>Ga0210059_1013597_pt1 | contig 12151 bp, 9 predicted proteins | sample Ectturendosymbi2_FD_188042 | JGI IMG/M metagenome (GOLD analysis project Ga0210059, IMG submission 188042) | Ecteinascidia turbinata endosymbiont from Florida, USA - Sample 2 (SPAdes) (version 2) | ecosystem: Host-associated > Tunicates > Ascidians > Unclassified | place: Key West, Florida...
TGGCGCCTGCAATCTTGCAATCCTTAATTGTGCCCCTGTGTTCGCCCCGCGGCTGTTGCGTTGTGCTTGCGGTCTCGGAATGCAATACTGCCAAGTGTTCTTTTAGTGCAGTTTGCCCGCCCTGGGATTTTTGGTCAGTTACGCTGTTGTGTTTGTTTCAGAGTTTTATTGCTCGCTTGTTCAGCTCCATGATTGAGCGGTGTCCTTAGTGAATTAAAGCCTGGCTTTCTGCAGATAGTGTTTAGTAGAATTCGCAGGCGAGTGCACGACAAGCGTGGAGTGTATTTTCCTCCGATATCGTAACGTGGAGCGCTGATAGTTTATATTCAGTGCAATAACGCAATGTACACAAAACATTTTTGAAAACATGAAACTTTCAAACCTTGCGACGAAAACCAAGACCAGACCTACAACTTTCAGAGGTCAAAACTGGGGCCGAAGCTACGCTCTCATGGAAGACCATGAAAAAGAGACCGTCAGAAAATTGTCTCTAGAATTACCGGAAGCATAACTCAGAGTAAAGAAAGCTAGAGAAACTCCATCATTTGAATATGTACAGCACAGTTGCGTTCAACCAAAGAGCTATGTAACAATAAGGACTGCAAAAAGTAAATTTGTGCAAAGTTTGTAAGTCACGTTTTTTAAAATCACTGCTACCAAAATCACATACGTTCAGCCCATGGGCGTTGGAAGCATTTTTTCCAGGGGGTGCCTGCAGTGGATTTTTTCAGGGTAGACAAAAAGATATTCCAACGGGGGGGCATAATTTTACCCACTCGAAACTAAGAAAACAACCAACCTTTTTTGTTAAAATTTGATAGGAAAATGTCGAAGATCAAAATCCAGGGGAGGCAAGCCCCCCCGCGCCCCTCCTTCCGACGCCCCTGGTTTAGTATTTCAGTAGTTCAGTAAGCTCGCGGCTATTTCAGTAAGCTCGCGATTACCTTGCTGTTGCATTGTGATGGCTGGATTTGCTTAGAAATGCGTTGAGATTGCAATATCGTTTACTACAGCAAGTTGTTTTTAGACGATGGGGCATGAGGAAGCATAAGCCCAAGATGACGTACGAGAAGCTCTCACGTGGAATCCGATACTACTACGACAAGAACATAATTGTCAAATGTCCAGCGAGGTTAGTGTTAGAAGGTTCAAAGCAATTGGTATTTTGTGTTGACAAAACCAAAGACCTTTTATATCTAGCATTAATTATAATCTTAGTTTCACTAAACCTTTTAGAAACAGTAAGTGCTCTTCGAATCGCTGCGTCTTACATCACAGACGCTATGTCTATAAGTACGTGAACGATTTGGAGAACATACTGGGCTACACTGCAACGCAAATACACAAGATGATGGGCATCAAGCCCCTCCACGAGGAAGAGGAAAGTTTGTCATCACCAAAAGAATTAAAAGTAGAAGGGTTGTCCCCCAAGAGCGGGAGCGGCGAAAAGCATATTAACGACTCAGCATGTGCAAGCGGCAACAGAGGTACAGTCATGTATTTGGCTTCTAGTATCAATTGTTATCTACCAATGAATTTATGACTAAAGTCAACACAAGTTATAAAGTTATCCACTATGAAAAATTCACCAGAATTTTTTGAATCAAGTCCAAAAACGAAGCATAGACAAAAACTTGCGAGGGAACGTGTCTCACTATAAACAGAAAAAATTGTGATAAAAAGGAATCGCTACGAATTACCAAACAGATTCGTCAAAAAGAACATGTAACTGTTGAGGATGGCTCCTGAAATTTTAGGTCATGTTTTCACAATTCGGCGAAGTGGTACGGTTGGTTGAGCACGCACCACCAAAGCTGGTAGGCTGCGTTCTGTTTCCGGTCGGATCATACTTAGGACTTCAAAAACTGTACTTTCGGTCTGTTCACCCTCGTGCTCGGTGTTTGAGTGTGTGGCTTGTGTGCAAGAGGTGCACGCACGGTGGTGCCATCGATTCGCCATCAACGCAGAATTCACTGCGGAAGTGACCGCGCCCGTGGCACAAATAAGCGAAGATGAGCGCCCGGCGCACACAATGCTCGTGTCACTGCTAAATGCTCGTGTCACTGCTAAATGCTCGCACACCATGCTCGTGTCACATGCTCGTGTCACTGCTAAAGGAGCACAAGATCGACTGCAATATAACGAAAATGAACTGAAATTATTTATAACAAGCCAATCAGGCTTCCTTTTCAACTCAGGATGTTTCTCGAAGCCCGAAGAAGGAAAGATTGCAATTTTTCTTGTACTGTCTGAAATTGGCAATATTTGAGGTTTCAATTACAATCTAACGCCATGCCAAGTTTTTCAGATACTTTTTGTTCAAATCACGTAACCTTATAAAATGCACGACTCTAGCCTGGGCAGAATGACCTTATGTTAACGTTTTACATTGATAATACCAATGATCTACATGACAAGACACTTTTGCTGAAAACTAGGCCTGTCTAAAATTTTCGTTTGCACATTTTTTGCAACAGTTATCACAAATTTTGAAAACATTTTGTGAAATTAAAATTATGTTTCCATAGTATGCAGGGGTGTAACGAGGTTAGATGGCGCCGGGGGCATGAAGCAAGTTTGGCACCCCCATGTTCGAACCTGAGGTCTTTCGGAAGCAAATGTACTGTATTGAAGAAGTAGTTGTGACATTGTTGGGATTTTTCGGTGTCCCCCCAGAGATTTGGGTTCAGGGAATTGTGCCCCCTTGCCCTCCCTCGTTACACCACTGATAGTATGTAGTCCGTTTTAGTACGCCTAAGTTCTTGAGAGTGTACGAAACAAATGGGCTGCATGATACTTACGAAAAATTACTGTGACGGGAATCATCTTTGTCGACTTTCCCAATTGTTAGTATTTCTGAATGCTTTGTGCGCTTCGTGTCGTGCGAATTAACTAAGCTCTTCCGTACAATTCGGTTTGTGATACTGACAGGGGGCAATTCCTTCTGTTCTTCACTTGTCAAGTGACTGCATATAGCAGCCTTGGCTTGAACGCATTGTTTCCATCTTACTGTACTGCAAACGGGTCTTTTGTTGCATTCACAAAACCTAATGCTTGATTCAACAGTGTAGGCATTAAGTTCCCGCGATTTTTTTAGTATTTGTTTAAACTACACCGACGCATTGGTTCAGAACAGTGGTTTTCAACCTGGGTCGTGAATCATTTTTGGAGGGTCGCCAGTAGATATTTTATGTACACACATGTATTACATTTGCTTTATTCGAGTCTTAGATAGGAGTCGCAGTACAAAAAGTTGAAAACCACTGGGTTCGACCATGAAACATAGCGAAGTACTGAGCTGCTTACACACCATCAAAACTTATGCACACACCATCAAAACCGATATCAAAACCATCAATCAACACACCATCAAAACCGATATCAATCAACACACCATCAATCAACGCACCATCAAAACCGATATCAAAACCATCAAAACCGATATCAAAACCACACCATCTAAACCGATGCTTACACACCATCAAAACCGATAAGAGATTATCCCATAACGAGGTTTGTTTTCTTACACTTTGGCAAGGTATTTCCAATAGGATTTTCATATGAACCAAGTTATTTCAATTTCAAACTTTGTGACCCATCATCAGTTCACCAGCATCACTTTAGCAATGCCAAGTTCTAAACCGAAATGTACCTTTGCTCAAAATATTCCTGTGTCTATGTACCAGAGCTTCCGCGAATGTTAACCTGTCCAAATGTTTGAATATTATTGCTAAAATTTTGTTTTTTTAATTTACTTGCAACAAAAGTATATCGATTTTCTTGCTTTCACGGAAAGCAGGATTGTCACAGATCTTGACTCTATTTACGCATGACAGGGTTTAGTGGCTCGCAGCAAATTATTGTATCTGCACGAAAACAACAAAATCCTGAAAACAATACTCCTGCGTTTAACAGCACGCGCCAGGTTGATCATGGCCATATGACCGGTTTACCTCATCGCTTAATTGTAAAAAGGCAATGCAAAAGTTTCCACAACGTGTTCCGTGCTTGTTTTTGATACTCAGCCACCTCACCCCACTCCACCAGATTTGTGTCTAGGTCTTTTGACTACTGTTTTGCTGAAATCATTGGTCCCTTCCAATTGAGAATATGCAGATTCATTTTTAACGTTTGACGAACTAGATTATTTTTCATAAAAACTGCTTGTGAAACAAGAAAAATTTCTATGCTTTTCTATAACTATCTTTTCCATTCAGAATTTATACCTCGTATTTTTCAATACCCGGCTTGTTCGTGTTGCAGAAAAACGCTTGTCATGCTCGGAAGATTCAAGCGGTCAAACATGGGCTGATAAACAGAAGCAGGATATTGCATATCAGCGTCAAGGGGTGGTTCTAGCTGCCAGTCGAAACGCTTCCCCAGACCAAGCCTGCTACCAGCTGTACGCTGTCGGCTGCAGCGAGCCTTCACCAGACACCACCATGTTAGGCTCAAAATGCTTCCCAGGCGGGTCGATATCAATGGCTACTGATCAACACCCTGGTATGTAGATTCTTTAGCAATATCGTTACGATAAACATAAATTATCAATGGCATCATATGCGAAATTGACCTAAATACTGCAAACAATGAGCTACTAATAAAATATGAACTAATATTCGTGTTACAGGTATTGATAACAAAATTATAAATCGTGTGCACAATCCAATTTTCCAAAATAAAAAAGTAGATTATGTGAGAATTTCAAATCAGGACTGTCAGGGAGATAAAAACAGGCAAATCATGGTGGTAACAGACACAGAGCAAATCATGGTGGTAACAGACACAGAGATCAAAGAGATAACAATATAGGGACACCAGTAGCACTATCAGAAGGGACACACATGGCAACAAGAGAGCAAATGGAAAATTACCAGGATTTGAGACGAGAAGCGCAGAGCTGTAGAACGTCAAGACCAGGGCAGTCCTAGTGGTAACAGGACGTCTTGTAACACATACCAATAACCTTGCAACATGCCTACAAGCCACCCCGACAAAAACAAAGTCCACCAGGAGGCAAAGACAAACTTGGCAGTCCCTAGATCTCGAATAAAACTACCAGATCGGAGAAGAAAAACCACCAAAGAACGTGTTTTAATTTGCATAATGACAATAGGAGATATGATTAATGAATAGATGTGTGAGTGCATGTAAATAACGGTGGTATTTCCCCGTTACGCACCTTCTTGCTACTGATCGCGACACACAATCTTCAATTTTTCAAAAATTTATCGCTTAGCATACTCACCACAAATGTCAGCTGCCTACTTTTGCGGTTTCATCAAAAATGTTAATAGTTGTCCCAGAGCACCGCTTCATCAAGGCACTGAATAGAGCAGGGGATGCTTGCAAACCTCCCTACAAGTGACGATATATGCTGCTGCGATGGCGTATACCAAGAACTTTGTAAACGTCGTCCCGTGCTGCCACTAGCGTACGGTGGGGGGAGGCCACTGTGCCATGGCCACCCCCTCAGACCCTAAAAATAAAAAAATGTAAAAACAGCATTGTCTAAAACGTGCTTCCAGAATGCACAAAAATGCGTATTTTTAGGTGTAATTTTGCAAAATTTACCCGGGGGCATGCCCCCACTTCCCTTAAAATTGGTTTGCGACGTCACACGATTGTGACGAAATTTGGCCCCCCTCGGAAATTTTCTGCGTACGCCACTGCGTGCTGCATAATCTGGGTAATGATGTTATTCGGGTAGTTCATAAGCAGTTAAATGGCATTTGGGAAACATTTTCATCATCGAGTTTCAATCCATAAGTACACACAGTAGCCTGTTATATGACAGAGCTTTTGTTCCAGTTGATACATATAACTGTGCGGGTTTGACGCTTACAGTAAATTTTCTTTTTTATTAGCAGGATCCGAAAATGAAAACGCAGTTGGAGAATGGATGAGCAACATTGGTTCGAACAGCAACGTTCACGTCAATGGCGTAAATGAGAACGCGGATAAAAAGCCGTCTTCCGATTGGCAACCACCTGCCCCAAGCAGCATTTCTCACCGCGCCTTAAGGCAAAGCGTTGGCTCACCTCAGTGCGCTGAAACTGTCAGTAACAGCACGTCCGGCTCTGCTGTGGAGGCTCTTTCACCTGTCTGTGGACAAGCTAGCGTTATTCAACACGCGTCTGCTTACACCACGTCTGCCGAAAATTCCGCGCAGAAAAAACATACTAGCTTAAATACCAATGGCAATAATAATAGCACAAAGTTCGAAATGTCCTGCGGAGGAAAATGTACGTCCTCCTGGTGTCTTTCTAGATGCTCAGTGGAGAACAGTAATTCAGATGCTACAGGCTCGATGAGCGGCAATATTTTTACGGAGTTTGAGGGCGGCTCACTTGCTTAATTTTTGTTATCTTTATTTGTAGGGAGTTTGCGATCCACTTTTGGTCTTATTGTCACCTGAAACTTTGCAGCTGAGTTCAATTTGCTCAATATGTTGTCTTTGTTGTACTTGCCAGCTGCGTATTTCCGACAAACCTAGAACTTCCTGAATGGAAATATCGCAGTCTAGTTTCGGCCGTCGAAGTTTGTTTTCAGGCGCAAAAGATCATTTAAGGTGAAGTTATGGCACATTCTTTAGCATATCGCTTGCTAAAGTTGGTCAAACTTTATGTGTTTGTTTTTGCGTTTTGGGAATCTCGCACGCTCAAAGCTGTCGAGCGCGTCTTGTCTTAACTATTTTATTGTCTTGATACGAAACAAGATGCAAGAAGTGGTCGAGTGAAAACCACCATAGTGGCAATTTTTTGTCTACGTTTGGATTAATCCAACTGTTCGTTGTATCCAGTGTTGAGGGTGAATATTTATGATCATGATGGCGGGGTTCGACATTGTCACTGTAAAATGTGCTTTTCATTGCTCTCAAGAAGCATCATCATCAATTTTATCTGCATCAGTCGAGATTTCGCACGTTACTACTGCACTTCTGACAGAAAAAGTTCTCATAAAAGTTTCGTCAAACAGAAAAAGTTCTCATAAAATTTGCGTTGTTCTCATAAAATTTTCGTATGTTCTTACCCGTCTCAAAAAGCAACCTTTTACCACTTTGCGCATCGGTGTCGGAAAGCCTTTCCAATCCACTTGCACTTTTATGGAAAGCTGCATGACGTCAAAAAAGTCTTCATCTTCAACGGTGTTGTGTACAAGGCTTAAAGCGATTAGTTACCTTATGGCGAGTGACACAGGTAAACTGTAATTACTTGCAACTTGCTGGGGAAATTATATTGTTATAAATGTGCTCCTCACTACTTTCGTGCGAAAAGCGTTGTGAAAACCGCGACAGCCACCTTTTGAGCCGAATTTCGGCCATAACTTTGCAAGTGATCGCGCTAGAGAGTCACTTAAGGGCTCAGAAGAAGTGTTTTTTTCGTCCAACTTCTTGAAAAATAAATCAGTTAAATTGGCACTTGGAGTTTCCTTACAGGTCCCAATAAGATCTCTTCGTGACGTCACACTGTCCCAAAAAATTCCAACTGCCAATTTTCAAAATCTTTCATCATCGGTAGAACATGAAAATCGGCATCTTTTGATGCCTTTATTACAGTAGCTCTCTGACGTGAGTGGTCTGCGAGCTGTGGCCGAAACTGTCTGAAATCCACTGCAGTGTCTTCTGCGGTGCTTAAGCACTGGATGCGGTGCTGAACTCAAAGCTGTTGTATACTGCGCGAAAATGAAAATTGAAATAGATTCGAGCATCAGAGGTTTGAACATTTGGTGTACTGTGAGAAAAACCGCGTTCGCTCCTATTCAGTGAACCCAAGTAAATTTTCTAATCTAAAAGATCATTAACTTGAATATCAAGCGCGCATGAATAAGGTTTTCAAGTATTTTACGGCAATTCAAAGCTGATAACTATGTAGCGGTTTGTGAAAGTTGCTTATGAAACAAACGCAAAAGAAAGGTTGTCGTGCAATCCAGTGGACAACGTAACATTTGAAAACCAGATGATTCATAAATTTCTAATTTAATCTGGCTTCGTCCGTGTAAAGAGAAAACAGCTAAATTTCTCGCCAAGAAGAAATAAAAACATCGAAAAAAAATCTTTTCATTGATCCGCCACCAGAATGTCGAAGAAACATTCGGCAAGGTATTGCGGGAGAAAATTTCTACAGTGTAGCAAAAAGTGCCGTAACTTCCACATAAAACAGTGCTGTTTAAGTTTATGTGCCTGATACTATTCATAAATATGTATCGTGTAATCGAAATCCTACGCCTCCTGGGTAAGCTACCTAACGGTTTGCTGAAGTAAATGTCGTTCTATAGCAGTTTATTATTCTTAAAGAAGCAAGACTCACACGTCGAACATTGCGTTGAAAGAAACCTATTTGACAGATTTCCATAAAAGCATGTAATTTTGATGAACTGCTTGCTTCTACAACTTAAATGGAATAAATAAACCCAACTGATAGTTGTACTGCATGTCATCGAAGTTTTTTATATGATGGTGATTTCCGGGAACAATATTCTTTTTGAAAGCAAACCCTTCGGTCGCTTTGGATAAATTAATACTAAGTCAGGTGTGAAGTGTCTTTTTTTATTATTGTGGGTGCATCTGATCTTGTTGCGACTGCTAAATTCTTTGCTGCAGTGCCTACATATCACTTTGCTCAGCTTTGCGTTATTGCCGGTTTGCAAAACTTACTCTGGCAATTTTAATTATTATTTTTTTGCGACAAATGAGATTTATTATTTGTTTTGTCGTTTGTAGCTTCTTGAAAAAAACAAATTTGCGCTATTTGTTTCTGCACTAGATACATGTTGCACCCGAGCCATTTTAGTATTGTCATATCCGTCGTTTTTTTATTCTTTAAAAACTGCGCGAGTTGAAACTTGAAAACGATCGCACAGGATACCCAGATTGTTTGTAAATAGAAATCTGTACAACTGTCTTGGTTTGTGTGAACGCCTGAGAAATAACGCAAAAAGTATCGGCTTGTTTGACAAGAGTCATCCTCCATCTTGCTTCCAAAAATGCTGAGCAATTCTGCAGAAAATAGCTTATTTTCGTGGTTTTAGCAAGGATAACCTACAAACTACTTGAAAATATCACAAAGTTTCAGATGGCTATGCTATGATGTACTGCAGGGGTAGCGAACCTGCTTACTGTCACGGGCCGCACAAATTGTGGATTATTGCTGGCGGGATGCAAATAACAATTTGTTGTATCATAGATTCTACTTTTATCGTACTATAAGGGTGGAGGCTTTTTATTACATCCTACCTTAAGTACCTGCTTATCATGGAACTTCGTCTTGACGTGATTTTGTAGTATAAAATGGGTAACGAAAATTCTGATGCGGGCCATATCAAATGTTTACGCGGGCCGCAGGTTCCCCACCCCTGATGTACTGCGTCTATCCCATTGCCCACGCACACCAACATTCATGACTTTAAACCGCTGACTACATCCCTCGTCAGGGTGGATCCAAGGGGGCGATTGGGGCGATTGCCCCCCTAAAACCTATAAAAGTAACTTTTTTCACCATGGCTTTGTACAAATCGTAAAAAAAGCATTCGCGATATATGGCCATGTTGCCGTTTATTGTTTGTCACAGCAGTGTTATGAAGTATACTTCATGTCTCTTACAGTAGTGAACCCGTAATGAGACTTGATTGCCAAATATTACTGAAATCACCCTCTAAACTTACTGGATGGATCCGCCCTTGTCTTTCGTGGAACAGCCCAGACGCAATGCGAAATCACATTGCTTATTGGTGCTAAAAACACACATAGACAGTTTAGCTGTACAACGAACATGCTCACAAAGAAAACAGTTGATTGGTACCGTTTGCACCACGTAATCTGCGTTTCATACTTTGCAATAACACGAGAAAGGCCTCGGTTCCTTTGACAAAGGGTAAGGCCTGCAATGTGCCGAATAAGAAAGAACCGGTAAATATCTCACCACAAAGCAAGCTATATTTAGTGCTGTAGTGAGCAGGTCATTTCAGGAGCTACTCGTGGTTTAATTTTTGTCACATGACTTCACGGCGACGCAAAATTTTATTACGTTGCATGTCGCAAATCTGTGAAATAAGGAAATCTTAGGCTTTCGCCACAGGCAAAGAATTCTGATTAAAAGTTTTACCCAATACAGTGCGATTTACGTGACAGGCAGCAGCCAATGCTGTTGCACTGCTGTCCATACAGTCGGAAACGTGGTGCTTGAAAAAAATGTGCAATATATTTGGTGGTCCGGATTAAACTGGTTGACGGGCCGGATGCAGCCCGCGGGTCGTAGTTTGGCCACTCCTGTTCTAGACCATCTACAGCTGAACAAAAAGAAAACAGGAGTATATACTAAAGTATTTTCATAAACTAGATTCTTTATTTGCAAAGGGTAGCTTTGTGCGTAATGATGATAAAAGTGACTCACGTTGAGCTCAATTAGTGCTGATTTGTGGAGAAGACTACTCCACCATCTATCAATAATATATTTGCAGAGGCAGTAAACGAAGAATACAGATCTTGATGTACAAAATGAGTTGCTCTGCATCATTGCTCAGCATATTTTGGCTTTGCATATCAGGTTCAAAGTGCAAAATACTTCACAGTGATAACAGATATAATAATTATTCAAAAAGGAGCAACTCGAGCTCCTTGTATTGGTGTTTCTTGTATTAGTGCTTCTCTGGATAAGTGAGGATCTGACTACTCAAGACCTAAAGAATTCATAAGTATGTATCTTACTGACAACGACAGCCATAATTTGAAGATGATTTTAAGCGGGTGAAATCAAGACTCGAACATTGATATGTTCAATGCTGTGATCAGGCCAATGCGTGCCCGGAACAAAGATGAGTTTTACTAAACGTATTTCCACCACAAAGCTATGAACAATCCACTGGAGTTGCTTTCAGTAAGTTTTAACCGTGGGAGTTGGTGATATAATTATGCACTACCAAATAACGAACTTTTCTTTGGAAGTTCTGGCAAACATATCTAAATTAATCAAAAAGTCCCCGTGTGCGATGCACATTCTACAAATTAATCCACTATTTTCTGATACACCTGCTTCTCGCATACTTAGTCCAACATGGTGGATTGCACGTGCGCTACATCTCTGAATAGTGTTTTGTAGGTTCTATTTAGAGCAGGGGTGGGGAACCTGCGGTCCCACGGGTCAAATGCGGCCGGCGTGAACATTTGATATGACCCGCATCAGAATTTTCGTTACCCAAGTTAGAACACATATCGTGTCAAAACGGAACTCAATGACAAGTAGACAGTAAGTCAAGAGAAGTATCTCTCAATCTTTAACATAGTTTTCTATCCTTATGTTCCTTAGAAAGATAAAACAATTAACTAATTTTTATGGCTCGCCAGATTTATTCTACAATTCATGCGGACCGTGATAGTACATAGGTTCCCCATCCCTGATTTAGAGTGTACAATATTCTATTTCTTTATTTAGTAAACGACAATCTTGCAACAGGCGCTAGCCTGAATGGTGTACATGTACTTCAAGCTTTCAATGAAAAAACGACACATGAAAAATAACGGCAAGTATAAAGTACAATCAGAATCTTTCACAGGATTCTAGAAAGTCGTCAACAGCAAAAAACAGAAACTGAAACAGGGATCGAGGCATCAGGTACACTATATAACAAACGCAACAGATCAACGTGAGCCAAATGATCAAAGCGTTCAGCAAGTCGCATTTGGCGAGAATTCCTGGAATACTCATTACTCGGGCAAAACTTCCCGTGTATTTGGTCAAGTTGTCTTTTATACTCCACGACACTGAAATGACAAATCCCTTATTTTCAGTTGGGGAAAATAATGGATTGAACTCGAAACATTGTACATTGGATGCATTTTCAATGAAAGTCGAAAACAAAAATACATTTTCTCTGCCTCCCGTTAACATCAAAAGCCTAACTAAAAATTAGGAAAACTGTAGGAACTTCTTGCGGGCGTTAGAACGTTGCCTGACATAATAGCAATAACAGAAACTAGATTAAAGAATTCTATGAACTTTAGTTTCCATTTGGAGGGATACTCTATTGCAGTGTTTTTCAACCTTTTTTGCATCACGGACCACTTTATGCAATAAAAAAATTTTGGGGAACACCAAACAAAATTTTATAATCACAATTATGATGTTTAGTTCTGTTTTGGCTCTTTTAATTTATT
>Ga0210059_1013599_pt1 | contig 12151 bp, 12 predicted proteins | sample Ectturendosymbi2_FD_188042 | JGI IMG/M metagenome (GOLD analysis project Ga0210059, IMG submission 188042) | Ecteinascidia turbinata endosymbiont from Florida, USA - Sample 2 (SPAdes) (version 2) | ecosystem: Host-associated > Tunicates > Ascidians > Unclassified | place: Key West, Florida...
GTACGCGAAGACCTTCAAGGTGGTACGCGAAGAGACCTACTTTCTGTTTTTCTTCACAAAAAATATATTCACAGCTGTAGTTTTTACTTGTCGGGTTCTGTTAATAAATTCCTGAATTTTTGTGTTGTCTACTTCCCTTGCTGTTTTCTAAAAATGGCCATTAAAATTTCTCACGGCCATTTTGTTCACGTTGCATTTGTGTCAATTCTGGTTTTCCAGACTCTTGATCGAATGATATTTGGCACATTGACTTTTCCTGGAACAAGGTGGTACGTGATGACAGTACGGGAAACACAAATGGTACGCGATCAGAAAAAGTTTGAGAACCACTGGTCTACCACTTTTTTCTGAGACAGGCCTCAATTTGGCTTCATGAAACTTTATAACATTAGGGTACTGTTGAACCGTGCAAACTGCTGAAACTTTCAAAATGATAAGAGAAATCTTGACATGTTGGTTGTTATTAAAAACGTTTGTGACCACGTCAAACCGCTCGTTCTTCTACGAACTTTTGATTATTTTTGTTAGTGGCAAAACGGATCACCATTATCAACGTAGTACATTTCTTTAAAAAGCGTTGTTTAATTGCGTTTCGGTTCGAAACCTAATAGTTTTTAACTAAAATTAGCATGAGGACTGTTTCACGTTTTAGTGTCTCCTTGGATTGGTACCAGTACCAAGGCTTGGGGAAAAGGGTTTGATAAGGTGTCATATGAGCCCTAACCGTTGCTGGGGTTTCACAGCCAAGCTATAACATTGCAAGGGAAATTCGAGTTTCACAGGGGCCTCAAAATTATTATCGGGGTTGTTTAGCTAGTTCTTGCAAAAGTGGCGAGGCCCACCCACATCTGGTGGCGATCCTGGCCCAACCATTGGTAATAAAGTTAAAGTTGTATTCCTGTCTGCATTCCTTTCAAGAGTGTTTCAGTTGGTAGACGAAGTCTCGTATCTACGATTGAAACAACATTAGTGATTAAATATATCTTAACATTCATACCAGTCTCTTGTATCTGACAACTTCACTACTCGCAATATCGTCTATAGAAATTATCTCACAGCAAATATGTCCAACTGAAGTTTCAAAAATCTAGATAATGGACTTGATGAATTTGCTAAAAAAAGACGAAAAGTTAGGCAGGTTTATTAGTAGCCTATACATCTGCCACACTAAAGCCATGACTGCACTAGCTGAGTACGGAGCCAGGTGTTCGTGTTAGGTTACTGATGTTTACTCTGTCTTGATTGTTCGGTCTGCATCTTGATTAAAACTGAAGTTCTCATTTTCGGAAGTGTTGCGAAGAGAACTTCATCTGTGTCCGTTTGCGAAAAAGTTGTACGGCAGTTGAATAAGAACGATGACATCATCGAATGAAATTTCATGAAAATTGCTCCCCGAAATGAAGAGTTGGTTGCGCCCCTGGTATATATGTATACATCGCATAGCCCTTTTAACGTTGGGTACGTTTCGCTGTTTGTGTGTCTGCATGATTGCGCACTTGCATGCGCTTTGTGTGCAACAAAACAAACATTTCCTCAGAGTAGAATTTTCTTAGAGGGAACGCTGGCTGCAACACGAGTAGTTTTTACTCTCTGAGTGCAGATACAATTGACATCTTTACCTTGAACAAACATTTAAGCATGTTTCCTTACTTTCGAGAAATACCATTGCATGGCTATGTCGCGCTCTGTTTAAACTGGGCATTTCTGTTGACGTGTCCTTCCTTCCAAAGATGCAACCGAATCGCCCAGGCGCGGAAAAGTATTCACACGAGGAAAGACTACGATGCGTGCCGTTCCATCCTCCAGACACATAAATTGCACCTGATCAAAACTTCCTTAATGTAAATTAAAGTATGACAAACATATGCATTAAAAAGAACATTACCATACCATTCAAAGCAGCACACGCAGCTGCGCATCTTGCTTGCAGCATACACGGACAGTCTTTCTCTTTCTGATAAAGTTTGTTCACATCAAAACGTTTTACGCTTTCTGTCGGTTGTGGTGATGAGCCTCCAATAATGTACAGATACGTGCCGACTGCGACTGAGCACGACCCAGCCCCTCCAGCTTCAAGATCCTGTAAGTTTAAGTTCATCAATAGTTTTGACCACAGCAGAATTCATTGAGAGATTGCCACATCCGGACAAAACGTCAGGCTCCGATACGAGGGGAAGCCATTTAGGGGAGGATGACAGGTGCCTTTAAGTGGCCCTCCCTCTTGCGGCATTTCTGAAATGCTTAATAAACATGTCGATGCGAGAGCAACCACTGCTACACGTGCTGGATGTGTTAGACGCGGGCTGGGTAGGTAAACGCCCTTTTCAAGGCGCTGCAGCATCACTGCTGCTGAAGATGACCGAAAACCTAGCATACCCCAGCTGAACACCGAAGGTCTCACCGCAAGCAAGATCATCGCCATCAAGCACCTAGCTCACACGAACAAGACAGTAGTAAAGGGTGGAGCTCAAGACAGGGATTCTGTGCAGTTTGGAGCCGGAGCAACAAGAGCAGCCAGCGAAGCTGGGGTTTCCCTGGAGGTATGCGGCGCCGTCACCCTCCACGACCCATAATATTTTCAATATTTTGTGATAATTTTTAATATTTTCATGTGTTTGACATTTTTCGTATTTTTCTAGCTTTTTAACAATTCAACATGTTTTTGATTATTTTCATATTTTCGCGTTATGGTGATATCTTTAATATTTTTGCTTTATGAAAATAGCTTCGTGTTTTTGATCCATTTCATGTTTGAGAGATAACTTGTAGCTTTTCTTTGGTTAACAAATCATAACCTGTCACTGATTGGTGCTATATTTTCAATTACTTCAATATCTTTCATAATTTTGATTTGTATTTACGTAAATTTTTAAATTCATAACTAATTCATAACTTAATTTCATATTTAGCGATAACTTGTAATTTTTTTGTTTGCCAAATCATAACCTGTCACTGATTGCAAAAAACGTGTCAGGTTTCAATCCGATTATCAAATACGGCGTGGACATAATCTTCATTTTTTTCATTAATTTCATATTTTAGACTTGTAACTTTTCTAAGATTGCAACTTTTCTAAGGTTTGGTTGTCATCGCTCCAACCTGCAACTGATTGCTTGTGAAAGGCGTGCCCGTTACCAGTGGCGTAACGAGGTTAGATGGCGTCCGGGGCAAGAAGCAAGTTTGGCGCCCCCATGTTCGAACCTAAGATCTTTTGGAAGCAAATGTGCTGTTGAAGAAAGTAGTTGCGACATTGTTGGAACTTTTCGGCGCCTTCCCCAGTGATTTGGCGTCCCCATAGTGATTCGGAGCCCGGAGAATCGCGCCCCCTTTGTCTCCTCTCGTTACGCCCCTGCCCGTTACATCGAATTTTAATCCGACAAACAAACATTCACGCAACCCGCCTCGATTGCTTCACTTGAACATAATTTGATGACCATGTGAGCGCTAGTATCAAAGTAAAACATGTTCACAGATGACAACCTGCTAACTCATTCTGCTCTTTTGCATAGCATGAACGTTTTCCTGAACGTTTATCCTGTTCCAGCAAAACCAACTCATTACGACTGCTTTAACCTAAAGTGCGAAACACTTCAAAGTTAGTAACTATTCCGTCTTACCTTGTTTTGTACCGGCCCGTAGCCATGGGGGGGCATTCGGGGCCAGTCCCCCCCAATTTTTTTATGCCCCTAAATGATTCAAACTCGAAAAACTAACAAATTTTGCAAATGTTCGTTTTTAATCTGTTTAATCGTTGCGCCAACTCACAAAACCACCGCACGTTGCATAAAAAGCTAACCTCATTGTTACAAAATGAATTGTAACGTCCACACTGGTAAAATTTTCGATTTGTGACGTCACAGTCACTAAAGATTGTCTTTCGAAACTGTTTCAGCAGTCTCTCTGTTAGTGCGAACAACGCCATGGCCCTAGCAATCTGGCTGTGATAATATAAGAATATAGTTTTAGCCAGTGTTCTATCTAAGAAAACTTTAACATATGTTGGTTTTGGTTAGTGTAAATATTTTAAAGCTGAATTACCAGAATTATAAATCAATTACAAATTTGGTGAATTATTTCAATTTGGAATAAGTCTAAAGTCTTATGAAAATACGAACAAAGTAGGGCCTACACATTTATTTCAAATAGCTTCTTGTTTTCCTGTTTTTCCAACGTTTTGGAATGTTGCAAGTGCACTAGAAGCAGATTTCACTGCGCAAATGGTTTGGTGTGGTACAGCGCAGTTGCACTTTGCGGTGAGACATGCCAGCATATTTTTTGACGAATCAATATTTTTCCCAGACATATACTGTGTGGAAAATGTCGATTACGAAGGCTAATAAGCGAAAATACAGAAAGACTACATCGAGTATGACCTTACTTGCCTCCAGAAAGATGGAGAGCATATCCCGCAAGGGTGTGTAGTTCATGAAAACGTTGTCTAACAGCTGCGTAAAACCATTCCAGGTCAAACAGCATTTGAACAATGCTCACAAAGACCAAGTTAGCAAGTTGATTGAGTAATTTGACTCTAAAGAAGGTTGTCTCAAATGGATCAGGCTGGATGCAGGAGGTACATGTAATCAAGCAAATCTTTCCATCCCATGTGGTTGCATTTCGCATTGCTAATTCGAAAAAGTCGCATCACTGCAGAAACACTGGTAAAACCATGCCTCGGATTGTGTCAAAATGGTTCTGTTGGCCCACGGAGCATTTCGAGTTGGCCCATGGAGCGAACCTTGTCAGCCAATGGTTAGAAACCCCAAATCAAAGTTTGGCAGAACGATACGATCTTTTCAAACAAATTGGCATGCCAACCGTGAATGAGTAGAATATTCCGCTCGAAGGAATGCTTGTTACTGCTTGCTTCTAATGACAGAGATAAAGTATTTACTCACACAAGATGTCAGAACTGGAAAACAGGTACGAAGACAGGTAAGGGACTGAGCAAGCATTCCGATAGTAAATCGCACATTCAAGTTATATCCGTGTGGGTGGAACTTCAAGCAAGAGAAAAGAGCTGTTCTTCAACTGACATAGCGTTGTCACGAGATGTGGTTAGCCGCAATAGATACTATATTTCAGCCAGGGCTGTGGAGCCGGCGCCGGATCCCAAGCACTTTTGGATGGTTGGAGCCGGAGCCAAATAATTTTGAATGGTGGAGCCGGAGTCGGAGCCTGAAATTTGAGTTCCTGTTCAACATACGTAGTTTTTGGAGCAAGCCAATTGTACAAAAAACACAATGGTTTTCAGTTTTTAATGGACCAAATCGTTCTTGAGCTGGAGACAAAAATTTGGGAGCTTGGAGTCGGTGCCAAAAAGTTTAGATGCCTGGAGCTGGAGCCGGAGCTCGAAATTTGAGTTTCGGCTCACAGCCATGGTTTCACCTATTGTTTATGATATAAAATTTCTTCCAGTAAACGAGTTATCGTTCATGGGCACAGAAGAAGACGTTAGTTTATGGCATTCAGGCTTCTTTTTACAGCTGATGTAATTTTCTTTCAAGAAGGATGAAAAACTCTTGAAAATTTCCCGCAGTATCCCAAACAATGAGAAGTACAGTTGTCCAGAAATCTAATATGATGTAATTGAAGCTATAGCATCACTTGTCCGAAAAAGCATATTAGCGGAACTCCACTCATCAGATACCGGCTTATTCACACTGAGTTGCGACGCAACTCGTGACACATCTGGCGTTGAGCTGTTAAGTGTCGTAATTCCCTTTGTGGATAGAGACGTTGTCCCTCAAGAAAAAATGCTCGGAATATATGAACTTCAACAATTTGCTGCAAAGTATATTTCAGAAAGAATGTTTTCGATCTTGTATGAAATTGATTTGCGGAATCTTCTAACTAGCACAATGCTGCGATGGAGCGTCGGTGATGTCGTCGGCAAAACTTGGTGGAGTGCAAGCTTTAATTGGTCAGCATGTCAAACGTGACGTTCCCTACATTCACGTTCCCTACACGCATGCTGATCACAAACTTCATTTAGTGGTTGTTCATGTGGCGACTGTTTACCTGTTGTTCGCGAGTACTTTGACATTTGCAATCTGCTAAGCAAATTATTGTCCATTTCCAAAGTTTCTGTCATGTATAAAAAGTTTGGCGGTGACGCCATGGCACGACTAATGGAGCAAAGGGGGTCTGGTCATTATAAAAACACCCTGAAAATGAATGAAATAAACTATTCAAACACACAATAAAGCAAAAAACGTTGCCCCCTAAAAATCTATTGTGCCCCCCCAAACCTTAAAACCTGACTACAGGCCTGGTTTTGTAACATAGTAATTATAACCGCATCGTATTTGCAGAACAGGATTTTCACATGCCTGTTTTTTGCCTGCTTTTTTATGTCATCGTTAACATTTCGTATCTTACGACGTTTTTAACGAAAGTAGCAACCACTGTGACGTCACGTACTTGCCGATAGGATCTTTGAATCTCGGAAATCATACGTAGAGTTAGAGTTGAGATCGTAGGGTTAGGAATCTAAATCTAATTCTTTCGCATGGAGCTATCCACACTTTAAAATTTCGGTCATGATTGAACATTCAAACTGTTGTATAGCGACATTCCAAACTGCGGTAACACATTCAGATTGTAGCAGTCAGGAGGAAGAAAATACAAAAACTAGCAAAACATTCCCTGATCAACAAAAATCTGTATGAATTTTAATGACAGAAATTTACGGGAACAAAAATCTTCTGATAACGCCGCAAAAAAGGCAAGAATTGACCCTTGTTTTCTGAAGCATGGGTTTGTCAGAGCCTTTTGAAGATCCCGAATCCAGCATTCCCGCTTGTTTCCCTCTCTTGCCAGGCTTGGTCACAATCTCAGCCGGTGGGAGTTGTAGGGGGTTCTGGAGCATGCACACCCAGAGTTTTGAGTTTTAGAACGTCATAGAGAACTGACTGCGGGCAGACCCACGAACATGTACAAGAGATGGACAGACAGAAGAATGCATGTGAAAAACTTATCGCAAGAAATTTTATACAAACTTCTAGGCAAATAAAAAAGTGCAAAATCAAAAAACAATTATTTGAATTATTACCGGGAAGATTTAACAGCAAATAAAAGCAATACTGCGATGTAATGCTTTACTTGTAATAAGCTAACTTCAAAGACAAAGTTTTCTAGCATTTGCTGCTGTAAATTCATTGATTGTTTTGTCAAAATACTGAGATAATTTAAATGTGTCACATGTACCTAAGAAATACTTAAAGCCAGTGGAGCTCCGTTAGAAGTTCTAGGTTAGCAATTTTGTGACCTGAATTTCGACAATCATGCTTTGGAGATGTTCATTTTATAGGTCGAATTAATACAAAGAACATGTTGCAGAAACTCAAAGTTCACAATTACAACTAATTTATTCAACACCAGGGCCCACGAGAGGGTGGTACAAGAGGTAGCCTACATCGTACCCGGGACCGGCAGGTACTGGGGCCCGGGAGCACGAAAGTACACGCAAGTTAAGTTTTGCTGTAATCAAGCCCAAAATTGCTAGTGTAAGCCATAGTTGCCAGTATAAAACCAATCCATTTCTAAATTTTACCATGGCAGCTGTTCATCTATATCCTGATTATAATAAAAACAAGCTATTCGATATAGGTTTCGACAGGGTCCCAGAAGCTAGGGGGCACGGCATCGGTGTTAGTGCCACTGGCAAAATTATCTCTTAGGCCCTGGTCTTCGGTATGAACCACAGTAGTAATAGAAGGGGGTCAGGGTGGCCATTGTGCGGATCATTGAAGATGATCGGGTAGTGAGGGGGTTTTCCCCAACCTCTCTTCCCGCCCTATATTTTCAATATTTTTATGTTTTTTCATATTTTTGAAATTTTTCATATTTTTTGTGTTGTGGTAATATTTTGATTATTAATTTCATATTTTAAAGATAGCTTGCAACTTTTCATTGGTCACCACACCGCTCCAACTGTGACGAAAAGGAATGTCCCATTTTAATCCGATAAACAAATACACCACCTGTGCCCCAACGTGTAACTGACTGTGTTGCAAAACGGCATGCCCAAACGTGTCAGTTTTTAATCATATAAGCAAACATGCACGTAACTGACGCCGACTGACTTCCGTTGGTCGCAGTTTCATCACCTGCGATGTCACAACAGCTGATGGTGCAACACATTACTTTTACATCACAACATATGCAGCGATTCATTGCAAGAACAAGTCTGGGCGTTTTCCCCATTAAATCCTGCGTTGCTGATTGCAGTTTCGTCACGGGTTCGTAATTATGCAACAGAAAAAAGATGGATCTGAACAGTTAAACCGTGGCGTTGACCTTTTCAACATTCATTTCTGTTTAGCTAGTTGTCAGTAATGTCGACCCGCGGCATGAGGATGAGTGGAAAGTTTTCTTGTCATATCTGTGCAGAGTATTTTGACAATGAAAACGACCTTCAAAAGCACTTGACCATTGTGCATGGTCAAGCGTCACAGAAAGTACAATGTCCGAAATGTAACCGTACCTTCTCAAGAAAAAATCTTTTGAAAGCGCATATCGAAAGCGTGCACCGTGAGGGAGCTTCAAAGGTTATCTGTCACCCTTGCCAGAAGTCGTTTTCAAACTCCAGCAATCTTAAAAGGCACTTGGCCTCTACCTCGCATTCAGGAGTTGACGAATTGCCAGAAACAAAACGCCAGAGACCTTCAGCGTCAACTTGTATTTCAGCTAACGTCAGGTGAGTTCTTGCAGGTTAGATTTTTTTCAAGTTGTGTTCGAAAATGCCGAATCTGTTGTAATGATCTTGCCCGTTTAAGGTGGAGCGTAAGACTGTATTTATTTTTCACTCGTTGCAGTGATTCGAGTACGGCTTCAGCTTCGACAACCCGATCAGAAAATAACGGGCAGAGCGCCAGCAGTAACAGGTAGCTTCTGCCAAGTTGATCATACAGTCTCTATATTTTTTGTCAGCCTATTACCTGACATCCCTATTGAAGGTGGTGTGAAATTACCCGCCTTCATCGTTAACAACAAAGGGCTTCACGCCCTGTTTAAACGCCACAGTCGCGTGTATAACGACAAAATGTGCTTGTTTCGTTGCTTGGCTTTGTTCGACCGGCAACCGCTTAAAGGTTGTGAACGTGCAGCCAAAGAGAAATTTTACCAGTACTGCCATGAACGAGCATTAAACCCAAACATATTTCCCGGTGTTACTTTGCGTGAATTGATCGATGTTGAAGACATTTTCGAAATTAACTTCATGGTGTATGCGTTCGAGCTAGACGATCAATCTCCTAAAGCAACCGTGGTGTAGCTGAGTCGTGAAAAGTATAAAAGAACAATGTATGTGAATTTGCACGAATCACACTTTAGTTATATTTTCGATTTTTCTAAATACTGCCAACGGTACGAGTGCCCGCGCTGCAGTCAGGGCCTACGAGAGGGGGTTCGAGAGGTACATTGTACCCGGGCCCGGTAGGTACAGGGGGCCCAAGAAAGTTTAAATACGTGCGATCACTTTTCTGCAATCAAGCCTAAAATTATCAGTTTAAGCCAGCTGCCAATATAACAATTAATCTATTTGTAAATCTTAGCATGACAACTGATTCTGATTAGTGTACAAACAAGCTACAAGTTTCGCAAGTTTCGACGAGGGCTCAACAAAATATGGAAGCCCAGTGTCGGTCTTTGTGCCTCCTGATAAAATTTCTGTCCAAGGCCCTGTCTGCAGTGAGTTTTGGACTGCCAAACATTTTCATCGCCAGGTGCGTACTTGCGATTCTCAAGTAAAACACACTTATGTTGGAGGAGTAAACATCAAACAAAACTGTGTTTGACCAATTGGAGCAGCTTGGAATTAACGTACCGCACGATGATCGTTTTTACCCGTATCGTAGTACGTTCGATTATGAAAACTATTTTGACAAGAGCGATTTGCCTGACGCTGGTGAGAAATCGGTTTGGGTCGAGCGCCATGTGCCTTGCTCTGTTTCTGTTTGTTCTAAACGTGCCCAACTTTGAGAAGCCGAAGTGTTTTATAAACACCAGCCCACAGCGACTAGTCCATGACAAAATGCAGTATCTTGAAACTATTGCCGATGCTGCTTTTGAGATTTTGAAAGAGAAATTCCAGTACGCTTTTTATCAAGTCGAACGGAAAACAAGCATTAGCATTGGAGGACGCACTATCACCAACCTCCGGTTTGCTGATGATATCGCTGGCTTGGCAGGGAGTGAAGAAGAACTTGCTCACCTGGTAACCAATCAGGATCAAACAGCCTCAAGTTATGGCATGGAAATTAGTGCTGAGAAAATTAAGCTGATGACAAACAGTGCCAACCCCATAACAACAAGAACAACAGTGGCCGGGAAAGAACTTGAGACAGTGTAGCAATTCAAATACCTTGGTGCCATTATCAATGAACAAGGTTAAAAAGCTGAGATTCTTGCAAGAGCTGCACAGACCTCAGCGGCATTGGGAAAACTAAACCCATCTGGAGAGACCAAAACATCTCTCTCCAAACTAAGGTGAAACCCTGTATGCTTTGATATACTCCATCTTTCTATATGCATGCGAATCCTGGACATTAACAGCAGAATTCCAAAGAAGGATCCAAACAATGGAATTAATCTCAGAAGAGTTCTCGGCATCCCATACACTACTCATACTACCAACGAGGAACCATCACCAAACAGATAAATCATTACCAAGACCTATACTTACCACAGTGAAAAAAAGAAAATTAAGATGGCATGGACAGCTTACACGATCCAACGGGCTCTCCAAGACTATTCTTCAACGAATGGTTGAGTGAAAAGGAAACGCGGCAGACAGAAGAAAAAATGGACCGATCATATCACGGAGTGGACAAACAAAATTTTTGCAGAAACCCAGGAAGTCGCACACAACCGTGAATTGTGGACTCAATTGGTGCAGCAGTCTTTAACGGTGGCGGACCTACGACCACGGAATGGGATAGTTCGGCGACGCTGTTTCGGCGATGGACGTTTCGGCGATGAAATGTGAAATGTGTTTTCCTTTGGAATGTCACCAAAGTGCAAAAGTTCGCACTACCGTTGTGAAGCGTGTAGGCGCAAAATTCGGTCTACCACTTGTCCCAATCGCACAGCAATGAGAGCTGTTTATCCAAACGTACATACACTTATAAAATCGAAGCTGATAACCAGCTGCACAACTGCGTTTGATTGAATTGCAATTGCTCTTATTACTTTGTATCATAACGTAAAAGTGAATTACTCTAAATCAATATAAGACTTCGTGCGCAGCAAACAACATTGTCAACTGCTCAAATCTAAAAAAGGTATTTTCGAAATACGACGCTTGACTGATATTTTGTTCAGATAATGTGGACACAATTTTTAGGCTAGCTGTCGCGCCTTTCGATATTAGAAGTTGCTTATAAAATATAGTCTCAGTGGAAACGAACTCACGTTACTTGGCGTGACGTTGGGGAAGGCCTAAACTTACTTAATTTTGTCATAACCTAGTATGTGTAAACAGCAGATAAAATTAGCCCGAAATTGCAAAACGAAACGATCGTGATTGGAGACTATCCTCTCGCCATGAAGCGAAATTTTACAAAACAGCTCCTGCGTGTTCACGGCAGTGTATGAGATTCTGACAGCATTAGAGCCGGCACTGCCGGAGGAGAAAATTCAGAAACAAGTGCGTTCGACGCAGTATCAGTTTCGAGTATTCAAAAACGCGGATTGTTTCATGTCATTGCGCAGGCGCCATTTAGACAAGGCAGTAACGTTGTTGTTTTGACTTCGTAATAGTACTATGCAACGTAAGAAGAGAAATGTAGGCTGTTGCCTGCTCCCAAACACTCGCATTTGAGACCTGCAGTGACAGCGCTTGATATTTTATCGGCTTTCATGCTGAGTACCTGCGGTGCAAAGGAGTCTGTCATGACAGCCAAACAGACCCTCTAGATGCGCCCCTGCCTACGTGAAAAATCAAGCAATAGACGCTGTCCAGGCTTAACTTTTGTGTAAACTCACAAACACCTCATGCCAGCAAAAATAAACGTCACAAGCCATGTTTCTTTACACACGTGGTCACGTCGCACCAAGGTCTTCCACATTCCTGACGGACGGGAAACTACACTGGCCACTGGCCATCAGGATGTCAACAAAAACACTTATGAAGCAAACATCCTTTGTAGTC
>Ga0210059_1013600_pt1 | contig 12149 bp, 8 predicted proteins | sample Ectturendosymbi2_FD_188042 | JGI IMG/M metagenome (GOLD analysis project Ga0210059, IMG submission 188042) | Ecteinascidia turbinata endosymbiont from Florida, USA - Sample 2 (SPAdes) (version 2) | ecosystem: Host-associated > Tunicates > Ascidians > Unclassified | place: Key West, Florida...
TTTGTAAGTCTTTCCACCTCTGGGCTAACCTAAACTGTTTTTTGTTGTGAGAGTGCAACCATTCAAGGTGTACAAATGCAAATTGATAAGTAGCCTACTGTTATTTGAGTTGTGAGCCTGAACCTTTCATCTGTGCATAAATCCGAAATGCTTGCGGTGTTTCGGTGCTTGTATACTTCTTATGTTTTAATCTCCTCATGGTGAATGTTACTGTGTGAACAATTTGTCTTTAGAAAAATGTTCATTTCCACTAAAGTTTATACAATTTAACTATCTTAGTAAGTGCTGTGGTGGTTACTTCCTGGTAACTTGCTGTTCTGCTGTCAGTGCCATGGTACACCTAGATTTAGCCATAATATACTTAACACCTTGTAACGTATCAGTGAAACTCCAGAACAAGAGTTAAGAAATATGGTTATTAACCCGCTGCTTGACTGTGTGGTTATCACAGTGAATGACATGAAAAGCATAAAAGCAATTAAAGAGGAGGATAACATCCTTTTCGGTAAGGGGTTTCTTTAGAATTAAGCTTGTTGAAGAAATTCAAGGCAATGTTTCAGTGTTGCTTCCAACGTTTGAAGTGTTGCATTTTAAAAACTTTAATAAAGATAAAGCGCCTAGTTTAAATGCGTCCTCCGTTTAGATTGCATTCGCAATCGTTTGAATGGCAGATTGTGAACGAACAATGCCTAACCAAAACGATTTCGGTGGAAAAATGTTGACGAAGCGAAACGAATGTTACGTTCAGAAGAGTTTAGAGTTTTTTTCAGTCCCGTCGCCACGGGGGGCTATGCTGGGCTTAGCCCCCCCAAATCGAAATAGGAAACACTATAAATCATTGGAGATTTTATCAAATTTTCAATATCAAGTCCCCCCGGAACAAACGCAGTGAAGACTTCCTGGCGACGGTTCTGGTTTTTTTGAAAGCTTTCAAGCTGCTTTGCGTGGATTGATGTAATGTAGTTAGAGAAAATATCTCAAACGTGATGACTAAAAAGTTTCGAATCTGTATAATGGCAACTTCTTCGGGTAATTTGCCCCACATTCTTTACTAGAGAACTTGACCCATTTCGGAAATTCTTGAGAAAAAATTCGTCTACTAAATGTTCTGCTTCTGTAAAATGAAACGTTTACGGGATTCACGTGCATCAGAAGAAAAATCTAAAGATAGCACACCAGCGGCATGTATGTGTGAGGTAGTGTGCAACTGAGCAGAAGCGGAAAGTCGAGAAAGCATTTTATTAATAAATCCATTTTAGATTCTAATAAAAAAAATCATTGGACTTTAGCAATCTCCACAAATTTCACTGTTGTTGTTCAGAAATACTGTATGAAACTCTGTTTGGCTTATTAGTTTTCCCTCTGGAAACTGTTTATTAATAACGGCGTATAAGTATCCTGACTAATGACTGGTCTGCGACCACAGCACTTATAATGTTATATCCGATGACATCACTGGTTTATAGCGTCTGTGCGCAGTGCAAACAACGCCGTAACATGTTTTGTGCAACCAGGCATTGCCGTTTCAACAGTCCAGACGTGCAGCACTTGATGAAACATTTTCGACTTTTGCTTGAAAAACAGACTTACGGAAATGATTTTTAAGTTAATTTGAAGGGAAGAAGAAATTTTGTTTGTTTCCACGGCAAACTTTGAAGCTTTCCAGCTTTTCAAAAGCTTGATAAGGGTGTGTCAAGAAAACTGTTTTTTAGTTTCTTTCCATAAACTATTGAAGAATCCTGCTCATACTCGGTGAGAGTCATCTCGAGAAAACCGTTACTGATATGAAATATTATTTCACGAACCTTCTTGATTATTGTCTGTGCAATGTTCCACATCCTTTTCAATGATTCCACATTGCAAGTCAGTTGAGTTCACAAAACAAAAACAATCTTTAAATTGACCTTTTTAGCTTTGTAACATGCAATACGGATATTTTGTTATCCGTTATCCAAAAGCGCTATATGCTAATAAGCTAATTGGCTTCTGAGAAAATCTTAAATGCTCCTTAAAACTCTTTAAGATATTTTGAACTCGGACACTTAACTGCTACGTGAAGACATGGCAGTTTGCGCAAACAATGTCTCAGAAATATCTGTGCTTTTTTTCTAACTATTACCTACGCCGACGTTAGTATGAAATCCATCTCATGTCTCGCTGTGATGAAAGACCTATAATGTGTGGTTCACTATTGCTTAACGTAAGTACGTTAGACCACATATGTTGCACATTCCACCCAGAGCCACGGTAAAGACCACATGTAAAAATCGACAGTGAAACAAACGTTTTTGCTTTTTATAGAGATGTGCGGAAAAGTTTTGACATCAGCATATTTTCTTACGTGCTAAAAATTCGGCTTCTTTTGAAAACAGAATAAATCTGAGAAATTCAAGATTTTTACAGGCATTATAGGCGATTGTGAATCGACTACAAAAATGAGATTAAAAGAACAAAAACATTAATAGTTCCGCAAAATCGAAGTGAAAACATGTGTATGACGCTGCTCCGAATGCAAAGGCTTCATCTTAGCAGTTTCAGACTTGCCAGGCATAAAACGTTTTCATACACAGACTTGTTTCAAACTGGGCATGGTTTGCGGTGATTGTTTGGCTTGCACATCATGAAATATTGCCACGTCATTGCAGTCTGCAAGTTCTTACCAGCAGCGACATTACATGACAGCTGATCGGTTTACTCAGTTGGTTGGCGTGCACGACCAGAGTGGGTTATTTTGATCATCGTGATATTTTTTTTCGTCTATTTGTATTTGTTCTGACTGCTCGCAGCAACTCTGAAGTTAAACGCCCTTGTTTGACACCACGGTGTCATCATAAATTTCATTAGAAATCGCATACTTTGCAAGAGCTGGATGTGAAAACAAGGAAAGCACTGCCACATGAAGTGGCATGGAATTTTGGGCTCCGCTCATTGTTTGTCTCACTCAATCGTTGCGAATTCGAGTGACCTGAAAGTCGTCACTGTACTTCAATTTCTTGTCTTGTAAAGCTACAGCAGACACGAAGTTTTACCGGATGGACACTTTATCTTTTCGGAATGAAAGTAAAACCACAAAGAGAATAAATGCTGACAATGCGGTCTCTGACTTCGCTTAAAAGTACGTTCGAAAAACACTAAAAATTATACCCTTAAAATGCAAATCAACAAAATAAATAAAGCATGTTGCGGCAAATCCATAAAATAATGTTTGTTGGGATTCAATCAATTGCTTCATCCCAGTTCTAGAGTATTCCACTGCTCTTCTTTTCTGAAAGCATGGGTCGGAGCAAAGTTGCAGTAAAGCTACTTTTTCTGATAAAATTTAGCGATCTCGTTTACAGCTCGCTCAGCAAAATGTTTTATGGTGAACGTGTGAACGCAGTCTATTTTACGGGGAGTTGCAAAACGTCTCAGGAAAACTAATAACCAGAAAGCTACAATAAAATAACCTAAGGAATGAGCAAAACACCGCCGATGTTTGGGCATGAGCTTGAGTGCAAACTTTTTAAGCACGAATAAATCTTTAAAAGTATTTCTGTTTTATTTTGAATGATGAAGTTATGTCGTAGCAGACCATATTTCGTACAGAAAAATTTAGCGTAGAAATTTATAGGACATGAAGATTGTCCGCCTCAACTTTCGGTCTCACGGATTTCAACCACAAGCGGCAACTGGATTGCATTTCAGGTTTCGAGCTGCAACTCTGAAAAAGAGAGAAGTGCGCAAGGCCGAACAGCATTTTTTCTGCGATTTCTTCATTGTGACGTGTGGCAGAGTTGCACAATGCTGCAAGAAATCTCAACCACAAGTTCAGACAAAAAGATTGTCTGAACAAAGTTTATGGAATTGAGCTGTTGCAACCTAAGTTGATAGAAATGGAAAATAAATACCATATTGTTTATAAGGTTCCCAACCATGTTTAAGCATTTTGTTATAAGAAAAAATACGCAATGAAATGTTATAAAGATGAGTAGAAAAACTTTGGCCTACGACTTCCAATTAAGACAAATTCACCACGGCTTGATAAAATGAAAATCGTCGTTATTCTGCAGAATTCAAATACTTCCTATTTGTTGGTTTTAACGCTAACTAGCAGCCCGTACTCTTAACTGTTTTGCAAAGTAGCTTGTGAAGAGCGTGGTGAATTTATAACATCACCAATAATAATCGCTGGGGATGTCGCAAACCCGGTAGTCTCGCAGAAAATACAAAACATTTGTTTGGTTTGGATGTTTTCCGCAGTGCATTTTCCATACCTTAAGTCATTGTAGTTATGCGTTTAGTTTGCACAATTGCTAAAAGTATGTGTTAAACGTGAAGGGACATCTGGAAATCATTAAATTTTGAGTGGTTTTAACTGTGCTTTTGATGACACTGCTTTATCCACTGAAGTATATTTAGAGTAGCTTGATTTGTCATAAACAAACTTATCCAAACCCGCCACATCAATCTTCATAGTTTTTGTACTAAACCTTTTTATAAATTGAACAATAAGATAAAAGACTTGTTTACATAATTTTCTGTGGAGTTAAATTTCAACTTGTAATGTTGACCAAGCAGCACTTGTTGCCTTAATCGTTGCCTTAACCATAGAATTGGTCCTTCCAGGCTTCCCACATCAACGTTAAGAACATTTTAAAAACTATTCACGTAAACAGCGAAAATTGATTTAGTTGACTGTTTCTTATCGCTTGTTCAGAAATGAATCTCGTGTATCATTAAGTTTTGCGATGGTAATAATTACAGAGGGCGCATTAATCTGAAAAAAAAACGAAACGCGAAAGAATGAAGATGAACGCGGCACTTTTCCTAGAAAGTGAACCTCTTGAAATTATAAATTGACAAGAAAAGATAAACAAAATCTCGGTATGTTATACGCTAATAATACTGTGAAGTAACACGTGAGGCATCGCGCTTTTGCTCGTGCCACCTGGGTAGTCCTCGAGGCGTTTCATAATCTTGTAAGCAGTCCGGCTTGCTTTGCACCGATTTGTCGCGCGCCTCGTGTGACACATCGCAGGGCGCATGCTGGCAAGCATCAGCGTGTATGTCACATTTGCAGAAGCTGTCATTACCGTCCGGCGCAACTGGCAGTCATTTGAGTGCAGTCTTGTCGTCAAATTATTGTAATAAGTTTTTGACGCGTTCAACTCGCGGCCTCGCGTCAACTTTTGGTGACTCACTTGCATCAGGAAGAACTTTTCGAGGACTCGCTCGGTGGCTTTCAAGATGACCAGCATGCCGTACTGGCCGCCGCTGCCCGCCTTTGAAGAGCATTCGAGGACGAGCGGACGATTTTTTCGACACAACGACTGTATTTCGTTGCGTCTGCAGAGAAAGTTGCTCGTGGCTCAAATCCTTTGCGTGCTTGGTATAAGCTGCTAATTGCTTGATTGCAAGTGAATGCTTTAAAGTGCTTGAAGCCGTGGACGTTTCAGTGGATTGTTTGATTAAGCAAAATGCCAATTCGCATTAACAAGTCAAGCAAACGCGATGCAAGCCGCTTGCTCTGCTGCACAGAAGTGATTCGACCCCGCACGGCATTCGCCTGAGCATTTTTGGTCTGTATCCGCTGCGTAGTGAAAGGAAAACTCAGGGCGAACGACGACTGGGAAGCCGCGGCTCACAATCGGTCACGTGACTGCACGCACCCACAAGCGCGGTTCGGCTGCGGACAACGTTCGTGCGGCGTCTCGATTAAATTTTGCTCAATTCAAGTAATAACAAAACCACAGACCATTCGCCCGAAACGTGTGACGAGACCAAGGTGTAGGTGGTGGTGACAAACCATCCAGGAATCGTTGGATTGGACTCTGCTGATCTCTTCGTTCGCTGCCGCGGTCGAGCGTGTTCGTTAAGGAATTGTTCGCGAAGCGGGCGGGTTCAAACGCGTGTGAGCGCATGCGCATCGTCTCCTGGCGTGCAGGTCGTGGATCGACGAACTCACTTGACGGGGTGCAGCGTATTATTATTATTAGCACTGACTTGCACCGGCACGAACCCCGCTTTATTGCTGAAAAGATCAAGCGCTGGATTTTTTGTTGAGAGAAAGCAAACCGAAACGCGAAACAACATGGACAAAAAACACCAAAATTTTTGAACAACATGGACAAAAAACACCAAAATCAACATCGGCTTCATGGATACGATGCAGAAGAACTGGTCAAGACAACGGAACATGGATGAAAACTGTGATCTGCAGAGAGGAAATTTAACATGAAATTCATTCCTGCTCAATAAGTTTTCAACGTGTTCAAAGAGAAACATATAACAAGGGAACTCTGAAACGATTTAGGCTTGCATTATTTTTTCAGATTGAATCTTAGTTTTTCGTTTTTATCAGGCCTTACGCGGCTATACATTGCGACAACGACAATTTCAAAAAAGTATTTAATGGGGAACGTTCTCGCTGACTGTTACGATTGCTGAAAGCAATGGTGTTGGTTAAAATCACTGAACGTATGCCGCACACGTACGCATATTTGAAAAGCAGGATGCAGAAAACTCATTTTATAAATCTGACACGTTATAGGGAAAGAAAATAAATTCATAGCACAATGAAAATTCTAGTTTACTTTGCTAACACCGTGTTATTTTGGGATTTATAAGCCTTTTACACATTAGAGGTACTAATTTAATACAATATTTTTGCTATCTGGTTTATTTGATCATCGTTTGTTAAAAATAGGTGTACAAATGTTTTCCGAAGCCTTTATCGAAGATGGGTGTTCTAGGGGATCAGGGGTTCCCAACCTGGGGTCCATGTACCCTTAGGGTATCTTTGCCTGTCTGAAGAGGCACATTTAAGGTTATCAATAAAAGAAGAAAAATTGTATTTGTATTTTATTTATTTTCAAATAATTGTGCATATATCAGTTAATATTACTTTCAAAAATCATTATATGTGTATTGTTAAAAATATCTATTATTAGTCATGATAAAATAATTTGTAATAAGAAATTTCAGGGTAAATGCTCATCTGTCGAAATGCTGAAAGGGTACATGGTCAACTAAAGGTTGGGAACCCTTGCTCTAGATGCTACTCGTTGGGCTACCAACTGCATTAGATAAACTTTTAATTCCTTTGTTACATAGTGGCAAAGAGCAAAAAGTGTGTGTAAAGCTGTTCAAAATGCCAAAATTTCACGTAATTTTGACAGAAATGTGTAAATGGAACAACTTCATCGCATATACAAATTACGTAAAAAATATCAAGTCTCCGTACCTTGTTTCGCATGGTTGCATTCTACAGTTACTTGCCACAGAGTAATCCGCGGTGTATCTCCAGTTGTAAGAATTGCACATGCGTTCTTAAGAATCGAACATGTAGAAATTTTTGTTTAGCTCACACAGACAACATGAATATTCGAAATCGATGCACCAGCGACGGACTGATGAAACATTTTACATCTTTTCAAATTGTTAAAAATGTTTTGAGTAGCTGTTTTGGCAACCATATGGCAAAGCCTTTGTAGAACCTTGATTTTCTGCTTTCTTAAATGATAGAATTCACGTCACAGTCATCTGGAGAAAATTTTCTCTTTTTTAAAACATTCTTAATATTTTCCTTTTCTGGAAACTTCTCTAAAATAAGACAAACATAACAGCATTTTTAATTTTCAATAATTGCGGAGTTTTAGAAGCTTCTTTACCAAATTGGACTATAACGTCCTAGAGTAAAGAAAGCATATACCTCTCCTTTCCATTAACAAAGCACTCAAACCATGAAACAACTCAACACAAAAACTGAAGCTTGTCCAATATGTACGCTTGTTATGTAATTACCAAACGAATTGCTAGAACGTGAAGCCACCGATATCTTTTTCATGCTGACCAGCCGTTCTCCGTTGTAGGAAACATCATTCTGAGCCGAAGTTAATTGGTTAGTGCACGATTTTGGGGAAAAGACAGTATCATTGCCAGAAGAGTGTTGTAAATGTGTGGTTGAGGAGACACAGTCATTACATACCAGCGACACGAGGACCAGTCAATTTCAGTTTCCTTGTGAACCAGAAAGTGAAAAAAAATTAACAGAATACAAAACCGAAAAATTACCTCCTGTTTCCACAAGCTGCATGCGTACATATTCGGTACTGGATCAATAAACCCATGGACTCCGTTAAGTACGACCTGAATCTTTTCCAACTTTTATGGTCATGGCTGGTTGGCAAAAGTTCTCCCAAGACTGGCAATGCACTCGGTGCTGAAACAAGCCGACTGATGCTGTAAATCAATCTTATCAGCCCATTCTCTACTGAGTCACGAAATAGCTTTGAGGTAAAGCGGTTTGTAAACTGCTTGTGCTTCAGGTTGGTGTTGTTATTTTTTGTGCTTCAGGTTGGTGTACTGTATTATTGTTATTTTCCGGAAAGTTGCTACTGGAAGTACCCAGAAGACATTTCAAAGAAAGGGTCATTCTAAATTTTCGGTTTTCACTGAAAGTTAAAAACAGTGGTATAGCTGATTGCAAATAGTTACGTTTCTCTTTGAAATCGGTTCTTAGATTTTGTCCCTATACCGTATATTTTTTATCGTCTCCTTTACTGTAAGTATGTAGTTCCAAACTTATTTATGCTTGTTTTATTGCAGTACTAATTCGGCAACTTCACAAATATGTTTGAAAGCCAGTTTTCCAGGAAAGTGTCAAAAGTAGAATTGGCACGGGAACTTCATTTGCATTTTATTTGGTAACAGGTGCACTAAGCACTCAGCTATAATGTGTTAAACTTTTAATTGCTGAGTTGCGCGACAGCATAAGACTGAAGTTCCCTGGAACATGCCTGGAATGAGAGAAGTACAAAAGAGTTGAGAGAAAGATTATTACAAACGCATCGGAAAATCCCGCACTCAGATGCAGACAAGTGGTAGACCACACAAATAGCACTTATTGGTACACTTACAAACGCTGCGCTTCTTGGTGTTGCGGCTTATGCACTTGAGAGTCTTGAGTATCAAAAAGAAACATGCAAAAACTTCAACATAAAACTTACTGACAATGCAGTTTGCCTTGCAAAGCTTGAAAAAAGTTTCATTACAGCAATTTCAAATGCGGATTTGCAAAGTTGCGATGCTACAATCGTCCTCACCATGTACGTTCTTTCCAAAGAGGGAGACTTTACAGAATATTGTTGTCCTGAACCTAAAAAGTTGATTTAGGCAACTATCGAATTATCTTATAGGTTTGTCAAACGATGGCGAAAACCTATAAATACCTATATCCTTAAAATAGACAATTGTACCAAGCAACCTCATGATAAAATGACGGTCAATGCGATACACCTTAGAGACATGATATAGATCAGGCTTGTAAAGATCAAATGGGAATGCGGGCCAATGTTTTCAAAGTTTTTCATATAAAAATAAGAGACTAGCTCTTCAGCGCATTGTCACGGCAATCTACCAGTGGCTAGAAATATTTTGCTGTAAACCCCGTTGTACTGTAACTCAACTGCTTCGTTTAAACAACTGGGACTGTTTAGAAAACAAAAGTTTGTAGGAATCAACGAGTCGCAAAATTGTTTGTATAAGTCTTACATCAACAAAGAATGAAAAACTTTGACATTAGCGGGATATCAGAATAAGCAAACAGAAGTATGAAACCAAGGTGATCACCTCCTGGAAGGGCGAGATACTTTTCTTTGAAGAAAAGGTGATGACCAATTTTTAGATTGTAACGCACCCATATTGTAAAATGTTAAGAAAACGGGTCAATCATCTTTCCAGTAGACATTGTAGAGAATACTTTTCCCTTGCAAACAAGTGACTTGTCCTAAGTTAGGAAGTTCTGTACGCCGAAGCAGTAAATCAATTACTTTCTTCTTCAGCCATCTGTGTTTGGATTCACTTCCATTCCTTAGTAAAAAAAAATATTTTACGAATATTTTACGAATAAGTCGTCGTTTTTCTTAACTTTGGCTCCCCTGAAGGAGTTTCTGACCAAGTTGCCTTCTTTGAAGTAATGATGTAACCCCCTCTATTTATGGTTTACCTGTAGTTTGCCTGGAAATTTTCGTTAAACATAAATTTCCGGAACACACCCTACCGTAATGCATTACAGTGGAACTTTTCTTACTTTACAAATTCAGTAGTGGAAGAAACTTTTTTGAATGAATTTGTTATAAATAACGCATTCGAAATTATCAAATGTGATAATCCCGGGAAGGATTGCCGTCCTTTACCTCCTCCTGGCGCCAAATATGGCTGGAATGCCGTTCCATGATACTTTTTAAAATAAATGTAATGAAAAAGGTTTAAATTTACTTTGAGTCTAATTTACACGAATCCTGATCAGGGCTAATATTGAGAAAAACTGATAATCGCAAACACAAGCGCAGGTTAGAACTTGAAAAAGAAGGCAAATCGTTTTTTTGAAAAATTGTACAAGCTATTAAGTATTTTGTAACAAGACAGAAAGTATTTAAATGCTACAAACGCTGCAATTCATAGAGATAGCTTTACAGAATATAAATATGCTGTTGCACGACTTGGCGTTAGAGGGAAGGACTAACAGATTTGCTTGTACAGCGGGAATTGAAAGGATACTTAATAATGTCTTTCCTCAATACATGTACAGTATGCAGGAATAATTCGTTGCCAGAACAAGCTCGAACCCACTAAACCCAAATTCACTGCAGCTTTTGCTTGCGAAGCAGTTTTCAAATGTAATCTCCAGAAATTTGCGTTCGCATCTACAGATAGCTTGTTAATTATAAAAATAGCCAGACTTGGGTTAATGTCCGAGATCCGATACTCTGATTACGATTACGCTGCTTGTTTGTTGCAGGGCCTCTGGCTCTGCCACAGATGACTTCAGCGAACATTGCACGCAGAAAAGTAACAGGAGGTTGTCTCGCCCTTGAGTTGTCAAACTAAACTGCAATTTTGTACTTGGCTTTCAAGCCAATGTACTTGAAGCCAGATTCGATTGGCAGGCCGTTCTATTCCTAACACCATTCCTGGAAATGTGCATTGGTTGTGAGTGGTGAAGGGAGCAAGACAACTTTGATCAGGAAGTGTAAACTTCATCAAAGTACTGAAGGAACTTCTTGCAAGATTTTTATTAGCAGCTTTCGTGAACGACGTAGCTAATAAGTGAAAGTGACCCTCGTTGCTTTGTAAGAAGTTTTCGATTTGGAGTGCGTGCTCAGATCTTCAAGCATGCCGCAAACATCTGATACGAAACATTCGCGGTTTGACGTTGCGGCAAGCTGCGTTAAACATGCGCGATGTAATGAAACTTTGGAAATTTATCTTTCAAGCAATACAAACAAAACAATAATTTTCCTTTTGACATATCGACCAAATTGAAAAGTAACTTAGTGACATTTCAACAGGTATTGCGTCAAGTACTGTATATGCCTAATGAAGATTTTTAGAATTTTTGGTTGTTATTTTTTAAACTAAATTTGAGGTGCTGATTCCAATCATACCTATTTTTCCCTACCAGGTCAACTTTTAAAGTTATTTATAAAATTTGATTTTTTGCGATGGTCCTCATGAATGACTTAGTCTTAATTTATCATTTTCCTATGGTATCCCAAATTTCAAGTCATGTGCTATTTGTTGGATATATGCTAAATGTCAATTGATTGTTTGCTAAATGTCAATTGATATATGCTAAATGTCAATTAAAAATATATATGCTAAATGTCAATTGATTGTTTGTGACATCATAAATACCATTTATGTACTTAACGCTTTAGCTAGTTTATTGCTTGCACATCAGTACACGTGCTTTTTTTACTCCCCTGATTAGAAAGTTTCAGGCTGGTTGCCTGCTTGGATTATAAGGCTTAAGGCCCGTCTCCACTGAGAACGAACCAGGAGTTGTCAGGCACAATCATTTGCTTGTGTTACTGCCTTCAAGAGTTGTGCCAAGCCGTGCACGGCGCAGAATTACCCGACGCAATAAAACAAACAAGGGGTTACGCCTGGCAACACTTGGTTCGTACTCAGTGTAGAGTAGACGGGCCTTTAGGGCGGATTCAGAGTGTGTGGCGGTGTTTGATATGAGTTCAGTGTTGGAGTCAGGTTGGAATTTAAACAAATTGACAGTGAAGAACCCCCAAAGTCCCGCGTGCGCCACATTTTTTGCAAAGCTTTGCATCGCCATAATTCGCCAGCCGATTGAGTTAGAGACCTATTCAAAACAT
>Ga0210059_1013602_pt1 | contig 12148 bp, 8 predicted proteins | sample Ectturendosymbi2_FD_188042 | JGI IMG/M metagenome (GOLD analysis project Ga0210059, IMG submission 188042) | Ecteinascidia turbinata endosymbiont from Florida, USA - Sample 2 (SPAdes) (version 2) | ecosystem: Host-associated > Tunicates > Ascidians > Unclassified | place: Key West, Florida...
CTTGCTGTGATTTTGTAGCAGATCAAATTTTTTGAATAGGCCTACCTTAATTTTCACAAGATTGTCAACTAGTTTTCTTGAAAATCGCACGGTTTTTGGCGGGAGCGTTTTCATGTGCTGCCTACAAAATTTCTGACATTTCCCTGCAACGGACCAAATCCGTGCAAGTCACTGTCATGTTTGCCTTTGCACCCAAATCGTAGCAAACTTAAGGAAACTGGATTTTTTCATTGGTTACACCTCAATTTGTTCACTATTGAGATTGATGCGAAAAAATGCATGTCTCTTGAAAAACACTTCCGACTGTGTCTCTTGAGTCATTTAAGCTCACTACCCGACGAGCAGCTTGACGATGTCGTAAAAAAGTTAAGGCACGCCATCCAGCGGCTGGACAAGTGGTGGTGAAGGCTCATCTGGTTGTAGAAGGCATCCTTGTTGAACGTCAACGACTTAGAGACTGCCTCCGCACAGGCCCGGATTAAGGGGGAGTAACAGTGAAAACCTCCCTTTTCCCCCGCTGCAACGGGGACCCGTGATGAAATTCATTTGCTTCAAATAAAATGCTCGTTTGAAAAACTTTGGTAATTCAAATGCGATACAAGAATGCAACTCTACATTATATTGCAGTTTTGCGTTAAGTGTCTAGGGCCCCAAACAGCAACTGATTTCTCTACAAGTTTGACGTCTGCCAGTTTTAGTAATCGCTTCTGATAAGCCTATAAGTATTTTCGATTCTGTACAATGCAAATGTGTTTGATTTCTCTTGCAACTTTTTGCTAATGATCATTCTTTTGGCATAGGTATGACTCTCTACTCGTGCATCACGCCTATTGCACGAATGCAGAGGTGGATCCAGGGGGAGGCGATTGATTTCGTCGTGTATTGTTTTGTCACACCAGTTCTGTGAAGCAGACTTCACCTCTCTTGTAGTAACTAAGCTCTTACTGGCTAAAGTTACTGTCGCGTAAGTTGTTCTTCAAATAAGCTGCTGGCTGGATCCCGGGCCGGCTTAAGATTGCATGGGGCCCCTGGCTGAAACTTAGAAACTGGCTCCTTTCTGTGTATATTCATATATATGAAAAACTGAATGAACGAATTAAACTTTTTGTATTATTGAAAAAAATGATGTTTGAGCAAAATGTTTGTTTTCAAGTGAGCATACAATTGTGCAACCATGCTAACAATTGCGCAGCCATGCATACAATTGCGCAGCCATGCATACAATTGTGCAACCATGCATACAATTGCGCAACCATGCATACAATTGTGCAACCATGCATACAATTGCGCAGCCATACATACAATTGCGCAGCCATGCATACAATTGCACAGCCATGCATACAATTGCACAGCCATGCATACAATTGCACAGCCATGCATACAATTGCGCAGTCATGCATACAATTGCACAGCCATGCATACAATTGCGCAGCCATGCATACAATTGCGCAGCCATGCATACAATTGCACAACCATGCATACAATTGCGCAGCCATGCATACAATTGCGCAGCCATGCATACAATTGCGCAACCATGCATACAATTGCGCAGCCATGCATACAATTGTGCAACCATGCATACAATTGCGCAGCCATACATACAATTGCGCAACCATGCATACAATTGCGCAGCCATGCAGCAACACAGCTATGTTGCGTCTGTCTGGTACTATGTGTGCCTAACCACATGCTTTAGTGGAATTTGCTTTACGTTTGGTTGTCGGAAACAGGTCAATGTGATCGTCTGTAGGATATCATTTGTTTTTGTTTGCTGAAGATTCTGGCAACAAAACTTCAGGTTTGGTTCGGTAAATGCCCAGGTTCTCTGCATTTTTTTAAGTTGGCACCTCGTTATATACATAATGTGTCATAAAAAAATAAGCTGAATGCTTCTTTCAAGCATGTACTTTCCACGATGGGTGTAAGCAAGGAATCGATCAGCAAATTTTTAATAGGAAATCGATTTAACGTAAGATTACGCGTCCTCAGTCCTTATTCAAATAGAATCTCTGAATGCTTCTATTAACAAACCTAACAAAGCGCGATCACCCTCGTTGAAACCGGAACAGAGCGAAATGTCGCCATTATAATAATAATAATGGTATTTTATTGAGGACTCATGGTCCATATCACAGACACAAGAGCACAAAAAGTGATTAGCTATACATCAGCGCACATTACAGAAAGGGTGTTTGCACATGACCAACACTGGGAGGAGCAAAGCTGTTTATCCTCACCACAGCTGTATCATCATTCGCAAAAGCACAGAAAATCGGTAAACCATACAGTAGGGCATTACACAACCGGTGTTAGTGCGTGACCAGCATTGAGAGGAGCAAGGCACTTTCCTAGTACTTCTTACTTTTTATGCTTGGTGTGTACACAGTGTCCACATATTTTTAACACGCAAAAGCAATACTGATGAGACGCAAACACCGAAACAATTCACAGACAACTACTGCATTTGCTCTCCATACAGGAGTGTTGAATAACTGAGGTAAAATGAAGATTTGTAAAAAGCATCAGACATTTGAAGCGATCGAATAAAAAAATTGGATGAAGATGAGCATCGTACAAAAAATCGATACAAGTTGTTTCTTAACACGGCATCAAAGGTCCTGACACAATTGCTAACCTGGTGTGGGCGAACACTCACATTTCTGGGTATGTAATGCATAATTCGATAAGCATTGTTATATGCAGCATGTAAGCGTTTCGTACTAGTCTGCGTGTATTTGCTCCACAATTGGCAAGCATACATTGGCATGCAATAGGCACGAAATAAACTGTTTTTTACTGCGGTACAGCACTGATCAAAAGTTTAATGTTGTTTATTTCAACGGATACTCATCTAAATACGCAGGAAATATTAAGAATGGACTCAGTACTCCCTCTTGTCTCGATATTGATACTGAACAATATTATTTGTTAAATAACTTTCAGTCATCGATATCTTTTACCATTCTGCAAGTTTAGCAGTTTTTCAAGATATAATCCAAGCTTAAGATAGCAAAAGTTGTTCCCTGATTTAAGGAATAATGTAATTGCATCTAGAGGCATTGCATTACTACAGTAGTGTCACCTATACGCCTTCTTAATTGATAGAATAGATTTGTGTAAATTTAAAGTGTAAGATCTTTACAGTAATTCTGCCCTATATGTTCCAGGATTTCCAGATATCATAGGCTGCTGTGACATCTACTGAACCCGATATGGTTTCTGGAGCAGGTTGCTGAGTACAATTTTTTTTCTTTGCGTTGGGTAGCTCTTGTTTCATAGTTGACATTTTAAGTTGAATCATTTCAAATCAAAGGTAAAGTCAGTAGAGCTGAATGTCCTTAGGAGCTATATGCTAGGAGTAGTGTCGCTTCATAACACGACGTTTCCTGAGTAGCTTCTTTTCAGAAAGTGATGCTATTGTCAATGAAAATAATGTGTACTTTGGAATTTTTCACCCTGGTTGAGTTCGGGCCTGTAACCAGCTTGGACACCTGGTGGGGAGAAGACTTTTCTGAGAGGGGTCCAAAATTTTTTAACCATGTCCGATAGATTTAAAGTATGTCCAACACAGATGTCTAAGGACGGCGAAAATTATATAAGGGAGGCTTAGCCCACCTAGTTGCAGTCCTGGTTGAGCCTGACATAGAAAGCGTAGGCAATAGCTTTTTTCGCGGCATAACACTTTGAACAAAGATATTTCACAGTTGTTTGCGTTCAACTCTATCTACTGTAGATACGTACTGTAAAACATTTTGGACAAAAATCGAAGCGTTTTTTTGTAACTTATAGAAATACCATTCTTGTCGTGTCGCAGGAAACTGTTTGAAACTAATCTTTTTCGCTAATGTTTTTGAAATTTTCTTCACAAAACAAATTCATCATCCGTGCACCTTTCCTCTAATAGACCCGTAAATTGTGTGTCCGTTTGCCGCTGTTTAGCGTCTGGGTTTGTTGATATGCTTCATGGCAAACAGGAGCTCCTATCTTTGTCAAGAAGATACAGGGTTATGTAGGTTAAAATTCACAAATATATCTGTGTCGCATTGCACCACTCATTCTTAGTTGCAAGTTTCTGAAAAGGTTGTTGTCTTGAATTTGCTTTGCGTTGCCAAGAGGACAATTTAGTGATGTATGTGAGAATGGTCAGGATGTGTAAATATGCACCTAAAAAAAACATAACGGCTAGTAAAAATTGCTTAACGTGTTTATTGCTACATAGATCCAAGAGACCTTTCACGTAATATTAAGCAAAGAAATTTTGACAACTGCCATACTGTTTCCCGAGACAAAAGCTTGTCCAGGAGAGTAGTTCTGTTTGTCTTTTATTGTTGCAATGACAACAAACAAACTTTGTAGTTTGACGGGAAAGCAACAAAGTATTATTAAGAGATAAGTTATTGATCGACTCATTTGAAAACTGTTTGTAGTTTGAACACAAATACATTTACAGCCAAACTCCCTCATGTTCATGTCACGCCCATGCACTTAATTGACGATTCACTCATGGCTTTCTCTTTCACACTCAGGAATATTAGTAGTTTGATGAGTGATTACACAATATTCTGCCACATATCGTGTTAGAGTTTTGTGTTCTCGCCATGCGGATTTCTCTGGATGACCTGCTGTTTTCCAAAGCTACGTTTGCCAAGACGGATCAGCTGCTGGCTATTCCTCGATCTGACCGCGTGGATCGACACTTACAACAGGCATGTCGTGAAATGTGTACCGAGTTCAGCGAGTTTTTCAAGCCCGAGTTGGGGTGTCTCCGTGGCGTGCAACTCGAGATTGAATTCAAATCAGACGCAAGGCCCATCTTCTGCAAACCACGCTCCGTTCCATTTGCCATGCAGGAAGAATTAGCACAAGCCTACGATGTTGGAATCGCTAGAGGCATCTGGACGCCTACGTCATTCAATGATTGGGGAACTCCAGTCGTTCCAGTGAGAAAAGCGGCGCAGACTTCCAACAAACCTGCGTTACGCGTTTGCGGCGACTACTCAGTAACCGTCAACCCGCAGCTGGAAACACATCGACACCCGTTGCCACTCCCTGAAGAATTAATGCGAAGATTGGGTGGTGGTTACGGTTTCACCAAGATTGACCTGGCGGATGCTTACAACCAGGTCCGGTTAGGTCCGAAAAGCCGTGAAAGGCTCGCGCTGAGCACACATCGCGGAGTTCTACTGCAGAACGTACTTCCTTTCGGAATCAGTTCCGCCCCTGGTTATTTCCAGCAAGTAATGAACGAAATCACCAGTGATCTGCCCGGTGTCGCCGTTTATCTGGACGACATTCTCTGCAGTGGTGCGACAGCGGAAGCACATTTACAGAATCTGCGCCGTCTACTAGAAAGGCTTCGTGACAAAGGACTGCGATGCCGTCTTGAGAAATGCACCTTCGCCCAGCCACAGGTGGTTTACTTGGGGCACGTGCTGTCCAGCGAAGGAATCCACCGAGGTCCAAAGGTCAACGCCCTCAACAAGATGCCAGCGCCGCATGACGTGTCCACACTACGTTCGTTTCTCGGCTCCATGCAATTCTACGCCAAGTTCTTGCCACCCACGTTTGCTTCAGTGGCCGAACAACTCTACCGTCTAACCAGGAAAGGTCATCGGTGGACATGGGGGTCAGAAGAGGAAGCAGCTTTTAGTCGGCTGGAGGTGCTCATATCTATAGCCGATGTGCTCGGTCGGGATTGGCGCTACCTTGTTTCACCGCTATTCTGACGGGAGTGAACGACCAATAGCCAACATTTCCAAGACGCTCACAGCAAGTCAGCGCAATTACAGCCAGATACAAAAAGAAGCGTTGGCCATCATCTACGCCTTGAAGAAATTCTTCCAATACTTGTATGGAAGAAAGTTTATTTTAGTGACTGACCACCAGCCTTTAGTGGCCATGTTCGGATTGAATAAGCCGACTCCGGCTCTAGCTGCAAACCGTTTATCTCGATGGGCTCTCTTTCTTCGACAATTCCACTACGCCATCGAGTACCGCAGGACGTCGGAACACTCCAATGCCGATGTCCTCAGTCGCCTGCCAGTAGGTGAAGATCCAGTTTTCGACAAAGACGAAAGCACCGACGACGTGGACACCGTTTCTACCATTGAAACACTGAGTTTGCAAGTGGAACCAACCGACTCGGGTACGTTGCGGAAAGAGTCTTCTCGGGATCCAACCTTGACGAAGGTCATGCGGTTCACGAGAGAAGGGTGGCCAGAGAAAAAAGACGGCGATGACTCAGCAGAGAAATTCCGCAAAATCGCCGACTCACTTAGTGTTTTGTCATGGCTGTTTACTGTATGGAGCCCGGGTGGTGATTCCGACCAAACTACGTCGACGAGTGCTCGATCTTTTGCACGAATGCCATTTCGGCATCCAACGGATGAAGCAGTTGGCAAGAACAGCCGTTTACTGACCCAACATAGATTCCGACATTCTCGATCTATGTCGACATGTTCGACTTGCGCCGGGCATCAATCCGAACCGTCGAAAGCTGCCGTCCACCCGTGGATGTTACCTGAGAAGCCGTGGAGCCGCCTACATATTGATCATGCCATCAACTTTCTGGGATTCAACTGGCTTGTGACTACTCACGCCTATACTAAGTATCCTTGCGTCCATGCAACGCAGTCAGTATCAGCGAAATCGACGATCAAACTCTTGCAAAGAGGATTTCGCGCATTTCGGTTTTCCCCATACAGTCGTAACCGACTGCGCGGCTACCTTCAAATCTGACGAGTTCCAGGAGTTCTGCAAAGAGAATGGCATTGTCCATCTGACTGGAGCTCCGTACCATCCTGCCACAAACGGCGCCGCTGAACGCTTGGTGCAACCTTTCAAACAAGCGTTGAAGAAGTCGGACAAAGCCCCAAAAGATGCGTTGCAAGACTTCCTGCGAAATTACCGGCGCACTCCGTTATCAACCGGTTACTCGCCAAGCGAGTTGCTCAAAGGACGTCAAATCCGCACTAAAATTGACACCCTATTGCCTTCACCTGCTCACACTGCTCAGGGCAAAGAAACTACGAAGTCTCAACAGTCTGAGCGTCAGCTGCCCGCAACTCAACAAGGTCGGCGATCCATGCTATGCTCTATACTTTGGACCACGACGCGATCGTGTTCCTAGATGGGTGCCTGCCATTGTTGTCAGACGTTTTGGGACCCGCAGTGTCAACGTGCGGGTGGTTCCGAGAGATCCAGTATGGAAGACGCCACATCGATTAACTACAACGACGTTACGTTTCGCCAGATGACACCGAACCTGGTGATACTCCCAGGTTGTCCGAAAGCAGAGAAGAGAATCCCTCCGTTTCTGAGCAGCTCCCGAGTGACACTTCGACAGCGACCACCGGGCAACCGCCGACGTCACAAAACGTTAGCCCGGAATATGGACCGAGCGATCCTCGGCGATCGAAACGGCCGATAAAACCTCGTAAAACTTTTTTGTTAAAGTTACGATTTCTTTACCTCACAGGGGAGGTGTTAGAGTTTGGTTTTCTCGAACTTTCCTTGTGCACGTTTGGCTCAGATGCAAGTACAGTGCATTTTGTACAAGGTGCTCGGAGTTTTGAAACTCTGTCAGACAGAAACACAACACTAAAAAAGACGTATTGCTAACATCTGTTACTTCTACCCATATATCTTCTGTGTGGTCATTGTGTAAGTCATAATCAGATTTGATTTTATAGATCAAATTTATTCTGACATATATCCCTACACCACTTGCCTGTGTTAATGAGTTTTAATTATTATCTTTATTTTGTCTATGGCCGACAAGCGCATGCGCTGACAGTATTGGCTGGATTACCAATTACTGCACCACAATGTTGCCAAAATCTAGGCCTTTGCCCCCAGATCTGGATTTTTAAATGCCCTTCTGGGTTTCTGTTTTTTTTCTTCTGAAGATCTGGGCTTTTTAAGATTTTGCTGCTTAGCGGTGATTTAAGATAAGGTATGATTGATTAAATGAAACTTTATTTCTAGTCTCATCCTTCTCTATCTTGTTTTTAGCAGTGTAGCTGATGAACAGCTGATACCGTATTAACGGTAAATATTAGCTCGGTGCATTGTGTTCAAGTGACAAAGATAAGATTACGTGATACACACACCAATTACAGGTAGAGCGTTTGAAAACTCCGGATTTCAAAGTCGGATGATTTCTCAAAATCTTGCAGAAAATCTAGAACTTATGGTCGAATACTACTGATATCAAGCATTCTGCATGATTTTTATCGAGTCAAAAACTAGGGATGAAGACACAATAAGTTGCATATTATACTTTATGGGTGAATTAATACACTTTGTTATTTTTATTCCAGTTACTGTTAAGTATAAATTTGGTTTTTGAAAGTTTTCACCAGAATCAATTATGAGTAGAAACGTTGAAGTTGGAAGCGTAGATCGTGGAAATGTTGCTGGAAGAGACATTATTTTTCAATTCCAATTTCCAGCTGCAAGTGACCAAATCACGGAGAAAGAAAGCTTAGAAACACGAGGTTTGTTGTAATGAAATAATGAAACTGACTTAAATTGCTCTGTATATTGCTGACGTGTTCATTCACCGAGCTGGCCCATGCCAATAAACTGACTCATGCCTCATTGACCGCTAATTAAGCTAATTTTCACTGATGCAGTTTAATAACTTGTAAAGCATGGACATATTCTAAAATCTTTGAGACAGAGGTTTTTCAAATCGGAGACGAAACCAAGATCTAAATGCTCAAAACCAAGAATTGAGATCTGAAGATTTGTTGGCAGAAACCGATACCTGTTTCAATGTATAATACAGCCGAAACCTATCTGACCCTTCGCCGAGTATTTGTTATACTGCACATGAATGCTCACATGAGTCTTCCTCAAATCTGGCCACAGTTTATTAAAACAGGAATAATACTTTCGCTCAAAGAAGCATCATCAGTTCCACAAAATAAAACGCAAAAAATGTAAAATCTGCAAAGCAATGAATTGGAATAGTAAGTCACTAAAAACTGAAGAGTTACAAGTCGGCATGCTATCACGTAAGGTGTTCCAAACGTAGATCTTACTGCACACTGCAAAGTGCCAAACTATCATCAGCGATTAAGTGCAGCACGGTATCAGCGGCAGGAATCGAGAAGGAAATTACATCCCTGCATCAATTAGATAAGAAAATACAAAAGTCGCAACGCACAGCGAGAAATCACGTATCAGGAAGAACGGCATAGAGTAAAAATGCAATTACTTTGTATGGAGCGAAAACCTTTTTTAAATATTTAATTTACGCGTCGATTAAACAATTAATCTCACACACCTCGAGATGTCTATCTTTGTGGGTTGTTCTACAAAGGTAACTTTAAAACATTGCGAAATGGGTGTTTTACATTCAGGAGCAAAAAACTGGGATAGACTTAACAGTTTCATCAACACTAAAAAAGTGTTCAAAAAACGTTTCTTCGAAACGTCTCATAATAAAACATGTATAGTTTTTTGAAGGCTTTTTGTAGTGTTTAAAAAACAATTCAGTAGTGTTATGTCTTGTGAACGAACGCATAATAAGTGAAAATGAGTTTCACAACAGTTATCGATAAGTGAATGCATATTCTTGTTCTTGTTCGTACTAATCGTTTTACTCTTTTGTCCTTGATTGTAAACAGTAAAATGAATTGCAATGAGTACAAATATCATAATTTTTACCATATCAATTTAGGACATATCAAACTGGGTCATTATGGCAGGTAAATGTAGGTTAAATTTTGGTCAGGTTTGTTTCAATGTTGGGTTAGTGTTATTTTGGTCTGGAATCTGATATGGACAGCCGATTCTGCTTAAACTATTATTTACAGAGAATTTTTTTTTACCCAAAAAATATCATTTGGATATCTATGTACAGTGGATCCCCGTAGCACGACCACCCACTGGACGGCACTCAATTGGTCGTGTTAGCGAGGCCGGGGTGGTCGCGTTAGTGGATTTAATCACACTTGCATTTCTGAAGGTTTCATATATTAGCTTTCCAAACGTTCGCATCGCACTTCGCATTTATCTGTCCATGGCAACATCAAACTGCAGTGGGGAGTGATCATTTCAAAAATGAAAAGAATAAAATATAAGGTTCGAAGTTGCATGGGTCAACAGTGGCACAGTTTTCTCTCCCTGATGATGATTGCAAATGATATTTTAGAGTCAGTAATAGAGGCGTGCAGAGAGGGGAGCGACGGCCCTGGGCATCCAAAGTAGGGGGGCATCGAACGAGTGAAATTACAAAAATTATAATGCTGTATATATAGGATGATTTTTCCTGTTGTAAAGCGGCTAACAAATCCTGCATGGATTCAATTTTTCAAAAAATTGTTTTTTTTACCAACACTAGTTTTAACGCATTCAAATGCCAGTAAGTTTCACAAATCTTAATGCCATGGACCTATACTCTAGGTGTGCGGCGCACACCCAATCAAACTGAAAGTGACATGATTTTTTTCCAAATCGGACGATCGAGGGAAATCACAGAAAAGTCTTGAAAGATAATTAGGGAGGTTTGATTGATTTTCAGGGACAAATTTCAAAACTGTCCTATTTCAACTTTCTTGACTTAGATGACTTTTCATTCATCTCAAGTTTCCCATTTCTTTTTCTGATGTGGCAAAACTTGGTGTGCGCTAGTACAGCCCGGTGCTTGCAACATGTGCTTCATTTCGAGTTTCGTCATTAATTGACAGTTCAGTCGGATTGATCATAACGGCTCACACACACCAGTATCTGTTCTGTGCCCTCAGTAGTTGTACATATAGGCTAACAGTCACATAATAAAAAGCGAAATTTTTCTTGCGTACTTCATTTACGTTCTTAATTCTTGTGTAATTTAGCAAGTTTCAAACTGTCAACACTGGATGTCCGGCATCCCAGCCGCATATCTTCTTTGCTCGACTGCTATTTGACGAGGCAATCGCGCAGACTTCCAGTTTTACAGATGTGAACTGCGCTGGCATAGCACTGTGTTCTACTCCCATGTTTTAACTTGTTGCCGGATATTTTTGCACTTACGGTATAAACTGCTTCGTCGTAGCGTTGACTACTGTTTTTCTTGGGTGTCCTACCTTGAAGAGGTGATAGTTTGTGTTCATTACAGTGACACATTGCACGATATCGAGGAAGGAGAATGCATGCAGATTACTGTAATGTGCAGATTGCATCAACAAACTTCACCAAAACATTGGTTGGGAAACGTAAACATGACGTCATATTATGACGTTAAACAGCGAATGTACAGTAACAATGACCACAATACGCCACTGCTCAATACTAGAATTTGGTAGGGCGCATACAATCAAGCAGTTGTCTCGGGGTCATCATCAGACCTCTGCTCGCCACTGGTCACTGACCTTCAGTGATTTGATCAGTAACGTTTGGTCGCAAAAATATCCATGTAATGTAACCATGCAACACTCCAAAATGAAGGCTTATTAATTCATTTATACATATTCGTGTTGCATATTGTTTGCTAAATCCATGAGTTTCGTTCATATTGTGATTTTAATATTAGTTACTGAATCGTTTCTTTTGCTCATGCTTTATTTTTTTAAATAATACAAGTAATTCAGTTCGTTCACTGAGCGTTTTTGCCCTATTAACGACGTTATATATATTTATATATACACTGTATATAGAAAGGGCCCGTTCCAAGTTTCTTCCAGGGGCCCCATACAACCTTAATCCGCCCCTAGCGTGCCGAATTATAACTCAGAATTTTAGTGACTTACCAGTGTTATTCATTGCGTTGCAGATTTTACGTTTCTTACCTATTGTTTTGTGGAACTGACAATGCTCCTTTGAGCGAAATTAATATTCTTGTTTTAATACACTGTGGCAGAACCGCCGCCAGAAAGTCGTCATTAGGACTTTACGTTTGTGCCCGGGGGCTTTACGTTCGTGCAGGGGGGCTTGATATTCAAATTTGACAAAAATTCCACTATCTTATAGTGTTTCACATTTCAATTTGGGGGCTTGGAGCTTTGTTTGAGGGGGATAAGCCCATCAGTTCCCCGAACCCCCGTGGCGAAGGGACTGCACTGTGGCCAGATTTTGCGGAAGATTCTTGTGAGCTTTCAGGTTCAATATTTTGATATGGAGCAATTATTGCAACAGCAAATACGATCGAGCCTTTCTGGTG
>Ga0210059_1013603_pt1 | contig 12147 bp, 10 predicted proteins | sample Ectturendosymbi2_FD_188042 | JGI IMG/M metagenome (GOLD analysis project Ga0210059, IMG submission 188042) | Ecteinascidia turbinata endosymbiont from Florida, USA - Sample 2 (SPAdes) (version 2) | ecosystem: Host-associated > Tunicates > Ascidians > Unclassified | place: Key West, Florida...
ATAGTTACGGGACTGCAGATTAGCAGGGGCGCGTTTGCGGTGTGAGAACCATTAACCAAACCTTCCCAAACCCCAGCCCTCAAGGCCTCTGGCACCGTAGGGTTTCCTACACCCAGTACTTCACGCATGCTAAGCGCGCGCTTTATCACTTGAGCTACACCCCCATGAGAGCACAGTTTTTGCCAAGACGTCGCATTTTCAATGTTTACTTATTGCTTTGTTGTTTCCAACAACGGCAATGTGGAGATGAAGATTGGTCAGCCGTGTTACATTGAATCCCGATTAGATCTAAGGTTATATATGAATAATCTTCTCATTTCACATAACTAACAAAAAGAGATAGGAAAACCATATTCTGCTTGCTACACATATTTGTTTTTGAACAAAATTTTAATCGAATCAATAGTTTAATGCTATGAATTGACATGTTTTTGAAACACGCAAAGCGCCAGAGCCCTTTTGTAAATTACATTTGAGAAAACGAGTACCACGACCACCTATGATATACCCGCATTAATGAACTAGTCAATCAGAACCCTACACCAAGATCTAAGAGTGTAATTGGACTCCATTGACTAAACGGAAGTTCGACCACATATATTAAAAAACATCCAGTTCAGACTAAGGAAGTGTTAGGCGCTCCTTCATGTTAGCATCCAAAACGATTGTAAGTGAGCTCGCCATGGTCAATATTTCCTTATTAAAGAACGATCCCATTTTGTAACAAAATACCATTCACATAGGAAAATTAAAATTTAATCACAAACCAATTTTACTTAAACGCCCAGTTGTTATGACACGATCGGGAAATCTCTATTCAATATTCTAGCATTTGCCCCTGACATAATGTAAATATTTAAATGATCTTAATTTGATGTAACTTATAGATATTAATCTGTCAAAGAAAAGGACACCCAATTATTGCACATTCTAGGTAGGCCTTCAATTTTATCTATCACGCTAACTTTTAGCAGACTAAACTAACGACGTCACACACAAATAAAGTAACTTTCGATTAACTCACAGTTGAACTTTTGCATATGTCATTACTCATTCATTCAATGATCAGAATTTACCCGAAAAGCTGACATTATACGATTCGGTTCTACCTAAACCTAAAATTTAGTCAATAAATGACTGGATACGGCGTTTTGTCCCCGCTATCGATTTCACACGTAAAAGCTGTAATATTACCTATCTAATCAAACGTAAACGACGGTGAAAATGAGACATGTTTAGGTTATTATACTGTAGAACGAATTACCTACCTCTTAGTGTCTGGTACCAACGAATTTCAGTGCTCTTGTGTCGCCGTGATAAATGAATTAATTATTGATAAAGTGATATTACACTGTACGTTTTAGGTAAAAAGACAAGCAACGGGCTGTCACTCTGAATCGGCCTCGATAACGACAACGTGAATTTTTTGAGATACCTACCTCCATCATGCAACTGTATAACTGAAACATTTCTCTTTTCAAATCTCGATGCTTCCCAAACCAGGTTTTTGATTCCAACTATTTCATTATAAACTCACATCTTACTTCCATCAACCCTAGAAACACCTATTTCAACAAACACCAAGTCAAGAAATTTTGGCATTTGTAGTAACGTTTAAAAACCCTAGTTGTTAATCAAAATGTCGAACGCGGCTCCACAAGATACTCTCATAGTAATAGTATTCCAAAAATAAATGATTAATGTCACGTAGCAAGCAGATTCTTATTGAATAAAGTAGAACGTCGAAGAAATATTCATGGCAATTACAATCTCTTCCATGAGAAATAATAATTTCAGCCATGGTTATGAAACATGAATTTACATTAACGAAGAAATTAAATATGAAAATAGCACAAAATCTTATGTTTAACGGTGTGATAATACCCTGAAGATTACTGTAACAATTAGCTCTGCAAAACATTGATGATTGATACCTTATCCGTAACACTTCCAGCGGACACATATAGAGAACGTATAAACGAATTAAGTGACCACGGAATGAACGAGAAGATAACTATGTTTGAAATCATTGACCAATTTTTGTATGTTACTTATCTTCGGAGATGTAAAATTTTATTCCTCTTTGAATACAGGGAGAGTGAGAAATGCAGTTACATTTCGTAATTGTCGTTATTAATATATTATTAAAATCTATTTTTGATTTAGTGTTTTAAGATCCAGAGTCATAGTGTTAGTGTGAAAATTGACTCTTATTGTATAAAATTAAACCTTTCCTGTTACAGATATTTAGTGACTGTAAATTCCTGCCTTTCAATTTTTGTAGTAACTATAGTAATTCCCGGAGCGATGTCTGTCCCATAACATTCAGTGAATTATTTGTGTTTTGGACGAGTACTATGTAAGGTGAGCTAAGTGCTTAAAATGTTTTAATAAATAATAAGCTCACGCTCCTCTGTCTTTGGAAATTTCCATAGTACGATGATGTGAAACGAGTATCTTTCTCGTCGGATACTTGATCTGAAGTAGGAGAAAGAGTTAAGACTTACCTTCTGCTTGTAATTTACAGTGGGTTTGGCCCTTAGAGTTTATTCCCTCGGCAAAAGGCAGATACGACTAAGGATTTCATTCCTATAGTCAAGAGGAGACGTATGATTTCAACTTTATATTCACTCAAAGAAATTAACGTTGTAATTAATACCGTTGTAAATAATCTACGTGATTACTGAGCTTAGTAAGAAGAGCTATGTGCGTTTAAAGCCAAACAGTAATCTGTGATGAAGGCATCATGGAGATCGTTAAAGTCTTCCTTAGTTTAAAAGGATTGTAAAGCTTTATACTACGTGAGATCTCTAACAGAGATTGTTTGGCCATAAGCCATACTATGTGATATCTCTGAATATAACGAATCATACATGATAAAAGAGTGAATCGGAGGGAAGTGGCGTTGAGAGGTTGAACAAGAAGTGATAGACCCTTTTAGTCCGATGCACGACACTGATGTCCCGTGGCTGTGAAGGACTACTGTTCTAAATTCTACTTCATTGATTACGATAATTTGCCGATTTCTATGATATCTGTAGATATCTGTAGATATCATACCTATGATGCCGAATGTGAAGATAGCTTATAGGATTTTCGGACCTCTCGCAATCCTGTGCTGGCGCCGTGCAGATTGTGTTCACACTTCTTCTATGTTCTGCCGACCACATTATCTTCATCCTCACTGAGCACCATGTTACTGTTTTTGTGTGAGGGAAATGGGACAGACATTCACTCCATGGTGACCGCGAATTCCATTAGATAAGGTTTAGCAAAAATCATTTGCTTCATCAATTGGTTAATATACTCTGAAATCAGAGTATCAACGAAAATTAGACCCTAAAAATACTAGAAAACCCCTCCGAACTGCAAATGGTATGGCGGCATTGGCGAACTCGTCACTCGCCACTACCGCGGGACCAGGCGGGGAGATTTCTTTGGTGACGCTTAGAGATCTTCTTGCTAAAAGATCGGGGGACCATCAATAGCAACCACTCAGCTAAATTCAGAACTAAAGTGCTTTACAAAACGAAAGTACAGACATTTTGAAAAAAAACGATAAATAATGTATTTTCTGAATAAATAGTTGATATTTTATGAAAAAACCCTTGCAATCAAAGACATTACCCTTCGCGAAAAATAATAAAGATAAAACGTGGACAGCATTCATTAATAAATATCGAAACCAAGAAAAAATAGTATAGGATAGAATAACAATATTCTTCCTGTTACAGGATAACTAGGCCTGTATAAGAAAAATGAATACTGAACGCCATGTAGATTTGCAACATCAGTGTTACGAAAGAAAGAAGATATATACGAAGATTTGAAGAGGAGATACGAGAATTAGAAGCGAAATTAAATGTTCCGAAGCAAGCAAACGAGATGCCGGAATCCCCTGAGAATAGAAAGTCGTCTCGGGAGCTAAAGAAACATCTACTCCGAGAAATATCTCCGATCCAGATGTACACACCGGCTGCCTCATACGATCATGAGGAAAGACAAAGTCGACATTCATGGAAGGCTCACACCTCTTCTTCCTCCGAAGAAGGATCTCAAGATCAGGAGAGTATTAATAAAGCGTATACTATAGAAAAGGTTTACGCCAAACATAGTAAATTTCATTTAACATCAATGACCCTTTATCTATTAGTTGGAATAAGTCCCAACGACGTATTGTTTGAAGGTGTCCATATTATTTTGATATGGAAACTCTCTTGCATAAAATCCAACCAGCAGATAATTATGATCCCACTCTAAAACCCAAAACTAACTTATTTTTACATTTACCGGGAATAACAATTTTGAACAAAAAGGGGATCTTATTTCTCTTCCTGCCTGCACAACAATGGGCCGGAATATTCCATGTATTTCACATTAAAACCAATAATGGTTTGACTTTGTATTTTTCCAAGAAAGCAAGCCTGGGGCAGATTATAATACCCAAAGGAAAGCTCCTGGGGTATCTTTATGCCATTGCCCGACTCCAGGAATAATACTCTCGTCAATTAATGTGCATAGAACCATGTGTTTTTGTATATCATAGTTTAAAGTTTTAAAAATAGAATAGTTTAATTTATTGAGTGCCAGTTCTTTACAGAAAATAGCCCATGCTTCGATCTTGTTATAAGATTATTACAACAAGAAGAAACTCCGTTTGAAATATAAATTCTATAAGCACAAACTACGATGTTTATGCAGCCCTGCTAAGTTAAGGGGCAGGATATGAAATATTATATAGCGTTTCCCTTGTCTTTCCTGTAAATAAATAATAAAAGGATTCTCTTTATGAAATTACCACTTCAATAACAGCATTATTTTTTAATAATAAAACTTCGTAAAAATGCTATCGCAGCTAAAGGTGAAAGTAATCTTGATATGGTGCCCAGCTGTAGCTAAATTACCACATAAAAACAAGACCTACTAAATTATTAGAGGGTTAACCGAATACATTAAGACAGACGGTCCAATAACGAAGTCTGTTGAGATCATTAAAAGAACTATGATGCGAAGTTTTCTTCTAAGACTCCGAAAAATAAACATTGTCAGCAGGTAACATTCGTTGACAATCAATTATTTGCGAAATATAAATAAAAAACCCTTGATTTCGTGATGCCCTTTTATGGTCACCACTTATGTTAGATGTTTAAAAAATAACTTTGAAAAGTGAAGACCTTAATAGTGATCATATCTTGAATGACCAACCATTCCACACATGAGATGCGGGAATGTGGATCATGTTTGATATGAAAAACCACAAATTTTGAATTTTGAAAGAAATCCCTTTATTGATAGTTGGACCATAAATTTAAATGTGAGGAAATGTATTAAGTTACAAATCCAGTTTTATAATGGTCATATTAGAAACCATCAGGCATTTTAAAATTAATGGAGCAAACGTTGACAAAAGACTGTGCCTGATAATAACTATTGAGGTTTGCATTTTAGCAACATAGACCGCATCACCAGATTGAACAAAAGTTTCAAAGAACAAAGTGATGATAGAACTAAACTCACTATGTTCTTAGATCTGAGGAAGGTAACCTTGTCAAACGTTGACATAAAAAATACCCTAGATAGGGAATGTCGATGAAGCAAATATTGATGAAAATTTCAGTTTTATAAAGCTTTGTGAAAAGAACGTAGCCAAACAATATAACTATTGTGGCTAATGAGCAAACGGAATGTCCCACAACACTTAGATAGTGTTGAGGAAAAGTTATTTGATAAAGACTGAACAATTTCTGGTTTAGAGTATTTGTGAGAAGAACTTAATTTCGTTAAAAAATACTACATGTTGTGAAATCGTCTTGAAAATAAGGGGTAATACGCGTTGATAATTCACCCCTGAGTTTTTTAAAAGAAGGTTCACATAAGATTATCCTACAACCTTTCAGATGTAATGTGTTCTAACTTCCTTTGATATTTATATATGCTTGATTTGGGTTATACAAGTATATGACATTGCCCTCATAATTTGTTGAAAACATTATGTATTTGTCATTAAGAAATTCTCGGATAATATCAGACCTTCATTTAGACCAAAACGACTATCGTTTTATGTGAGAAAGATTGTTTGATAGTTTTATGACATATACGAAAGAAAAATCTACCGATATCATTGCATCTAGCTTGAATTTTGAAAACTTTTCAGAAAACGTTGCTTTGTATTTAAGACATTGATAGCATCAAACCCTTTATCCACCAGATGCTATCGTTGAGCCAATGAGTTATGCGACTCATTCATACGAGAAGGTTTTTGCAAAAACTTTTGCAATTTCGACAAGATCTTTTAATCAGCTTCTTTTATTTCACATATCAAGACAAGCACGACAACGTTTTTCATAAAAGACAACATCGATTTCTGCACGAATTCATGTATAAATCTTCACATGGTATCACATGGTCACCAGAGGACCCTACGTTCCAAGGTGCCCGACAACCTAGGATCAAGATTTCGATCGGATTCATCCTTTTTCCATGAACAAGAATAACATCTTTATCGTTTCTATTTGAAGAACACTCTCCAGAAAGAGATCATCTAAGCAAGGGACTTATCAATGAAGAACTTTCGATTTTATCAGCTTCTTCATTCACTTTATGCACTTTACCCTTCTACGAAGATGCCCGACCTCTTCAATCAAACAGACTGCAAAGGAATGTTGAGTTCGTTTTTTCTCCTCAACATGAAACCTCTTGTGATCCTGAAACAACAACGAAAGAAGACCGATGGATTCGCGACGATTCGAATGAAGCAGAACACTAAACAACGACTAAGACATTGACTTTTGAATGTTGTTATGAGTGTCTATGTGATGTATTGTAGAATTTTACTTACGCATTTACTGTACAATAATGCTAGGAGAGAGTAACCAAAAACCTTATAACATAACACTGAAAAACGTAGTCCAAACCATGATAAAAATCGTAATCGAAATTACTAACGATTCCGAATGGCTTTCATTCCTAGAAAAGTGACGTCACGGACGCCCGATTGCGCCAGACGCACGCGCTCAATGCGTGATCGCGAGGACCGCGAGACGGGAATCAACCAATGAAAATACACGATAAAATTGATATATACCTGTGTCACTGCTCAGTTCAATCGAGCAGTGGGCTTATCAAACTTTTCACCTAAACCAGTAGTGGGCGTACCAAACTGGAACAAGCCAAATGGACGGATAAATAGTTGGCGAACTTGTGGGTTCTGGTGAATTCGTGAACCAGAATACACTTGTAGCTAACTATTATTCCAGAACGGTTAGACTAACGGAATCACCGAAGTTCTAATCAATTTTTAAGCAGGCCGTAGTGCGACTGCTTAACAATATGGGTTACTCTCTCTCCTCCTCTATGACATAATAGAATTGCGCATCAACCCTTGATTACTGGTAATAAAGCTTGTATTTGTTAAAGTATATTATAAACCCCTGTTGTAAGGTATATCGCAGTGCTTAAAGTTATACTAATAAAACCATGAGTGAATACAATCTTGTAGTGATAAACTGAGCGGTGTCGAGCTAGACCGGCGAGTCCAGGTTTCTTAATTGTTAACTTGGGCGTGCCATGGACATTCCTATGGACCAGCGCTCTTGCGGAATTGTCCTAAATGTGTAGTGGTCTTCTTCTTTAGAAGAGGACTGCCACACGAGGCGGGTTTAAATTTTGCGGTTGCGGGGTGGGAGCAGATAAAAAATTTCAACCCGCCCAGGACTCTCATAGCCACTGCCTTTTTTCAGCTTGTCATGCTCAAAGTAATGTGAAATTTTCAGTTAATATTTTGTATTTTTTGGACGGACTTCATGTTACTGTTACCGCAACACCATGGTACTTCAACCTTCTATTGCGTTTGAAGTGTGGAGAGATCATTTAGCTCAGTGGTTCTCAAACTGTGCCACTAGTGGTACGCGAGGGCTTTTCAGGTGGTACGCAAGCAGCTTTCCTGTCATATTCAAAAAGCTTTGTTAGTCCGTTTCTGTGTTATGATTCGTTCGTGTGTTATGCTAATGTTGCTAATTCGTTCGTGTGCTATATTAATCTTAAGTACATTTGAGTAAATTACGTCCTTCTGAAACCAGGCGTGTACACTCCAACATTAAAAAAATATCAGGTGGTGCGTGATCTCAAAAAGTTTGAGAACCACTGATTTAGCTCTTGCAGTCAAAGTCAGTGATACTGATAATCCTCTGATGGTTACCATTGGAGCTACGCACTTTTCGCTGTATCTGAAGACTGCTGCACTCATCAGTGGTGTGACCGATGATCATGACATTATTGTATTGAAGCATTTGATTTTGCATTGTGTTGGTTAGATTTTACTTTTGGAAGTTTCTCATCGGTTTTAGGCTACAACAACACTGCACTCAACTGCAGTACTACTTTTCAACCTTGCAATGTTTGAACTGCGTAGTAATTATTTAGGTAGTGTCTATTTTATAAAATAAGGACTTTACGATAATATGTCAAATTTTATTACACTTTAAGTCAAAGCATCAGCACACTAACTAAGCAGACTGCGAGATCAAATTCAGTGTGATTTTTGCTGTTGTGTGATGTTTTCGACCAAATTACCAATTCTTCATCTTGGCTGTGTTGTGGAAAGAGTGCATCTAAGATAGTCTTCTAAAGTAAAATTGAGTCGGTTTCGATTTTTTGTTTTCACGTGCAGAAGGGTAAAGAATCCACATTTGCATAAATGTGCTGGGGAAGAGAAGTAACTTTTTGAGAGCATCTTTTCCAACATTTAGATAAATATCAAACGCTTTTAGCCAAAAATCCCAAAGTGTATTAGTTTCGAAAACGTATATGGCCCTAGGATCATTTTGAAGGTTAATCATCTTGCTTGCATACTGCAGCATTCTTGACTGGAACAACAAAAATATTTTTTACCAAATCCAAGTTGTTTTGATGATTTCTGTAAAGTGCAGCACAAATTCCTCACGAAGCCCTCCAAGGTCTTGAACAAATTCCGATGCTATATCAACATTCACTTCATCACCAGCCACCGTAGCACCACCATCTCGAACATAGCAAAATTTCCAGCTTGATCTTTTCGCTTCCAATTGTCAAGCTTTTCCACGAATGCGCTGAGGGTTTCAATTAAATCAAAGATTGTCCTTCCCCTTCCTTGTAGTTTCAGATTAACTTTATTGAGTTGTTGAAATATGTCCATGCCAAGCGGCAAATAAAATGGTTATTTTCGAGACTGGATACTATTTCACTTTTCCTTGATCGCATAGAATTGATATTAATTGTTACCTACTTCTCGGTGTGTGCATCTGAGCTTACTATCATCATACATTCTGATTCTAAATCTAGCCTAACATATTTGGCAATTCAATACACATAGATAGATGGAACAGAAAACTGGCTTAACTTAACAGAAAACCGGCTTAACTTAATAGAAAACCGGCTTAACGAACGATATTCCGTCGGCAGCATTATTTCAGGTTCACCAAAGGTGCTTCATACCACCACTCAGTGAATTTGAATTATGCGAAATAGCGCCATGGCCCACCTAAAAAACATGGCCCAATGGCTGGGAACCACTGGTTTAGGGTTCATCTTTTACGTTTAGTTCTACGAAGCCTACTGCACTCCCATCATACGTTATTGTTACGTCACAGGCGGCGTACGAATAAGTTTTCAAATTTCAAGATCCACAGGTGTATTCATAAACACTACCAACATATTGTATGCCATATAATTGGTAATTGAAGCATTTAGCTTGTATAAAACTGTGATAAAAAACTCTGGTGTTGAAACAGGCAACAATCTGATGTTAATTAGAATGAGCCCAGTGGCAACACTGGTTGTTGGACAGGGTTGCCAATTTGGCTTTTTTGAAGCCAGATTTTGAAATTCTGGCTTTTTTTGGAAATCAAACAACGAAATCAACTAAGCCAGAACAAAATTATTTTTGGAAATCAAAAAAGCCAGACAAAATCTGGCTTTTTTCAGTCAGAAAGGCTTGGCTTTGGAAAATCAATCATTGTCTGAGCTGCATATTCAGTACCAACCTTTTTTGAAAGAAGTCTGTAACCATGCAGAGTGTACCAAATAATGAAAAGATTTTACTGTTGCCCTAAAAATGATTGATGTTATTGATCAGAAACAAATGTACAACAATGTAATTACAGGGAGAGAAAATACTTCTAAAGAGTGGAATTGTATTACCTATATCAGTTTTTTAAGGTGCTTCAGGGACCCGAATCGGGTCCCTAACATTTTCCTTAAAAAACCCTGAGTATATTGATGTTTCTGACGAGTTTTAATGTTTTTGTGTTTGGTTGTGTTGTGTATATTTTATGTGTTAATGCCTTAAAACTGCTATCTGGTGTTTTTGGGTACAAGGCCTAGCTTTTTTTGGTGAAGAAAGGTTGGCAACCCTGTTGCTGGATACCAAATTGGAAAACTAAAATAGTTCTTGCTCATATCACATGAAATTTTCAAGGGTTGTGTGGGTAGACATGGAAAACATTAACTTATAAGTAAATTTTCATTGCAAACAATTGAGTACAAACTATGTTTTTGTGTGTTACGAAACAACTGTGAGCACCTAACTTTTTTGAAAAAGTCTTGTAGTAGCCTAACCCTAGCAAGATGTTTTGATGCAAACTTAATAACTTAAAAACTATTTGGTCAATTTCCATGAAATTTTCAGGATAAATATGTTTACATATGAAGAAGATTTGTGAAAATTTTCGTTGAAAAAGACAAGTACAGACGAATCTGGTTAATCGCATAGCCAATTTGCCAAGCTTTTTTATGCGTTTAACCAGAATATGCGATTATCTGTATCAAACAAATATCTGCAAGTTGATCGCCTTACTCTATTTCTGTCCACATGTTTGCTACCTGACACCTTTGGTATATTATAGCTTGACACCGAACGCAGAGATTTCTAGAACTGTGGGATGTGCTAGAAGCACAGAAGTGCTTTTAGATGTTCTAAAAATCACTTGCTCCTAATACAGTATTTTAAATTCTGAAATCCTTCAGTGTTCAGCAAACCAGCGGTCATCAGTTGAAACGTGAATTCAAAGTTGTTGCGGGCCCGTACATTGCATGTTGTCTTAAACTTGCACACTGCATGTGTGAAGTAATAATTGCCTGTATCAATCGTGGAACGTTTCCCGCACTCGCGACCATTTTTCTGCTTGCTTTGAACTGTGCAATGCAGTTGTGAACATGTTTATGTCTCACAACTGTCGTGTACGAAGATTTGTAGAACTGCGGGATATAGAAATGCTTCTAAATGTTCTAAAATTTCTTGGTCCTGATACAGCTGGGTGCTGTACATAAAGACTTAAACTGATTTGTTAGCCTGTGGCATCATGAAGCTTTTACAATCGCAATGGCATTTGTTATACACAGGGCTTCCATACCGTCCTTATTTCTAAGATTTGTCCTTATTTTGAAAGTCTACATCTTAGAAAAAATCATTGTCCTTATTTCCAAGAAATGTCCTTATTTTTGACTTGCGTCCTTATTTTGTCTTATTTTCAACAAAGCTGCAATTCTAAGAAAACCATTTTCATCCTAAATTCTTAAATTCTTCTTAAAGACCTAAATTCTTTTCCGTCAAAGCTTTGTGACATCATAAAAGCAACACAATCTTGTTTGGGACACAAAGAAGCAAGGCAGCGGATAGGCATGAAACATTGTTAGCACTTCAGGCTGTCTTGGTTAGATCGGAAGGCTAGTTCTATAGACTACGGAAGGTTGTGTGTCTCCTTGACAAAAACTTATTTTAGCCTAATTTTAAAAATGAGCAAACATAAAAACGTTTTCGTGATGAGTACGAGAGAGAATTCAACGGAGTTAAACGAAGCTTGAAAGGTGAGTGCTTCGCATACTGTGATGTCTGTAATTGTGACATTAACCTGGAGGCCATAGGAAAAGCAGCTATTTCTGCTCACAATGCAACCCAAAAACATAAGAAATCCGCTCGAATGATTAGTTCAAACCAAACAATGAACTTTTTCACGAGTCGATCTGACCCTACAACAACAGACTTGAAGGCAGCTGCTGCTGAGGGTACCTGGGCATTCCATGTTGTCAAACACCAACAGGCGTTCTTCACCAACGATTGCACATCACAGTTGTTCAAAGCAATCTTCCCTGATTCCGACATTGCAAAGAAGT
>Ga0210059_1013604_pt1 | contig 12147 bp, 12 predicted proteins | sample Ectturendosymbi2_FD_188042 | JGI IMG/M metagenome (GOLD analysis project Ga0210059, IMG submission 188042) | Ecteinascidia turbinata endosymbiont from Florida, USA - Sample 2 (SPAdes) (version 2) | ecosystem: Host-associated > Tunicates > Ascidians > Unclassified | place: Key West, Florida...
CGCTTTTTACATACTCGTCAAAACTCAGCCGGTTTAACGCGTAATAATACCCGGTCTCTTTTACTGTGTTTGCATGGCACATTTCATTGTGGCTATTTTCTTGCTGAGTCATCCTCCAGACATAGGGGTAGCCAGGGGGGGGCAAAGGAGCCATGCCCACCCCAAATTTTTAGAAAATATAGTAATTTTGTGCTTTTGAGAGGCGCTTTTCTAAGCAAAATAGTGTTATTCGCCTAAAATCAAACATTTTGCCCCCCCCCTATTTTTGGGCTGGCTACGACACTGCCTCCAGATTATGGCCTGATTGTGGCCTTCAGCGACCCTGCTTCCCAGGTGGTCCAAAACTCGAAAGCCAGAATGGATCGTGGCCAATGTGCAGGTGGATGAAAGGTTGTGTCAGAGCAGGGACATGTAGAGTCCTACACATCCCTGGTTGCGGCCAGTACCAGCCAAATCTGCGGATGGCCACAATTACCGAGTGCCATGCAAACACAATAATCGTTGACATGGCAAGCCACACAAGGTTCCCGAAGGCATGCTGTTTCACAATAGTAGAGCAACTGACTTATTTTTTTCATCAGGTGCAATGTGTGCATTTCAAGGGTTTTTCAGTAAAACTGCCAGTGTCTTTGAGTTAAAAGGCAGGAGAGGTCAACAGGAGAAAAGGCTCTGCTCCCGGACAACGCAGCAACGTGACTGACCTGCTTTCGCGCGAGGAGGACGCAGTTCGAATGCTCATGCTCTGAGGCGATCTCGTATCCATCAAGGAGTTCTTCAAGCTGCTGCACGAAATGTACGACCTCTTCGTGCCATGGCACGTTGCGGAGGGTCAGGCCGTCGTTCGATTTGCTGTTGCCGCAAAACGTCACTCCTGTGAAGGATTCGAAGCATTATGACGCAGAGAAAGGGGTTTTATGACACACAGCGGGTCTTTACGCGGCATCACTTCATGTTGACAGTTCTGAGACAATTTCTTGCTGCAGTTTTACCGATAGCATCCTGTACCACGCAGTGCATGGACTAGTGAGTGTTGGTCGCACATTCGCCAAACGTTTAACTTTTCCAATAAAACCTTGACAGCAACAGAATTCAATAACAAGGCAATCTCCTCCTCAGAATTGTTTTGTTTCAAATATAGACTGACGTAATTGTTTCTTTAAAACATTTCGACCATAGGTGTTGTTGCGATCGGAAATCCCGAGCGGCAAGTGCGCAAAACTTCGCACCGTGGCAGCAAGCAACAACAGAGATCACGCGCTGCGATCACTCTATGATTGCTTGTTCGCGCCACTTATATATGGGTGCTGTTCTTCGCGCACATTCCGTTCGTGGTGAACCGCGCATTCAACGCAACGGCGAGGTTGCAACAGTACGCAGCGATGTGTAATCGGAGAGAAATTTTAACTCCTGTAATATCCGAAAGTAAAACGTTTACATTCAGCAAATCACGCACTGTTTAAAAATAAATTCGCTTTTTCCGTATTTCCTAAAATTCCAATTCAGAGCACTGATTTTACATCTTCTCTGCAACGGAATTAAACGTAAAAGGGACACTACGTTGGCTTCAAATGTTTTTAGGACATTTGAAGAAATTTAAACCTTTTACTGAAGTTGATTATTATCAGCAGTCCGACTGGGTGGAACAAACTAAACGATTACAAACTTATCCGTTGTTACCTTTCACTTCGATGAAGTCCGGTTTGCCCAAAGCCACCAGACTGGCGTAGGCCTCGATCTCTTCACTGTTCCACGCTTTCACAATCGTTAGTCTGTACACAGTGCGCTGGCCCTGAGAAGGAAGGGGGATATGTGGTAGGGGGTTATAATCAACGAAGCTTGTTGCATGTCATTATTATTATTCATTTGTAGGTTTAGTTAGACAAATGATGCTGCCAAGTAATAATTTACAGTGTGGCGTTCTCGTTTTGCCACGAAAACACCCCCGCACCAAACCACACCCCCCCGCTCCACGCACCACATCTCCGGGATACTGGTCCTGAGCGCTTAACCCCAAACCTCAGTCAATATTTTGGGATCATTTGCGACCACAAGGGCTTCGCTCGCAAGCAAGCAAGCATTGCCCGGAGAGTGCAACAACATCCCCTTTTCCTGGTTTCTGAGATGCTCATTGCTTTAAAACTAAGTTCACTTTACGTTCGCTTAACCACTCTCGTTGCACTTTAACAGCTTCGATTCTCAACACTGGGAGTGGAAAACCAGATAAAGACGGAGTGCTGCTACCTCTGCCGAAAACGGTTTTAGTTCCATCTTTATCAAGACAACATTTAAAGCACGAAACCAAGTGCTCCTATACGAAGCGCTGGTGCGGCGGGCATTCTGCGGCCATTTTGGCCATTCTGCACCAGGTACAACCGGACGTGATCGGGTGGATTTACCGACCCACCTTCCTGGACAAGCTTTTCAAGCTTTGCAAGAAACGTGTCCAGAAATCCTTGAACAATGGCCGGTCGATCTTTTTCAGCGAATCCTTGGTTGCCGCGTCAACGCTGACGTAGAGCTGCGTCACCGGCACGAGGTTGTCGATCTCATCCGGGAACTGAGCGTTGGTGACGAGGAAAGAAGAAATGCCCTGGAATCAATCAAGTGATCGACTCGGGTGAGTTTTCGCGCACAGCATCTGTCAAGCATTCGCCAAGTACGTTACTGCAGCACTACATGGGGATAATACACGGCACTACATGGGGATAACACACGGCACTACATGGGGATAACACACGGCATGGCAATGCAAGGGTTAGCAGTGGCGCAATGGATACCACAGGCGAGGCGCCGACGCTACGACTGAGTTGAAGTAAGTAATTACTTAATTGAAAACCTTTACCTGTTACTTGATTAAGTATTTTCGCCATTACTTGATTTTTCAAGCAATCCGCGTCTAGAAAAGTTGATATTTTTGCAGCCACGTCTCTTGCTGTAAACGCAATATTATACATGACATGCATCATCACACATAAATATAAGCCATTGAGGAGAATAGATTTCCTGCCTGTGCCGAGCGCTTTGTGAGTCACAATTGTCGATTGGCATCGTGATTACGATTTGGAGCCAGAAACTCATTCCATTAAATTGAATCGCGGCCAACAGGTGTAAATTTTGCATGAACCGTCCATTATGGGATTTAAAAATTGCGATGATTTTGATGTGCTTGCATGTTTTTAAGCCTATTTGTTGAATTTCCTGATTTGCTTGAATTACTTGAAACTTGAGTAATATGTTAGATATTACTTATTGCGTAACAATACATTTTTGTTACTTGAAAGAAGCCCTAGCTGACGTCACATTTTCGAAGTCAACATTGAGCGGATTGGACCAGTCAGCAACAAGTCAACTGAGCATGACGATGTTGGACCAATCAGCAGCATGTTAACAGAGCACGACGATGACCAACCCTGTCGTGAAGAAGCTTGATGAGGTCGTTGATGTCGGGATACATGATGGGCTCCCCAACCAAGGACAGGGCGCAGTGCTGAATGGAGAATCCTTCGGAGAACCTGTCCGGTTTAACGCCCGGCACACCTGGAATGGCAGATGCAGTCCGCTTCAGAATCGCTTTGCACGAATTTCATGGGATTTGTAAAAAGTGTAATCTGATACCTGCGTCTATCCGCAGAAGCTCACTACTTTGAACAGTATAAAGAAACACTACAACAGTAGTAGGTAACGCAGAACACAAGGAAGTCGCGTATACATATACCAGGGTTTTTTTAAGGCGATTTAGGGACCCGATTCGGGTCCCTAGAATCAGAGAAAATTATCATCGGGTCCCTAAAATCAAAGAAAATCGGGACCCTACAGATCCATACCGGGTACCTAACATTTTCCTTAAACAAACCTGCATATACTAAAGAAGAACTGCTTAACACCGAATAGTAAATTGCTTGATGTTGCTCTGACAACCAACCGCTGGACATCTTCCACTTATTTTGCTTTTCTGGACTTTACATTAATCATTTTTGCTAAAAAGTTACTTCAAGGCAGTGTGCCCGACCCAAGCAACTTTACTTCCGGAGTCACGAAGTGAAAATGCAGTTTTACAACAACGTTGGCAGTCGAGACCCAAGAAGTCGTTGCACTGACTGAGTAGCCTTTGTTTCTTTATAGGGTTCAAACATCATTGGGCTTTTCACAAAACGCATGGTCTCAGATTTTTGCCTTGATATGGAGCGTTTTTCTGCTTCTGGTCAGCGATGGCTCACACTCAAAGAGCATTTCTCTGTTTTGGTTCTAGACACAGTGTTAACCGAAACGCTTGATATTTCGCTGAATTGCCAAATGGCTATGGAACAACATAAAACCATCAAACGAACCATTAGTAACTTGGCCGCTTTGGCAACTATCTCTGTGGATCAGCAACGGAATTGCAGGGGGTTATGTGGCACCTCCTTCAACGAGGCGAGTCTACGGGACAGGACAATAAAGACCTGATGTTCATAACTCCCGACATGAAGCTACAGCGTCTCAAATTCCCGTGCGACAACCAGTTCCGGCAAACGTCTTGTCACTGACGCAGTTGCGCCATGGCGGCCAGAATGTCAACGTGCGGCATGTAGCGAGGTCATCTAAGATCATGTCGTGAAGACAAACTTTGTGACGTGGTTATGAACAAACAATGGGTTCTCTTAAATTTGGGGAGGTTTTCAGTTTCCTGCCAGACGGAAATGTATCGTTGGACCACGGCCTGCTTAAGATATCTTAATCACAATAACGTGAGTGGTGTTTTTTTTCGCTTGTTTTGTCTGAAACGAAACACACTTGAAGATCTGACACAACAAGAAGTAAATAACTTCAATAATAAACCTGGGTCGCTGCATTTCCGTTATTACAAATTTTGGACCCGGGACCCTTTTGTCTCAACATTTGAAAAAATGAAGATCCAATAAACTACATTATGTTGCTGTATGTGGGTTGTTCCAACAAGAATCTGCGCAAGCTAATGTGCAAAGTCACGGTTTCTTTCAATTGTGAAGCTGAGCACCAATAAGCGGACAAGCGCGTGATACCTTTGAATTCCTTGATCATGTTGTAATGATATTTTATTGCTTCGTTTACAATTTTATCTGCAGAATCTTTCGCCCATTTCCATTCGGTTCCAACAGGGTTCGTGTGATGGCGCCAACAGAACACACACTTGTTGGCGCACGCGAGACTGGGAGTCGCCTCCATGCACCTGGAGAAAAAAACGGGGCTTTCTTGAATGGAACGACAAAAGGAATTTGAGTGCCAATGAGCCAATACAGCGATGTGTGGAAATGACAGAAATGACTTGTTCGATCCCGAGGGCCTTCGTGGTCCACGCCCCTGATCGGCGACATGGCCGAATGGGCGCTTTACACGTGTTCATGACGTCACAGCGCAGGCGAGTCGGAATAAACACGAAGTGAACATCGTTTTTGTCCAAGAGGAAAAACAACGGCGGTTGACTTTTTAAAGAAAACGACAATTTGAGAGGGAAAGTACCGATTGTGCACATCCAGGCAACATGAACAGCGGTCTACGTTTTAGAAACAACTTGTGATAAGCCAGAAAACTACCAGCACGTTTTATAAAATATTGAACATTCTTTTCGTTCCTGAGATATTTGACAAGCAAAACTCCCTTTCGATCATATTTCTGGTGCGTCGGGCTTACCGTTCCATTGCCCAACCTTATTTGACCCACAATCTACTTTCAAAGTAGCTAGCCTCCCAGGATCTATCAGTGTCAAAATCGCAAACCCACACAATTGGTTTCCAGACTGCAGCAAATAATGTCATAACACTCGTTCTTGCTGTCGCACAACCACCTGACATCATATCACCAACGTTCGTTTTCAAACATTATTTCCTGCGCCCTTTGCGCTCGATCACTACCGGTGCTCCTGATCTAGGGGTGCGGACAGCGATTTAAGACTTGGCTACGTTTCTCTTTAATTTGCTCTTTGAAGATTTCTTTTTTATTTTCCTTTTGCACAAAAGAGCTGCAAAGTTTCAAGGATTGCAAAAGACAGAGAAAGTGGAAAAGCCCCTACAAAAAAATGGAAATTACACCACACACCAGCAACGGCATCATGAAAACCTTTTCAGCATCACTAACTGTTTGTGTTAGTGACAAAACATTCTCTCTTTTTTCCGAAAACACAGCATTTTCCAACAAAGTGCCGACATTTAACTTGCAGTGACAATTACTGCTGTGGAAACAACACCAGTGAAACTGATCTCATCGGCCATTCCATGTTTTTAAATATTTAATAAATGAACACCAAGAAACTTCTACATCCTCAAAAATGCAGCAATCTTATTAAAAGTACACTCCCCACACAAACTCATCAGCGAAGCACTTTTAGTGGTTTTCAGTTCGCGTTTAATGAAATTCACAATCCTGTGACAAACATACAAATGCAGTGTTGCACAAAGATATCTGATCCATTTGGTGGTTGCCTTGGCTTCATTGGCACTGCAACTAATCTTTTGACACAATTGTTATCAGCTTTTAACTAGCCGCTAAAGCAAAGCCTGTAATACAATACAAGCATGCGAACTATACTTAGCACACACACATATGATACTAATTAATACATGATGATAACCAACACATGCACGTATGATGATGACGTCACCACCTGTGGCTTTCGATTCCATAGAAGGTATGTTTGTAACAACCACCCCGGCCTCGCAACATTGATTTTGTCCATCTGCACAACTTGACCCCTGAATGTGACCCAACCAATCGATATCCTGTGCCAAGATGTTAAGAGGTTGAAGCGAACAATGCACACTATTCGTTTTTAACACATCATCAAAGTACCTTGCTTTGATAAATTTTTTCGCAATTCTGGAGTAATCATTTCTTGAACAACTTTCCTTTTGAGTGACACACTACTGGATCCTTTATTTCTGCAACAAAGCATCAAACATAAATAATTCATAATTCGCTGTACAGCTAGTATCTGTGGTCACTGATATTAGGACTTTGCAACAGGACATGGGCTTTAAGCTCATACAATATCTTGATAAGGTGGTATAATCAAACGTCTTGCAACAAAAATGGAAATTACACCACATCAGGATATCAACAGCCCTTATCCAAAAGAATGCAAAGGTATAAATCAATGTAGCTTTGAGTTCAGATGCAGCACAAAATTTTTAGTGGACCACAGATAGCTGCTCAAAACCACTAAAGTTAAAAACGTCGGATTTTACAGTTTTTGACAATACATGCAACACCAGGAACGGATACATAAAAGGATTTTTCCAACATGTTTCAAAATGTTAAATAATTTTAATTTTCACATCTACACTCACTTCATTTCTGGCATTAATTACTCATGTACTACAGCTCATTTACAGCCTAAAAAGCAGTTTCAGCAGCAAATTAAAGTTAAACCTATCATCTGTTTGTGCAGATGTTCTAATACTCAAAATCTGTGGGGAGCACAAATCATAGAACTAAGTCATTGAAAAAACTGGAAGTTTTTCACAACCATGAAATGTATCAGAAACATGTGACATGCCTTTACGCAAATCGTGCCATGATATTGTCACAAAAGAGATGTATGAAGTAGAACAATTAACTACACCAAAGTTAGCTCAGAATTGTTCATGTTTCGCACATTGTGGTGTAAATTTCAATTTCATTAAAATTGAACTGTGACAAAAATTATTTTTGTACACAACACCTCACAGTTTCATAACTTTTCAAAATGTAGTCTTCACACATGACATATGTAAAGTACATGATGCTTGGAACAGGCAGCCTCAGCCCTCAGTGAAGTTTAATAAGGTACACTTTGCCACACTTAATCTTAAAACATAAACACATAGTTTATTTGAATATTATAACATTCCTCTTTTTGCTCAAAAGTGTCAACAAACCATATGTGGTTTGGACATACGAATCTCAGTCAAAAAACATTGGTATCAATGGATAAACTACAGCTACCAATAACAGTTAAATAATCTCACAGAACTGACAGTGCAATAGAAGTTTATATAGCACATTCACCAATAAATCACAAACTGACACAAATATCAACTACTGCCAAGTTACAGTGTTGTGACGTCTCTGTGATACTTGTCACATATTCTTTCTTTTGGTATCATTTGTTTCATAAATGACAGCAAGGCAAACCATTACTTCCTCAAGTTCAGGTGAGCTAAAGAGTTTGCCACATCTTCAACATCCATCACATCATCATCAACGTCATCATCATTTTCATCACTGCTGGACTTGTCCTCCTTTCAAAAATTAGAATATCATACAATTCTAAGGAAAGATACCACTGGATGGAGATATGAAAAAAAATAAACTGTTCACTGTTTCACTGACACTTTATAAATTAAAAAACAAACTCAAACAAAGTGATAAAATGCTATTCCAACCAACATGCACATAGAAAAACCTATTTTTTCAATGATTAAAACAGCTTTATCGTGATTGTGGTTTAAGTCCTAAATGTGGTCATACTGTTAGCATGGAAAACTAAAAATTGCCAACAACCTATGCCAGATGTTCTTATTGCCAAGTTTGAATATTGCATTTTAACATAAAGCTTACATCCAAACAACTTTCAACTACACAAGTATTGATACACAAAAACAATCAGTCACCTCATCACCTACTACAGTGAGCAAGTTGTCTTTTGCCACTTTTTTGCTTTGACCATTCAGCATTTCTATTACCTCAGTTATTTGAGACAACCACGCCCTATAATGCAAAATACAACAAGCATGTTATAAAAACTCAATAAATCTTCTTCAGATGTTATAGCACGCCGTACAACATTTCTCATATTGTAAAGGCTTGTTTTGAATCTTGCTAAGCATGCTTGGGAATGCAAGTGCTAAACATGCTTGGGAATGCAAGTGCTAAACATGCTTGGGAATGCAAGTGCTAAGCATGCTTGGGAATGCAAGTGCTAAACATGCTTGGGAATGCAAGTGCCATTACATTCAAATTTATTTGTCTTTAGATTGTGTTGCAATCAGAGGGCGGAGCGCCAAGCGCACAAAGCTTTTCACTGCAGGGCAGTAAGCAACCAGAGATCACTCAATAATTGCTTATTTGTGCCAATTACATCTAGGTGCTAATCTCAACACACATCCTGTTCATGGTGGATCACACATGGACACATCTAATACCATGTCTACCAAATCATTGCAACAATATCAGTCAGAACTGGCTAAATGGTTGCAATCCAATTAGTTTGGCAAAGCATGCTTAGAGTGACTTGCATTATTAATGCAAAAAAATACAGTCACAGCAACTAAAAATATTTCACTATATATTTAAGTCATCATCAGTGATTAAAATCAGGTTTGAAGAGTACAATTTTCTACTTAGAGGTGCAGATGACATCTTATGTCATAATGCTTTAAAAACTAATCAAAGCATGCAGTGTAACTGTAGAACTGCCCTCTGCATTTATAACAGGTTTCATTTCTGCAATGAGAAAAACTTACAAAAGATACATCTGTTTTCATTTTAGCAATAATATGTCCTAACAACAGTGTATTGCGTAAGTCGATCCAATGCGACAAGTTGCACAACAAGTGTTCAAAAACTAAGTTTAAGTCCATGCTACATTTATATTGTCAATTGCTTTTCATGTTGGTTTAACAGTTCATTAAGGTTGACTGTAAGGGAAGCAACATTCGCACATAAATTTATAAAAGACAATTGAAACTCATTGCTTGTTTTTGATGCTGAATCATTCTTCCAGCCACTGTTAATCTGTGCTAGGGAGAATTAAAGTGGTTGGTAGCATGTTACCAAATACATATCATTTAACTCATTAATGACCATTACTCCTTTTTTGGAAGAAATCTTCATAGTCACAGTGCGATTCTGCTTCACTGTATCATCTCAGTTTGATTTGTATGATAGTTCACTTTGTTGCAAGCATGCCCCCACAAAATAATTTATCAAAAGCAGTTTCACTTATTTACTACCAGCTTTTAATAACTGTCAAATATTTTCACATTTGAGTGACCTGCATTTGCTCAATAATGCTATGCTGACTCAGCAAAAAGATATTCATGGTAAATGTTACATTTATCGAAAGCAGAAACAACAGTGAACGTAATGATTCATTTTGCAACTGCGTTAGTGTGACCTGCAAAGAATTTTTGTTCCATTTTTGGAACAATGGTCTAAACAGGTACCAAATCATTATGAGAAAATTTTCAATGTAAATGCTGTACTAAAATGATAGGCAACACTTACAAAAGTAACTATAGTCAATGAGAACAAACCTAAGGCACTGAATGAACGACAAAATAAATGTTACTGTTTGTTGTAAGCTGAAAAACATTTCACATGCAATGTAGCATTCCAATCGTGGCACATTTTCAAAGTGTTTTTGCCAAATACATCACATCATCCTTGCTTTTCTGGTTACACACAGTGATGCAATCCAGCTTTTTTGTTGATATAATTCATTTCCCACTGGGCCCAGAAAAAGACGCTGTGGATGTTTCCCAGCAGTTCAGCTACAACTGATCATGCAAACCCAAGTAGATCCTGCGTTGCACAGCATTTAGCCATAACATGTAATCTCCACACAACAACTGTGATCGGTCCAACAAAGTTCAAAAACAGGGGCCAGTACCACTTTTGAATTGTTGGTCTATATTGAGTAACAGATCTGTCAAATATTTCGAGTAAATCCACACCTCCCATTCCCTGGTTATACTGATAAAATGAAAAGGTCGAATTACATTAATCTTTTTCATTTCTTGTTGAATATATATGTATCGTCTTACTATTAAGATTGTTGCTATGTTGACATGATTGGAGCTGGTGACAACAACCTCATTGTCTTTCCACTGGACAGCTGGTACATAGCCACCAAGGTAGCAGTAAAAAAATGTGGCAGAGGTCTGTCTAAACCAGTGGTTCTCAAAGTGGTCGATATCGACCCCCATGGGTCAATTGGACAATCCAAGGGGTTGATAAATAGTCATGGGATTGAATGGGGGTCACTTAATGGCCAGGGGGCCAATGAATAACTGCTGGGGTCTACTGGAGCAATGAAGCCTCCAACTCAAAATTATTGTTAGTCAGGCAAGGAATGCAAACGGTGTTTTTCAACAAATCAAACAAAATTAAGAGCGCTGATCAAATCTCAGCTACAGTAGTTTAAAAGTACATTCAATTTGAATAGTTTTTCATTAAATGATCCATTGTGATGACATTATGAAAACTACTCTGTTTGTTACGTCACAAACAATATTTTTACGTTATGCTTGCTTACATCTATAGTTCTCAGCATATTTTTCAGATTGTGCTTTATTTTATCATGCATTTCAAGTAAAAAGTACTCAAATTTATTTTGACACATACTTTCCTTGTATTAGCAACTGTTGGGCTAGGTAACGGGGTCTACAGAAAATTGTATACTGTAATTGGGGGTCAACGTGCAGAAATGTTTGAGAACTGCTAAACAGTTGTCTAACTGTAGCAACAGAAGAGATGAAGTAAATGTCAATGGGTGTTGTCATGCAGCTGTGAACCCACATTGGACCATTGCTCCATTATTGGAACATGTTGTTGCTAAACAACTGCAAAGATTTTAATAAACTTATTTTTCTAATTTTTTTGTTAGGACATAAAAAAGAGATACTACAAAACCAAAATATGTTATTTGTATTTTGGTGGTGGGTTAATTTTATATCGGATTTTGTATGAAATCAGTCCAATGTAGGTTGAACACATGTGAACAAGCTTGCTTGCTCATCCAGATGTTAATTTCTTTGAGGGCAAAGGAAACATGCTTCTGAAGATATTAATAGAAAACATTGGGCTAAAAATTCAGAAGGATACAGGCTATGCATTAGATCAGTGGTTCCCAACCGGGGAGGAATTTCATGTGTTCAGGGGAGGAATTTCCACTTCATAATTAAACTACCTGTTCATTGTAAGTGTTGAACTTCTTTTTAAAGTGGACATTTGCTCTTTCAATTTGTTATGTCACTTTATATTTGTAAATTATTCAGTGGACTATCACACGTTTTTGTTGACAAACTTTAGTGCCATTATTTGACAACAAATGAAAGCTCTAGGTTTTCTGTAGTCTTTCGAGGAATCAGCCGATTGGGATTTGCTTTCATCTTTTTGCGATGATTTAAACTTGCGCGTATCTGTATTCAA
>Ga0210059_1013605_pt1 | contig 12147 bp, 7 predicted proteins | sample Ectturendosymbi2_FD_188042 | JGI IMG/M metagenome (GOLD analysis project Ga0210059, IMG submission 188042) | Ecteinascidia turbinata endosymbiont from Florida, USA - Sample 2 (SPAdes) (version 2) | ecosystem: Host-associated > Tunicates > Ascidians > Unclassified | place: Key West, Florida...
AGTTGGATGGTTTGACTCAAAATGACTCAATTAAACGCTTGGCTTTGCCTAACATTGTTTGTGAAGTGAATAGCATAATGTAAGTGAATACTATATGCCTTGCTGAAAAGAATAGTTAGCTTCAGTCAAAGCATCAATCAGTCTCCAAACATTAGCCCTAATGATCAACATCTGTTTGCTAAGGCAATTAAAAGCACAACTGCTAAGTTCGCACCTATCACATAAGTTCGCACAAACAGCTCAGATTCAAGTTGCGAACATAACCGGGAGATTGCTGTGCTTTCAAACTGTTACCATTGTAGTGGACAGCAGCTAGGTTTGAAAAATTAGCCACCGATAAAATCGGTAAGTTGCACGATGACTTGGCCTTCTATGAAGAATGCCATGGATGCTAGTTATGCTTTATCTCGTTCTCTCGCGCTGCTGATATCGCACGTTCATTCAGACGTATAGTGCAACTTCACCGCATAAATCCACATTGGGGAATGGACAAAACTTTTTCGCCAATTTACTCTCCAAGTCAAATAACCTATGTGGAAGCGGAAGCGGTAGGATTTTCGCGCTTCCGCTTCCGCTTCCACAGAAAAAGGACCGCTTCCACCGCTTCCGCTTCCAGCTTCCACTTCCCTGCTTTCTAGCCAATGCATATATATTGTATATGTGTATTGTCGTGCCTATCATGAACGGAAAAAGCTAACCTCTTTGTTCCTGAGATCTTTTCACAGGAATACCCAGCTGAAAATGTTATCTATAGTAAAACTAGCAAAGTAAATTTACATTCTGCGGTGCATACATTTTAAAACCACCATTGTTTTTCACCCAGCGTCAAATCAGCTTACCACAAAGGCCAGTGAAACATTCAGGAAACTTTTATTCCATCTAGTGTTTCAACCTGCGTCTATTGCCATCGTGAAGCTACCACAGACTGCCAGCTTAACGTTTTGCTGTCAAGTAATTGCAAATTGTCACACCCGTGCGTATTTCTGTTTTGTAGCGTATTGAGCTCTTCGCTTTCATGGCGCAACAGCGTCACCAAAATTCGCGGTGAAACTGTAAGTTTTCTGCTCTTGAAGTTAAGCTGCGATATCACATCGTTAAAATGTCATTCCTTCGATAGCCTGAGAAATCGTTCTACTGAGTCACTTCGGAGGTTCAAGTTCACAAAAGTGGCAAAGAACTCGAGGGTGTGCCCAAGAATACTCCGTATGTCGTCGCAAAATTTTGTAAAAATGTTGTCTACCTTGCTTGTGTCAGCCAACACCAATACAGAACAGGACTTTTCGGTCTTGGCCGTTTCGGTCTGAGGCGTTTCAGTCACGGCGCTTTTTGGTCTTGGTCGTTTCGGTCTCTAGACATTTCGGTCAGAATATGAAGTCTTGCAGATATCTTACATGTTAACTTTTTAATGCAAACATACTCAAATCAACGGAAGGTTTTATTTTCAAAAACTACAAACATGATCCAAGATCCAACAGTTAATCAGCATCACATATGATTTTCATGTTAAGTTTTTAATGCAAACATACTTAAATCAACGCAAGGTTTTATTAAAAAATCTACAAACATGTACCAAGATCCAACAGCTAATTGGGGTTCTGAGTCTTTAGAGGGTTTGAATAGCTCTCTAGTTCAGGCGGATGGTGAGTTATGGTTGACCAAAATTTGCCCTGAGAAGGCAATCATACCTTTTGAGGAACTTTGGATTTTTGCCAAAAATGGTTTTTTTGAGCCAAAATTTTGGCTCCAGATTTGCTAGAAAGCCACTCAAGGGCTCTAAAGACGCGGAGTATAGCCTAGTTTCCAAAACAACCTGAGCCAAAACATGGCTTGTTGGGTTGGCGCCAATGGCGAAATACACTTGGCCAAAATGGAGAAAACATGCCCCATTATGACGTCACCCACAGAGAACCCCAAACCCCAAATAAAATAAATTAAAGTGAATTAAAAGACTTACCGGATCCGTAGATGGTTTGAACACCTCTATAGTTCAATCGGCCGGCGAGTTATGGAGTTAAAGAGCTTGATCAAAATAGTGGCCTGCACAGGACTAAGAGGGCTAGTCTTTCCCCCCACTCCGTGTTCCATAATATATCCGCCCAGCGTGCAGTGCTGGCGTCGACAGAATTGTGCACTCCCTGCGCAGCAGACACAAACGGGTATTTCAGTTTGTACCTGCCGTTGCATCTCGTTAGATTGACTGATGAGAAAACGGAGAGGAGCAAGTGTCCAGGCTCCAAAGCGCGGCATGCAGGAGCACGGGTGAATCTTTTGTGGCGAAGTTCAGCATGTTGGATGCTTGCCTAGACCGGTACATTGTTGGATCTTGTAGGACGGAAGTACCAAGTCACACTATACAATGCATCACTTAATGTTGAATCAGTGAGGATGTGTGTGCACTGCTACTCTGGTGGGAGTACAGTACCCTGCTGTTTAGTCGACTAGGCCTAATGCGATTAGTTCAGTTCAGTTTATTTCTGCATCCCGACCAAGCACAGAATACTTTATCAGGAATACAGGGACAGGAAGCGACGGCCGTGGCTGTCATTTAAGTCACTACTCCCCCAAGGCACTGCCCCCGATGGCCGTATGCTGTCATTTAAGTCACTTACCCTCTTTACACTGCACTGTTATCGCATTCGCGTTGGATTGGGAATCCCATAAATCGCTCAAGCACGACCGTGAGTGTCTCATCGAGCTGCTTGAGCGCATATTGTTTCAACCATACCCGATTCAGCAAATCCAACTAGCAGAGGTAGGTTGGGAATCCAATAAGGGATTCGAGCGGATAAGTGGTTTGTATTAAGTCTTGTGCAACCTTTTCTGTACTTATTTGATGCTAAAACCACTACCGTGGAACAGATCAGCCTATTCAAGCTAATCTGTAGCAAAAATGATTAAGTTATTTAATAGTTTTGCCTGTAGGCTAACTACACCTAGCTAGGGAAACAATCAGCAAAATTGAATCGGTTGAGCAAACTGGAAGATCATTCGGTAGGTTACAGGGCATCAGATATTGGGCTGAAGGGCTATTACCCCAATACTGATTAATAGGTTTTCATTACAGCTTGGTATAGTAGAGTGATTCGACATCTGTGCAGAAGTGGATGACTTCAGTATAGGTTACACTTTGACCTTTGTATCCCAGTTATGTGGCTATGATTTCCTCAGTTCATAATAGAACACATGGAGTAGCATAAAATGCGCAGTAAAAGTTTGTGGAATAGGCTACAGTTGCAATATGGTGAATTGCAGTAGCCTACCCACTGTTCATAGATTACTACTTACATAGTGCTGTGAATCCTCAAATTTGAAACTCTGTTGTATCGTACTGCAGAGAACAGACTGGCTAATGACCGTGACTGAAATCGCCACTTCCAAACTCCCATTTCCTGCCCTGTAGAAGCTGTTCAAATTCTACTAAAGTCAGTTGAAGACTGCAATTGCGATGCGACGCGGTTTTAATGACCTCATCACCCAGCATTTCTCCACGATTTTCTCTGCTGGCTGTTATTTTTCGGACAACACTATAAATTAAATCACATCTCGGCGATTCCAACAACACCTACAAAAAGCACCTTTGTGTAGTGGAATCAACTTTCATCTTTTCATTTTCACCTATTCCCCAGCTTTCGCAATACCATAGGCCAGGGTTTCTTAAACCTGGGGTGCTAGTACCCCCAGGGGGTGCTGAAATCAATTCCAGGGGGTGCATGGAAGTTCAAGGTCACATATATGGCGTAAAATGAGTTTGTCCATGAGCTTTCCTTTATTTTCTTATTGTTTTTGTCAATGCTATTGTCATAATTGCTATTTTTGTTTGGGAGAATGAACCAAGCATATGATCAAGATGTACTGCACTTGTCTTTACGTTATCCTTACAGTAACCAGGTGTTAGCCAAAGGTAAGGGGTGCTGGACTGCTTAGGCGTGACCAAAATGGGTGCTGAGGCAGAAAAAGGTTAAGAAACGCTGCCATAGGCCAAACGCACGAAGCAAATTTTTGAGTCCTTGCAGTGTAAAAACGCTCCAATATCGAGTTCGCAAATGCGTTCACGAAGGTAAGCCAAAGGCGACGAATCGCTCACGTGTCAATCCGATAACAATGCAGTGTAAAGTGGATATCTGATTAGCCCTAGTTGTGCGTAGCGCCGCTACTCCAGTACCCGTCCTGCTCCAGCAAGCTGCCACAGAAGTGTGACGCGGGATGTTTACTCTCGAAGCGACTCGAGGTGCCGGTAACATGTGAGGATTCTATCCAAAGTTAATGCACTAGGTATTTGAGAACGAAGCAAAATGGCAAGGTTTCACCATCAATGCGGGCTTCAAACTCACGTTTAACTTCTTTATGATGGAAGTAGAAGATTGCTAGCTCTGTCTCTGTTTTGTTGAGCTTCAACGTTCAGGCATGGAGGTATGCTGCTAGTCGCCATGTCTTTGCATTAATTTCCCTCCACTGACTGCCAGTTTCCATCAGCATGCGCAATTTCCAGGTCATTAGTTTATGCTATTTCTTGAAAACAGTAGTTGGCAAGACAGTGATGTAGATACTGCCACTGTGTTGAAAAGGGGGTGGCAAGACTATAGTCGATGTAGGTCGCCATTTTTCAGTTACCGTAACCTGATGATCTGACCAGTGACCACTACCGGTAGTTAGGTTAAAACTACTGTTACGGACAGGTCTATTTTAAGCTTGCTTCGACAGAGTAGGCAGGTTCTGTTAGTGGATTACGGATGTTAACCATGTTGCGTCCGCGTACATACTGTATTGTTAATCTTGATAGCCTATCTGAGATACAAAATAGTATTGATCTGAGCATGTTCCATGCAATAGGGAATTAACAAGTCTATTAGACAGCGAAAAGGTTTATGAACATGGGCGTCCGTAGGATATTTTGCAATTGGGCCAATAGTGGATTTTTCCAGGGGGTGGCCAAAACGATTTTTTCCAGGGGTCCAACGGTGGTAAAATGTCACTTTACCAACTCCAAAACTAAGAAAGAAACATTTTTCTACTAAAAGGTTATGCAAAAAATCAAATTTTAAAATCCAGGTGGGCCCTGTTGCTTCTTCTCCCGATGCCCATACTTATGCATGCGTCTTTCGACCAGTAAAAGCCCGATGCGCATGTTTTAAGCAAAATTCACCTAAGTCCATTCATGGTAAATTTTATCAATTTATGCCAATGAAAAATCACGTTCATCGTGGTGTACTGCTTCGACCAGCCTGCGATTTGTTCCTTCGGTAACTGTGTTTTCGCAACTGAACGATAAGCTTGATTCTGTTTTTTTGCAAATGTTTGTAAATATTTGCATTTCATTACGACTTCTCTAAATAATCGCCGTCAATTAAACGACAATGATTAAAACCCAGTTCTTTTTGTTGTTCGTTCCAAATTTTTAGTTGCAAACTATGAGCCTATTACGAGTATTTGTGGGAAAACATTTAATAACTTTATAATTCTTCTTCTTTTGAGCGAGTTGTTGAAACCACTGCTTGGCCGCACTAGATCTCGGGACAGGTGTTGAGCAGCCATGCAACTGTCTCATCGTCCAGAACCGTCAGGTCATGCAGTCCGTGGGGAGGTCGACGGATTGGACATTGGAGGACAACATGGCCGACGGCTTGTTCTGCGCCACTCTCACAGGCCTCAGAGAAGACCACACCCCATTTGTACAGGCAGGAGTGGAAACGTCCTACACCGGTGCGGAGGCAGTTAAGCCGGATCCAGGCTCTTCTTGGAAGGGTCATTCCGGGTGAGTGCCGGTGTCGGTGATGAAAATGCAGATTTTTGTGGAGCTATTCGTCCACTCCGCACGTATGTTGCTGTTGTCAGAAAAAATGATGAGATGTTGTGCGGCGGGTACAAACAGGTGTCTCGATTTTAGGCGCCGTGCGTTTGCACTCGATGGGCGAGTGAGCGCTGAGAGGACCAGATGTCCAGGCTCCATGGCACGGCGTGAAAGAGACAGTGTGGCTCCGCTGCGACGAAGCCCAGCAGGTTGGATGCCTGCGAGGGTTGGAAAGTTGTCCGCTCGTGTAGGACGCAGGCATCCAGTCACAATTTGCAAGGCGTCGTTGATGGCGGGCTCGATGAGGCGGGTATGAGCACTGCAGCACCAAACAGGCGCGCAGAACTCTGCGGTTGAGTACACCAAGGTTAGGGTGGTTATTCGTAGGGTTGTTGCTCCAGCACCCCAGCCGGAGCCAGCAAGCCGCCTCAGGAGCGCGACGCGTGATGTCAGCTTCTTGCGAAGTGACTAAAAGTGTCCGCGGTACGTGAGCGACCTGTCCAACGTTATTCCGAGGTATTTGGGCTCGGAGCAGAAGGGCAGGGTTTCGTTGTTGTATTTGACTTTAAGCTCACGTTTAGCTTCCTTGTTGTTGAGGTGGAAGGCTGCCGACACCGTTTTTGTAGTGCTGAGCTTTAGCTTCCAAGTCTGGAGATATTCACTTACAGTTTCCATGTCCTTGGTCAGCACGCCTTCCACTGCCTGCCAGTCTCCATCAGCATGCATGATTGCTAGGTCGTCAGCATATGCATACTTTCTGGAGACGGTGGCTGGCAGGTCGGAGAGGTAGATGTTGAAGAGAAGGACAGATCTGGACAGATCCCTGTGAGACGCTGTTCCTGAGGCGTCGTAACCTGCTTCTTTTGCTTTTTCCGGTGGGGAGAAGCTCAGTGGCGTTGTAACCCCAGTTGACATGTTGGCAGTTGAAGTCACCAACATACAGACTGGGATGGCCGTTGGTGTGAATCGCGAGCGTGGAGGTTTGTAGACATTAATGATCTTGCATTCCTGTAACGTCTATGCACAACCACTCAGTCCCTGATTGTTCTGGAGACTGATCGAACAGTGACCATTCCAACCGCTCATGGACAAACGTGGCAAGGCCGTGGATCCTGCTCAGGACTGAACCAGCTAGTGAGAAGTTGGGAATCACTAGCTGATCTGCAGTTGTGCAGTGGGTCTCCTGCAGGACGATGATGAAAGCCTTGTTCTTATAGGCTAGCTGCTCAATGACAGAGATCTTGTCTGCTGTAAGCCCCTCAGTGTCAGCTGGAGTATGTTGGGTCGTGGGTCTTCGGCAGCATTTCTGCTGCCGCGCCCTGAGAAGGACGTTTTATGACCCACCCCATGCCGAATACATCCAGTGCGGATACCTGTGGTTGCTCTCATGTTGACAGGTTTAGTTTGACATTTCAAGCAATGTCGTACAGGGCCACGTGAAGGCCACCTGTCATCCTTCCACTTTATAATTGATTTCCCGCAATGTGAATCGCAGTTTGCAAATGTTGTGTGGTAACGCGAATGTAAATTTTCTGAATGTCAAACCCCACTGGACAAACGTAAAGCCCTGTTGATGATTTTATGATAACGGTTCTACATAGAACTCCTTCAGTCATTACTTAATATGAATGATCATACGTGAGGATCGGAACAAACACCGATATTAAAATTGATAGCTTTGCAGTGTTTGAAAGCTCCCGTTTTGTTGCCACGGAGCGATAAAGCTAGCAGAACTGCGTTCGCTTTTGCCAATCCGTGTGTCATTCTCCTTGTTCCGACTTCGTCACTCTTGAATACCAGCACCACCCCGTGGTTCTTAAACTTCTCGATCTGCTGCAGTGCATTGTAGTTTACTTGTAGAGTGCGCTGCGTGGCTTGGCTTTCTGGAGCGACATATTACATCAGTCTTCTAGTGTTAATTTTCATTTCAAACATGAAAATGGCGCTGAGTTAATTGCTCCTCGTCTAACCGATGGATCCAGATCTTTAGGTAGGTTGCTTAATACTGTGAAATGATATCTTCGCTTCTGTCGCTTGTTGGTGTGCGTTTTTATTTAACTTTCGTTTTGGTTTGTTTCGCCTGAAGACGAACGTTCTTGCAATTATTAGACGTGTGGCGAGAGGTTAGGACAGCTATTATTTCAGCACGCTCAAGGACACAGCATTTCAGCGACAACCAATAATTTTTATTTGTTCCTAACCAAGCTATGACTGAAATTTAACTAGAATAATAGTACAATATTACAGTAAATACACCATACGTTTGCAGTGGATACATTTTTACATTATCTTTCGGTAATGTAGCCGAGTAGACACCACAAACGCGTCTACTTTTGCGTCAGAGATACAACTGGAAGCCATGTGTGGCGAAGATTATATAAGTCATCATTTGTGGCGAGGGCAGGTTTCTTGCCAGCGGATTAAGACAGTTGCTGGTCTACTTGCGGTACGGAGAGGAGTGCTCCAGTTGGAAAGTAAAAGACTCTAGTCAAAAGGTTTAATAAGCAAAACCTTCATCACAAAAAGTGGAAGCTCGCTTGCGTCAGAAACAAGTAACCCACCTTTGTGTAACGCACGGGATGGTGCGCAAAATTGTGACGTTATTTTGAAGGAAGGGATCGATATTTCTGACAAAGGGAGGGGTTTGATTTTTAGGCAAAACAGCGTGACACCATTTGTGAATGACCCCTATGACTACTGCGGCGTTGAAAAGGTCAAGCCTCAGCAGATAAAAGACATACTACCATCGAAAGAGTTTTACCCTTTTATCAGACGTGCTTTACAAATTTTCCTGACTTCACCAACGACTACTTGCACAATGGAGAGATCATTCAGCATACTGAGACGAGTTTTAAAACATGGCTACGACCCACCATGAGAAATGACAGGCTTCAGGTTTTTGTATCCTTGTCTTACAGTTACACAAAGAAAAAGTTAACGCAGCAAGAGTGCTTTTGTGGAGAAGGTAACGGACAAACTTCGAAAAGATAGGCGGCGCCTTCAATTTATTTTCAGTAACTGTTTAGCTTAAGTATTCACCAACTGCCACTCATTGTTCAGCGCATCATGCTCTTTTTGATCTTTCAAAGGCATTTCGTGCGCGATATTAGCAAAAGGGGGAGACCCCCATGTGCATATTATAGTAAATTAAAAATTTTCCAAAAATCTTAATGGTTGAAATAAAAGGAAACGTTTTGTTTGAAAATAACGTAAACTACTTGTTTGAACCACCTGCAACTGCGCGATAAAATTTAATTGGGTTATATTATTAGGCCTACATGTCATTTGCTGTTACTGCTACTCCCACAGCAAATCACTAGACGATGCAAAAACTGTTTTATTAATGTTTACTGTGATTTGCAACCAAAAAGCGCTTTTAGATCGTCTGTACAAGTTGACTGATGATGTCTTTAGGACTAGGCTACGTTTCTCAGGTTAATGAAGCGTCGATTTGAAAACTTCCTCCGATAACCCACAGCTTTGCGGGACTGTGCTTATTTTCATGAAAATACGTCTATGGTTCAAATTCAATCCCGTTCTCATGCAACTTATTCTGTTTTGCTGAAGAACTGTATTGTTTGGTGAACTTTGCTGAATTTTCAAGCCTGCTGCATGGCATTTTTATTGAACAATTTCATCCTGGCGCACTCTGCTATTTGTTTCGCACTATTATTGTGAAGAATGCTTCGTCATCACTGTATTTGCGTTTTTAATATACATAAATAGGTTCCATCAAGGTTTTTGCTTTGCTGAAATAACCATGTCCTCATCGTAATTAAAGGTATCCATGTCATGCAGGCTACTCGAATACATGTAGACAGCGATATTAAGTGGCTGCTTTTAGCGGGTAGTTTAATGAAAATCTATTTATGGAGTAATCACAAACTCAATTTTGTCAGGGTACACCTGAAATAGACTACCACCCTATGGTGTCCATGAAATTTCGAAACGCAAATGCAGCGCTTTAAACTGTCACACTCAGTTGTTAATAACATCAAGCTTAGTGATGTATAAAACGTACATATTGAAAATTTTCTAGTTCCCAGATTCTGCACGTCTGAAAATTGGAATTCCGATGTTTGCCTCTCCTAGTCAAAATCCTGCGTGCGCCCATCAGATACTTAGCATGGCAGGGTGTGGTACACTTAGAAAAATCCTGTAACTTCGCTTCTTTGCATAGACCAGTGTGGTCCATCCAGCTACGTTTGACCTACGGGCTGTTTTACAAAAACATGACAACTCGCGGTCCACTTCTCGTAAAATGATGTACAAAAAACAGATTGACAAGATTTTAAAATAGAAAAAGGAAAACAGGTGAGTGAAGTCAGTGTGTCACTGACATGATTACACAATCACAATAGCAGTAAAAATTTATTACAAATTTCTATCAGTACGATGCCAGTGGTTGAAACTTCTCTGAAACTATCGTTTCTGTATCAATGCCAATATGTTAGTATTAGCAAATCGGAGACTATTGACCAGTGCTTCCCTGTCATTCAGCTTATGTTTTTGGATTTGACTTGCTTCATAGTAAAAAATGTAGCCTACTCTCATACATGTATGTGCTTCTAAACACCGAGTGCATTTATATTGTGAAATCTTTCAGTTTGGGGAAACCTATCTATGCTAATTTCCAGCTCTCTACAGTCTAGTCCAGGGGTCTCCAATTTTTTTTGTCAGAGAGCCACATAAGGTATTACACAACAGTTCGAGGGCCTGACATTTTACGTAATGTGATTGTTCCGGGATTTGTTACATTCTACCAAATCAATACATTTTTTTAAATATATCGTTTTTCCATTATTGACAAAATGTCTTCGTGAGCCGGATTTGGCCCAGGTACCGTAGTTTGGAGGCCCTGTTTTAGTCAAAAGCCGGTAATATTGTACATTATTACTATTACTAAAATATTTTATGCGTGTTCTAATTTAAATTACCTACTGCAACATCCACATGACAATCAATAGTGAGAAAGCTCGCGGGCCACGTGGCCCGCGGGCCTGTAGTTGGACCACGCTGGCATAGACAACAAATCAGACTGACGCGGCAAAAGGATGTCACTCACGTGACAAAAAATAACTGTTGGACTCAAGTGAAGAAATGTCGAAGCCATTTGACGTGTGGGGGTTGCTGTTTGGTCAATAAGAGCTGCCTGAACGTTCAAGCACCAGGGTAACTAAACTGAGAACTTGTTGAAACAAATCCTGGAACAGATTTTTTTTGGTTTGAATCAGTAGGGGCATTAAAACACTTAAGTTCTGTCCAAAGCCTGCGTACATTTGAGCGGATTTGGAATCTGATTATTATATTCTTGGATGCAGCGACGGCTCGTCTTCAAATTAATGCAAGACACCATTAGCGATTTAGATTCATGCTTCTTGGGAAGATTAAAATACTTGGCAGGGTAAGACCGGTAGCTGTCGGTTCGCGCAATTTGCTCACAGCTCTTTCCGAAAGCACATTGAACACCTCGCTTGCCACGATGTTGGAGCATCGTACTTGCTCCTCACTTGTACTTCCATTTATAGCCTAGCGACGGATTTCCAAAAAAAAATTAATAAACATGTTAGACTGCTTTGCATAACGTATTGCCAGAAGCCGCCTTCTGGTCGTTTTGTGAACCTCAATCACTACCTTGTGCAGCAAAACAGGCTGTTAATTGTTTCAAGATAACAGACCTTGGCCAAGTGTTGCGAAGCGGTTTGCGGGATTAAAAAGTAGCGATTTTACAGCAGCAAACTACTATGCCTACGCTGCTTTTTGCCGTTGTAGTGTTAACAATTGTAACTCGCTGCTGACCAACTCGGCGCAGTGGGACCTTGTGGGTCATTGCACCGGGAACAGGAGGGTAATGCAAAAAGAACGGACATGTTTATTACCAAAAAATTCAAACAGCGAATCAAGACGTATACTTAGGTAGCACATTTCAGAAATCCAACCAACACACACTTCTTTGAAACTTAACTACTGTTAAGACGATCGAAACTATCTTCGCAAAATTACCGACACGAAACTTCACACACTTCCAAGTTCACCAAGCAGTTTTAGTCGCATTTTGATATGGCTTTAACGAGGTTGCTGCGCCGAAAACAAAGGTCACGGCGCAAAAAAGCGGAACCAAACAGTACAAAAATACGCCTCGCAACATTTCTATGAACACAACTTTTTATAAACTTGTGAGAGCCGCAGGGCCTCTTCCACAAAGGCAGTAAGTGAGTTGGATAGACTGTTGTTGTTGTTGTTGTTGTTGTTGTGTATCTCCGCGTTCAAGGTAACTTGAGAAAGCCGGATGGGTTGCTCTCCATGCTTTGGAAAACGAGGTAGAAGAACAGGAACAACGCAACCAGGACGAAGATCTG
>Ga0210059_1013606_pt1 | contig 12147 bp, 9 predicted proteins | sample Ectturendosymbi2_FD_188042 | JGI IMG/M metagenome (GOLD analysis project Ga0210059, IMG submission 188042) | Ecteinascidia turbinata endosymbiont from Florida, USA - Sample 2 (SPAdes) (version 2) | ecosystem: Host-associated > Tunicates > Ascidians > Unclassified | place: Key West, Florida...
ACCCACCAAAAAAACACTTTACTTTCCACTGAAAAATCTCCTAAGAAGTAAAAAAATAAGCAGGACACTTGTACCAGTTTTTTTTTAAGGAAAATGTTAGGTACCTAGTATGGACCCGTAGGGACCCGATTTCGCTGATTCTAGGGACCCGGTGATAATTTTCCGATTCTAGGGACCCGAATCGGGTCCCTAAAACGGCTTAAAAACCTGCTTGTACAGTTATCTGCATTTTTTTTTCAATCAAACAAAACGAACAGCAACAAAATTTAAAGGACTTGAAAAAAAGAGAAGAATCAATCGAAAAGTTTGTGTTAATTCTAATGGTTATCTTATTTAACTCTGCACAATCGGTATATCTAAACCAATTTTTCTGCCTTCTCCGCATCTAAACTTTTTCAGATGTTGGACCATACCAAATCATACATTGAAAAAATACACTCTATAGATGCTGAACTAGTAGGGCATGATAGATGCTGAACTAGTTGACGCGAAACTACAGAGTTTGTGTGGGAGTGGTTTTTCTGTTTGCTGTGCGCATGCTTTCCACGCCTTACCATTTAGGAGTGAACTGACCAACAACACATTGCAAAATCAAAGATGGGTACATTTCTTTACCCTCAATTTTGAATGCCATAATAGGTACAACAAGTTATTATTGTGTAATTATGAAAATAGTGATATTGCATGATGGAATAAAAACAACTCAGAAAGGCGTTTTTGTGTTTTCTTTAAATAACAAAATCTTGTTTCTTTTTAAAAAAACAAATAAAACGTTGTTTTTTTTTAAAGCAAGAAAACCCAGGTGGGTTGTTTTTTTTGGAAAAAACAGGTTTTTCTCAACCCCGTAAAATGCACACGCAAAACGCACTCATTCGTTTGCATAGATGTGCAGACAAACTGTGAAACTATTGGGTTTGTTTCTAAGCAACCCGCAAGAGTTCTTCTCCACAGCTGACCTGAAACCATACTGCGCAGAGGTGTGGCAATGTAAAGCTCAGCATACGACAGCAGTCGACTCAACCAATGTCGCAAACCTACCTGCAGTAAACTCAGAGCCAGCCGGGTGCTGTCAGTGCGCATTGACGGGATGACAGCGATGAGGGAGCCGAGGCAAAACTGCGGTGCAGACATCTGCGTGCGCTGCAGTGCTGGAACGTTGCTTTCTGTCTCGTCGTCGATGTCGCTCGAATTCCACGTCAAGGATCCGAACCCGCCGGGGAACGGTGCTTGCGCGGGTTGAGACCGCGCGTCAGGGGTGCTGCGCGTGCTACGAAGCAATGGGAATCGATCGTTTATCAATCAATTTGCTGCGGCATATCTTATGTCCAGCGTGACCAGAAGGCCGAAACAACGGAATCTTCCAGTAACTAACGATCGTGTTCCACTCCGATTTAAATCACTGCGTCCGGGCTCTTTCGTACTTTTGCTTTGCACCCGGAAAACTAAAATGATTTTCAACAAGCGAGCTCGTTCGAGCCAAAATCGTTGTTTTTTCTCAATAACTTTGGGGATCCAAAACCAACTGACAACAGATCGACAGATCAACTAAGCAGTGCAATCAACAGTGGCGCTGGAAAGAGTTTACTTCAATGGAAACTGCAATCAGTCAACGCGGGAGGTTGTTTGTTAAGTCAAACTTACAGTACAGTAATAATAACCAGAGATGAAAGAAATACAGGAAACGATACAGAAAGTATAAATTAAAACATCAATCGCCACAATAGCAGTGCTACCTGCTCACAGCTGAGGATGAAGACGAGCGTTCGTCTCTTCCGTCTCCGCCACTTCTTTCTATTCTAATCGCACCATCCGCTCCTTCTCTTGACGCGACGTCACTGGGAGAGAAGGAGCCCACGCTGGAAATCTGAGTACTGGGTCTGTTTTCGTTGTGGAAAGGCAGACCTGCAAACAGGTTTTGGTTTCTCGTTTTGAAAATCCAGCAAAAGCAGCTGGGATAAAAGCTGGAAGTAGAGTCAACTGCGAGGTTATGTGATTAATAACGCAAGGTGGTATTGTCTCTTTATACAGTTTTGATTAAGAGATCGAGAGATCATACATGCAACCACCGCAAGAAAACAGTTCAAAACAAATTAAGAAACGCAAATAATACTAAACAGATGGTAACAACAACAAAATTGCACGCCCCTTCGTCGTGCGTTTAAAAACCCAGCTACAACGTACATAGGCGCACTTATTTAGACAACATTCACCTTGTCGAGGACAGTACAGACATGGGTCTTGAAAATAATGTAGTCTCGATAAGATACCTTCGGCAAGCGCTTGAAGACAATCCAGTGCGCTGGTCATAAGCTTTCCACCAGGTCTTGCGCTAACCAGCGTCAGAAGTGTCTTTACAAGAATATTCGCAAGCGTTAGCATAAATAAGGGAGCGTAAAAGCGCTGAATCTTCGTTTGTATGGTTGTCAGACGCGAATCCTAATGTGCAGAACTTCTGCCACACATTCGGAGCAAACGCTAGTTCGGTGAAATTTTCTGACACTGCTGAGACAAGTGGTCTGTTGTTTGTGATACTTAGAGCTAGATCAAAGAGAGGAGAGCCGAAGGCTCCAATACCAAGCAGGTTTTAAGCTGAAACAGAAGTACATTTGGACAATTCGGCCTGGGTCCTAGAAGAGTGACTGGTTTGCTTGTGGAGCCAATCCAGGCAATAGCTGTTCTTCACAAAACCAGCGTCCAAATTAGTTTTGAATGTTTTGATACGGTTTATACAAATTGCAAAAGCGTTATATGGAAGCTTATGTAAAAAATACTAGTAAACAGTCATTTTTTGAGAACAAATTTGTTACCTGACTAACTTCTCATAACAATGCGCGAATAAGCAGGCTTTTGTAGGTTATCACATATCAAAATACCAAGCTGGCTTCACTATGTCATCGCGGAGAGTGGTAGTGTTCTGCGAACACCACTGCCGCGGCCTGGTAAAAAGGGACACTTCAAAAAAGAAAGTGATGCAGGCATACTGCAGCAGAGATTAAAAGCTAATGGTAAAACCTTTTTGAAACCTGTTTCTACAATAGATTTCTGATAAGTGTACAAAAGATGAACCTTAGTAACTATATTGAGGGCTTTCTTTCACAAAGCGGATAACACTTTTAACTTTTTTAGCACTGTAACTAAAGTATTAACACTTTACTTGGCAGCCAGAACGAGGCAAAATAGGTTATACAGGATGAGTAAAAGCCAAGGTGACGTTCCAGCAAATTCAATAGTTGAGAATGGATATTTGCTACAGAAGGAAACGTTTTTGTTCCACAGTCATGAATGATTCAGAAGTGAGATTGCTTTCCACAAATCATTATCATGCCTGTAATATGTAAACGTGGAACCGATACCTAGGAGAAACAGTTTTCGTTAACATAAAAAACAGCACTCTATTATCTACTGTGCTGCTGATACTAGTCTACTATATAAATATATTAATATACCCGAAACCACACGATCAGCGGAACAATGCCTACGAAAGAGTGCTGGGTCAGCACAACGACGAAATAAACACCAAATATGTTGTGTTTCGCAGGCCTACTGTTAAAGGTTAATGCGTGAACAGTAGGCGTGCTGACTTGTAAGATACGTTTTAGATACAGCTGTAACGCCTCGACAAGCTCACATAGCCTTGTTATTTAATGTCGCGATCTGCACTGGTTTTGCAAACACCGGAATAGAAATCCATCATGTTGGTTCAACGCAGTAGCACTGACGTGATTGCGAAGACAAACTGTATTGAAATATCCGCCTGAAGTAGGTTCGGACAAAGTAAAAATCTTCGACGGAACAGCTTATACACGTTACGCAAAACAAAGAGAGCTCCTTCCAATTTGCGCAGTTAATAGTTACCATCACAAATAAACAACAATTGACAATGCTATGTTGCAGGTCAATTTACAAATCGGCTTAAATGTACATCGGGAAAATTTTTCTCACGTGCTTGCAAAATGTAGCAGGCCGTTCCAGGAGCACTTTTTCACCAATCGCAAGGTAAAACAGATTGGATGTGAAATCAGACGACGATGGCTAATTACCTGAACGATGGTGGGGCGCTGAAGGAAGATCTCGTGTGGGAAATCTCTGAAGATAACATCGAGCAGAAACGCACAAGCGTTGCGCACGAGATGAGCGCTGGGGGAGCACAGGGACGTCCCAGTAGAGGCCAGAACATGCCGATCGGTTCCGGTGAGAGAATGCCATGGAAAACCGGCGAACCGAAGGCAGTCGTAAGGATGCAGCGGGTCGTCTACACGCTTCTCAGCAATTCTAGGGATGGGTGGCGTTCCGGATGACGTCTGTTGACAGAAAATGCCACGTCATCAAGAACCGAGCACGCTGGAATAAAATTTGAAATTTAAACTTGCATTTCGCAAAAAATTTCCTGCCTAAGTAAAGTGCTTTGAGTCGAGTGCGGAATCGAACACCCGTGTAGTGGTTTACGATGTGCATCTTTAGGCCATGTCAGGCAGTTTCTGCGTTATATTAACCAAGTCGGTGCCAATGTTCTCATTAAGTCAAATTCTAGCGGCAAAACTGGCGATTTTCGTTGGCGATCAGGGGAGAAGGCTTTTCGCCTGACAAGGTGCAAATCTAAACATTAAGACTGCAGCTGAGACTACGTTGGAATATGAGAATGACAATGCCAGCAAGTGTTTTCTTCACCATTTGTCTGCTGTGCTATATATTGATATGTTCCCTTGGCCCTGCATCCGCCACAGGTGCAAATGGTAAGCTCTCATTATGCAGCATTTTCGACAATTAATACTGCATCTGTGCAAAAATAAAACATAACGAAAACAATCGGTTTGCGTTGATTATATCTAAGCCGCAATACCAACGTTATTCGATAGTTTACCTGCCATGAATTTTCTTGCCCTTTTCTTTTTTTTCGGATGGAAAAACGGAATGGCGTAAGGAGAGAATTGACGATGGATAAAAAAGTACGTGCATAGAGTTTTGCGGCAACTTTATCGTTGGTACGAACTGAAAAACCTTAGTGAGTGGCATATCCGCAAGTGGGTGGTGACGTTTTCAGAAGATAGTAAGGCGGGAGTTAACTATTCGACCGGCGACGCATAGAAAACCGACAAACATTGTTACAAAACAAGCCGTTTTTGTTTTGTCTGCCAAGTTGCGCTTTCAACGTTGCTGCAACTGTTGACAGGCAGGGTTGCCAGGTGAAAATTTCAACAAAATGTCAAACAGTGCTAAAAAAAGGCCAGACAAAGGCCAAACCAATTGTTGTAAGGCCAGAAAAAAACTAAACTTTGCTTGTGGCATTGCTATTCCTTTGTCACAAAGAAACATCTAAATTACAAGAAGTCATTAAAAATTTTCTTCGAAACTGCGATTAAGTCTTGCTTGGCGTTATACTGGAGTTCATTACTGATGCTTCTCTGACTTTTCATGGATTGCGAAATTGCACAGTTTGGATACAGTGCTGCCACAGTTTGCATAGTGATCCTTCGGAAGCTTTCTGCACCCACATGAAAGTCATCTCCCATTTACGACCAGAATCATAAGAGCACTTTGTCGACGTCACTGTGGCATTTTTATCGCGGAGTCGCAGACCTTTCTGCAAGCGTTGAGCCTGCTTCGTGCTTACAACACACTGCACAGTGCACACATTTCCACTGATTACGCAAAAAAGTTATTTCGAATCTCGTATCCTTCAAATATTACTAACATCAGAGTGCGGGCTAATATAGCATTTATTACAAAAGTTTTGAAAATGTGTTGCCGAAAAAATGGAGTAGTCATGGCCAAAAAAGAGTCAAAAGGCCAAACGAATTATATATGGACAAAAAAACGCCAAAAGGCCAAATAAAATTTGTAGGCCAACCAACTTGAAACGAGGACAGATTTCTGAAATCTGGCCTGATACAGGGCAACCTTGTTGACAGCCACTGCAACGCAGCGCTCATGTAACCAGGGTTGCCAGATTGGCCATTTAGACAAATTTGGCCATTTTTGCGCTGGCCATGAAAAACATATTTAGCCAAGAGATGTATCTCAAGACTGCTGTACTCAGATGTGTGACTGATGATGTTATCGAAGCATTTCGCATTGTTAGTTAGACGTTACTGTTAGAAGTTTCTCATCACTGCTGCAGTGACACCATAATACAGTACTTCAATCTTTTATTGCTTTCAAGTGTTTCGTAACTATTTATCTTTGCAGTCAGCTGATTTTGTACAAGGTTTCAGTCGAGCAAAGAGTGTTAGTCATCACCGTTCATTTACAGACCGATGAATGTGCACAAATTCATAAACCATGTATTCTGGTGCACACAAGTATGGTTACAAAACTAACCAAAGTGGACGTTATGTTGCAAGAAGAACTGAATGGGCCCTCCCATTGATCGATTACCCCAGTGCGCGCTCACAAACTCGTCCAAACATGAAACTCACAGACTCGTCCACCCAATCTGTTGGTTGAGTAAAGTATCCGTACTTGTAGTTGTCACAGTCCGGGACCCGAGGTTCCAGTTCTGCAATAAGAAGTTTTAAGTACTCGCCTACATTGTTGAACACTTCAGGCAAAACCAACTGCATACGATCTACCAATGGCATTATTTAATGCATAGCGATTGCTAATACAGTATGTTGAATTCTTCTACTTTTTGAAGTCCCATCATTAGCAAGGTTCCGAAAAATATTTACCGTCGACATCGATGCTCAGTTTCTCGCCGAACCTGATACAAGAACTTCAGCGTAGTCGAAGCTTGTATTTAGAGAAATTCTCACTGTTTTAACAAACTTTGCTTGCAACAAAGCAAGGAGTTCTTTAATGGAGTTTCATGATTGGAATGATGGTCTTTAAACTATTTTCAGATAACTAGGATTTTTTGATCCTCTGGTCAGGGGTGCCAAGGGAGGTACAATTCTCCAGGCGCCAAATCACGGCGGGGGGTGCCGAAAAGTCCCAACAATTTTACAACTACTTTCTTCAATACAGTAAATTTCCTTCCGAAAGACCTCAGGTTCGAACATGGGGGCGCCAAACTTGCTTCTTGCCCCGGGCGCCGTCTAACCTCGTTACGCCCCTGGCTCTGATGCTGGGCAGCAATATTTTAAGAGGCCAAGAAGAGTTTGGAGAAGTTTTCACAAGGAGGACTGAATCTTCATAAAGAATCTCTGCGTTGTAACCCATCACAAGTTACTTTTAGCATACATTTTTGCGAAGATGAATCGACCTTCAGTTTTCACGGAACTAGCTGTTCAGCAGAAAAGCATATTGCTGAACTCTTGATTATCTTGCAGTTCGAATTAAGGCTAGGTGCGCTCTTCCACGAGGTCAACCGCAATCGTATTTCATAAATCGAAAAACTATGAGAACGCAAGCATTACTTCACTAAGTTCAGTGAGACGCAAGCGCAACAACGGGCTTCTTTCGTAGGTTTTATGTGGCAAACGTAATGATAAACCCCCTTGCGAATTGGTGCACAAAATGAAAATCACGATTTCGCAATGCACAGCAAAAACTTTACTTCAAACGGGGTTTGACAGCAAACGTTGGAATCATTTTCTCTCACCAAATGAGATCTACATGTTTCCGCTTGATAAAACTTAGAAAATTCGTTCTAATGAAAACATAGAGCATTTATGTAAAAATATGCCACACAGCAACCCAGATATAAAGTGCCCCTTAGAATTAGATGTACATTCCATTGGAAATTTACACTTCACTCTTACTTTTGTTTGTGTTCGTTATTTTTAATAGAGTCAGGGTGATATCCAATCAAAAAATGGTCTTTTAGAAACGAACTACAATTTTTTCACAATTTTTCTGCTTGGTAGGTCTGAGTTATATCGATCAAGATTTACGTCAAATCAAGTAGATTTTTTACTTTTGGTAGTCGGTACCAAACTAAGGCCAGAATCAATAAAATTACCGATATTGCACATAAATTTCTCAAAAAAACCCAACACATTTCAAACCTGACAGGTTGTTTCCTCTGCCGTACACACATCTACGTGACGTAGATTGCGCCCTCAACAAGTCACGATCTGTTACGTGCAGCATTCGGTCAATTATGCCGTCTATCTGTGGTTTCAGCTGAGATTCAACATCTGCCCGTAGTTGGGTGAAAAAGGTAACAGCTCCAACTGACACCAGCAAGTTGCAAGCAGACGCATGCTGTAAAGTGCAACCAAGTAACTATAGCATCGAGCCCGTCGCAACGATGTTTTCGGACGAGGGCGCCACACAAATAACGAGCGCAAATGAACAGCGAAAAAGAAACTGTCGATCTTTTGCTGACGATGAAGACAGTTGTTTTTCGATTTCATTTGATTGAAATATGATTTTATTTGAATCATTAGCTGTTGCGTTCTTATTGTACAATATCAGACATTATTTATAATACTTTGATGCACTGGTTAAAAAGGGAAACTAGCAACACTGCTTCGACTAAAAGAGAAAGTGACTTTCTTTGCTGGGTTGTAAAAGAAATGCACGATAAAATATCCTATGCAACAAGCCTTACATGATCATGCTTTGTTATCTGTTGAAGTACAAAACCTTTTATGTTGTAGTCTTTACAGCTCATTTATACTTGTCTACACATTTGTACTTGCTCCCAGTTCGACCTGGTGTCAAATTTAAAAGCCAGTGTGGCCTGTGAGTCGAACAGTTTGCCAGACCCGATTCACACGAACTGCATGGTGAAAATTTGGAATAGAAAAGTCAACTAGAAAACGTGTAAGAATAATTCGCGATCCTTGCCGGATTTTTTAAATTTCTGGCTCTATTCAGGTTCCGGATGGAAACAAAAATCTTGATTCCTGTACATCCCTAGCCAACACAAACCATTCGTCATAATCAATACCAAAAAAAAATAATTTGCAAAAAGGAAATAAACTTTCGAAACGTTTTGGTCCACGTAGTCATCATTGAAACATAAAAATTCGGCAGATCAGAATTCAAGCAAAAATTTGGGTGCATCTTACTAATCAAACGATTAATACGTTTTTGAGGTTTCTTTGCCCCACTAACAAAGAAAACTTCTGTCGTGTTTCGGGAATGGCAAACTACCTGATGCCATGAGCAGGAGATACCAATTTATCAAACTCACACTCACACTTCTGCAGGTTCAACGCCAGGGCGTGACGAAGTTAAGATGGAAATGTGGAGATGCAATAACAACACCTGTTTCTTGGATGGTCCGGTGGGTCTAACCAGCAGGACTCGGCACGCCAATCTTTCTTCAGACATTCTGGTGATGTGGCCGAAACATCGCAGTTTGTATTTGCCCGTTTGGATTAGTGGCATCAGAAAAACACTCGTTTTGAAACCTGCCTTTCTATTGTACTTTACAATTGGTCAATTCATTTGATATAATGTTGCTACTCATAAATCCCTAGCAATGGCATCTACTAAAGCAGGGGTCTCCAAACTTTTTTTCTCAGAGAGCCACATAACCTATTACACAATATTTCGAGAGCTGGACATCATACGTAATGTGATTTTTTCAAGATAACATTCTACCAAATCAACAAGTATTATTATTTTTTTTCATTACTGACGAAATCTCTTTGCTTCAGGATGAAATGGCTTCGCAGGCCAGATTTGGCCTGCGGGCTATCGTTTGAAGACCTCTGCACAAAAGCGACAATAATGTAAGCAGCGGGTTGACTGCAACTTCTTACGAAAAGTGTGAGCCAGGTGAAACCGAACTTAATCCCGAAGTCACGGACTGGACTTCAGAATTTTACTGTGGTTATTTCTGAGTTCGCAAATTTTCAAGGACTAGGGTTGTTGAATGCAACTGATATGTACTGATGTCAAATATTAGCTACAAGTACGCAAAAGTGATATCTCATGTACAGTTTTTCCAGTTTTCTGTTTCTGACAAATGACTTTGCAACTTTCAGGCACTTTTTTGTGTTGCAAGTTGATTAAGTTCTATGTCGTTTCATTAGTTGGAAAGAATGAACCAAAAAGAGGACGAGTGCCAAAAGCACCAATTATTCACAAAAAAACTGAGACAAGAACAGCATTTTTGAAATCTTGCAAACTTCACTGCATGCACTTAGATAACTTTGTCAGTAATGGACAAGCTCCCTGTATTTGAGACCTCTTTATGGCCTGCAGGCACCTTTGCGGGTTATTGTTAGTTTGAGTGTACTTTACAGAACTTGATTGTTGTTTCTTTCCTACTTTTTCTCGATTTTTTCTTGTGGTTACAGATGAACCATTGTCCAATTTTTGAGAAAATACCCGTAATTAAAGTGTTTTTGCAACTCCATGGTACGGGAAAATGGGCCTTCATGGTCATTTCCATTGCTTTTCACAGTAGAAAAGCCAATCTTTCGGCTTCATGTGCCATTCTCAGGTAACTTTCGAGGGCAAAACTATCGTGTACATGGGGCAGGTTCGTTTATGACTCCACTAAATTAAAGCAGAAAATATTTCATGACAGGATACTAAAAAATCCAGATCATGGTGGCAGGAAATTTTTCAGAATCAGCAATGAATTCTTATCTGCAGTAATAACAGCAGGGACACTGAGATCATGAAAGGAACAATGGTAAGGAGTTTAATGACAGTGATAATCTATCTTTGTATGGAACACACACGCACCACTGAAACGCTTTGTTAGATTCAGGCAGTTGTTACAGGAAGTTCACACACATTGCAAGCATGAATTTCAAGCCCGTGAATTGTTGTTTCTGCTGAATTTAGTCTTTTGCGTTGTACATGTTTACAAATAACAATAACATTCTGCAGAACTTGTAATATTTCGATTGAATTAAAAGTCACAAAGTGCTTTTATTTCAGCATTCATTGCACATATACTGTTAGACATAAATTTACAACAGCTTTGTCTGTAAAATTATTATGATGCTTACCACAAAAGCAGCAAGCGCTGACAATTATGGTAAAATTGTTTTCAAATTGAAAAAGCAAGTTGTTTCAGAATGTAACTCCTAAAACTTGGAAAGTCTTGTATAGAAAACTACTGATTTGGATAATACCATGTTAGACATTTTGAACAACGGTTTTTATCTTTTGTCACGAATCAATACATGAAGTGCTGAACCACAAAACACGCAGGTTGGAGCGTACGTAGACAACGTTTTGAGTTTTGGCTCTTGTTCATGCCCTTACAAAAATTACAGGTGTGGATTGTATCATTAAATGCTTACATGAAATATGATCATGCAATCCTATACTTGGTGATGGTTACCAAGCACAATTTTCTGTTAATCAGACTTGTTACAGCTTTGTGTACTTCACTGCTCATCAGTATTACCTTGGTAAGTCTAGAAAGCAACAGCAAAACTTTATCCTGGTTTGGTGATGGCTGAAAATTGAACCATTCCAGTAAACGAACCATTAATTGTCTTTCCTGCACCAAATCGGTATCATGCAGCAAACCATGTTCCAGCTTTAGTAGTATACTATCAAGGGCACGTGTGCGAATTTCAGCAATGTCATGGCCTGCAAAACAATTGTGGTAATTTCAAAGCCTGCAAACACTTCAGTTATATTTGGATGTAGCAAAAAATCAGTTATTAACCAGTAAATTCATTAAAAGTGGAATGTGGTAACTATGAAGTTTGCGATTTGTATCACAAAGCTTCAATGACAAATCTGCACATATCAACAAAATTGAAGTTCATTTATCTAGTCCAGGGACTCCACAGCAAAACAACCTGCTTTCACTTTTGCTAAAAAAAAGGAAACAATGAAACGATAAAAAGTGCACAATACCTCTCTTGATATCACGTTTTCATTATCTGAATATATGTTAAAATTAATTCAAATCAGCACAATCACAACACAAACAGTTAAGACATAACAGAACTTAAAATGCTACATACAAATTATTGCTTTGATTCAATATTTTTAAAAGGATATAAAAGCAATCTGTTGAGAGAATGTGTGTTAGTTGGTGCTGCACTTTAAAGTTTATTCTTAATTTAATTTCTTCCATACATGGCCCAAGCCATCGCTTTCGCGGCGATCAGAACTACGAAGACACGAGAACATTTTGCAGAAAGTTCTTATACAACGCAATTGCGAGTACAGACAATGCACAACACAAGAATTGTCCTTCCAGTGGCATCGACGATCGCCCGGGCAGAGATTTGTTTAGGGTGTTGAAGAGATCGCCCATTTCTCAACCGCACACAC
>Ga0210059_1013607_pt1 | contig 12146 bp, 4 predicted proteins | sample Ectturendosymbi2_FD_188042 | JGI IMG/M metagenome (GOLD analysis project Ga0210059, IMG submission 188042) | Ecteinascidia turbinata endosymbiont from Florida, USA - Sample 2 (SPAdes) (version 2) | ecosystem: Host-associated > Tunicates > Ascidians > Unclassified | place: Key West, Florida...
CCCACCCCCACGAGTTCCTGTCACCGTGCCATATTTCAACCACAGGCGAACCACGATTGCTGCCGCCACACTAGCACCAGCATTTTCACTCTGCTCGTACCTCCTGTGTCTTTTATCACATCCAGACCTCCAGTGGCGATTCTTTTCCTGTTGAAAACGAAGTCAATGCCGAGTTTGCTATCGCAGTCAAACTGGCCGACGTAAATTGCCTGTTTTGATTGAATGCGCTTTGTTCAAACTTCCTCATCCGCAAAGGACCTCAAACGAGCGCGGTTGCTATGGTAGCATCACAACCGTCTTTTCTCAGGTTCGGTCGATTCGAGCCGTGGTCGTTCGCCTTGCCCTTGTTCAGTTGCTGTTCGTTTCGCTCATGCACGCGTGCGTCCCGTCTATCAGTTCCCCATACCCCCCCTTGCGTTGCCTCGCCCGTGTTGATTCTCGATCTTCGTTCCATTCTCGCGTTAAAACCGTGAAGTTCAAAACACGCGCATGTACATTTTTCAACCGCCGTCTTTTGCTTCGGACGCGTCGGCTCAAACTCCCATCACAGGACTTGCAAATCCGATCACGTGACACCCGCTGACGCTCGTTTCCAGTCCTATGATGTAATCGAGCGCGCTGGTGCGTGACCGCCGACGGTTACGCCATCGTCATTCATCTCTTCGTTCCGCTCGTGTCGGGTTTTCACTCAACCGTGACCGAGCTTTCACCCTCATGCACCAACGCGGTGCAAACAGCTTTGAAGGTCACGTCGCAGACAAAACACACTTTCCTGTGGTGCGCGAAGCGCAAGATAATGTTGCATTGCTCTTTCCGCATGTCATTGTGCGTTTGTGCCTTGTCGCGAACCTGGACGTTTTTGGTGAAACCTGTTTCTTTTCTTTTTCGAGTACAGAGAGCTTCATTTCGCGCCTGTGAATGCAATACAACTGTTTTAAGCGCTTTTTGATTAAACCGCTGTTGTTATTGAAGCGTTGCTTGTTCACTTCCATCAGCTCCAACACAGTGCGACGACCAGCTATGCAAGAAAGTGGACGATACTTTCCAATTCTGGCCTGTAGCCACTGACACAGGCAAGACCCACATGCTGCAACCACTTTTTGTTCCTTGACGAGTCAAAGAAGCAAAGCTTGAATCGTGTCACAAATGCGGTAAACATCGCTCACGTGCAGCCTCGCATCCACTTCGAAAGCTGAAAATAGAAAAATGTTATCTGAATTCAACAAAATAATAAACTCTTGTACTCTGGAAAACCACTCTGTAGCATTTGCAAGCAGACAGTTTTAACTTTACAAACCAATTGTACGGTTGTAGGCACGATTGCTTGTGTAGGATGACTGAAGGTTTAAAGGCACAACTTGTTGTGAATCAACGCTACTCAGAGCCGGATTTAACTGATGCGAGGCCCGAGACTAATCCACTTGTGAGGCCCCTCTCCCATTGTTGCGAGGGAAAAAATGGAAAGCGTTATCAATTTGAGAAAATTCGAAAATGACGCTCTGAAAGTACGGTTAGTAAAAATTCTAAATTATTGCTGGAGTGCCCACTATCACTGCGTTTGTTGCTGCATTCCACGCAACAGTGCTAAATTGCACGGAATTGTTGAAATCCTAGGCAAACCAACCGAAATCGCCACAATTGAAATATTTGACAAAACACATGGTCTACGTTTTTTAAAAGTATCACATCTGTTTTTTCTTATCTGTGTCAAAAAAAAACAAAAAAAAAACACACTGCACCTATATAGCATGTGTGGCGGCATAAAGACATTAAAGCACAACGTGTGCATCTCGCTCACCACGGCTATAAAAATCTCACACATACGAACAAAACACGTTACGTAAAACACACCCAAATAGCTGTAACTGTTAGGTTCACGATTCGCATGTTTCTTTTTCAGGCTGGTAAGAATCGAACGCAACTAAACAGTCACGTGAAAGGATGTGAAGTTTAAAAACCAGAACCGTCGCCAGAAGGACCGCATAAGCTATGGCACAACAGTTCGAGGGCTAGACATCTTGTGTATTGTGATATTTTCGGGATATGTTACATTCTACCAAATCAACACATTTTTCGTAAATATATCATTTTTTATTATTGGCAAAATGTGTTTTGCGGCCGGGTGAAATGGTTTCGCAGGTCGGATTTTGTCCCCGGGCCGTAGTGTGGAGAACCCTGATATAGACTGTGAAGAGGAGTGGTGACAGCACACAACATTGTCGGAGTACAACACCAACGCTGAACGGTTGTGATTTAACTCCGTCGACAGAGGCACAATCTTCTGAACTGGAATACAGTTACTTAACAGCTAGCTAGAGGCACTTGTCAACACCGTACTCCCACAACACTCCCCAAAGCTTTTTACGAGGAACTCGGTCATATGTATACTTTCCCCAGGTCGACAAAACATGTGTATAAGTCTTTGGCATGCTCCCAGGGTTTCTCGAAAATTTGCTGGAGAGTGAAAATTTGTTCTGTAGTGCTACGGCCACGACGAAAACCGCACCGGGTATCATCCAGCTTTGGTTCAATTATTTTCACCGCATCTTACCATACACTCTTCCTGGGAGGCTGAGCAAAGAGATGCCGTGGTAGTTGGTTCATTCATTCCTGTTTCAATTTTTGTGTGTGGCGATGATCAATTTGCTAATATTTCGGCACCCTTGCAAAACGCCATGCCACTTGACACACGCAAGTCAGCCAAACCATCCAACGTTCCCAGTTCCCTTAATTCACTACTAAACTTTTTGCAATTAGCTTCAAGCTCGGATCTAGTAGTGGCATCAGAGAACTTATTGATGCACAGTTGTACGGAGGCTTTCACCTGTGCAAAGTCAAAACATCCCGCCTGAAAAACTTATGCTCAGTTCTGTCAGGTGAAGTGCCAATGTTGACAAAAGGAAAGCACCATGTTGAAATTTTTTGTTTTTATAAGTCACAATATAACAACGCACATTGCTTTATTTATATTTTCTGACAGCTGCTTCAGTGCGGCCGAAATAGCCAAACTCTCACTCCTAGCTCTCAACTGTTGTCTCACTCGACAACCACCTTGTTTTGCATGCGCGCTGCAACTACCGAGTTTTTGTTTTCCTTCTAGTTTGATGCATGATGCATTGCCAAGCGAGCCGATTGCAACGGTGAAACAGTAAAACACTTCTACAATTGCATTAAAGTGTTTTCGTAGTTTCGTACACCACACTGTACAAATCTGCAGCAGTACAGTAAGAGGCCGAAGCGAAGCGTTGCGCATGACAATGTACAGTTACCAAAGTTGCAATTTTCGCTTCCAACTTTTGCGCCAGAAAAATGTGTCGGCTTATGACATTACAGCGGTCTGTTGCAATAGCCACGTGCAGGAAAACATGCTTTCCTCAAATCGTTTTACTTCAATACAAAGCAAAACCATATCTAGACTTTCAGAATTTAGGGTGTCATTGCAAAATTTTAGGTTGTCATTTTGACACCCAAAAACGGCTTAAAAAAAACATCGGAGCTCACTAAGAAGTCAGAACTAAACCTTAACGATAAAGACGTGTTCCCACAAATCTGCATAGACGTATTCTAACAGTAAACTACGTATTTTTAAGCTACGTGAAAAGAAGCCTGCATAAGAGTCGTTTGATTAAGCTATTCATTCTAGCACGCTGACCCCAGTCTCACACTAACAATGGATTTTTCAAATTTGTGGAAGCATTGCTACAGATTTACTCTTGCTTCTTTCCACACAGTATATAACTATACGTGGCTTACCGCTATCAGCAGTGTCACTGTCTCGCTGCATTACCTGCCAAGATATCTGTGTTCAACTAATCAACAGTCACATGCAGGGTTCCCATTCAGTGATTTCAAATAAGCCCAGATTGCACACCACAATAAACCCATATTATCGTACAATAAAAACAGAGCCGTCGACAGCGCCAGCGGGGGGCCAGTGGTGCCCAGCCCCCCATTTAACATCTATGCCCCCCATTTCATTTTTAGCCCCCCGGTTGCTGTATTCATCCAATATTACATTTAAAAAATGTTGTTCCCCTTGTGGTTTGTGGTCCCCCCTGGTGCGAAATCCTGGCGACGGGTTTGAATGAAAACCCAGAAGATTTATGCTACCAACAAAAACTATGAGTGTGCCTATTTGATTTGAAACGATAATCGAATACTGATTTAATTATAGTCCCTCGTTCAAATTTTCTTCTGCAACGAAAACATCAACATTCGGAAGACCTTTTTTGTTGCACAAGACATTTTTCATAACGCTGGTAATATACCCCGTTGATGATATCTCTCACTAATTGTAGGAGTACATTTGTTGTTAACCCTTTCAATCCCGCGCATCGCCAAAATTTTGGGGCAGGGTTTGCAACGCTATAACTTGCCAGCCGATTGAGCTAGAAAGCTGTTCAAACGATCTACGGATTCAGCACGTCTGCTAGTTGAAATTAAAAAAAAAATGTCTCGTTTTGGGTTTGTGGTTCTCTGGGGGAGGACGTCACAAGTGGGGGTGTCATTTTCATTTTATTGGCCTAGTTTAGGCCTAGTTCACGCGGCCCTGGACGCCAATCCAATAAGCCAATTGTTTCGTTCAAGTTTTTTTTTGAAACTAAGCTATCCTACGAGTCTTTAGAGCCCTTGATTGACTTTCTAGCATATCTGGATAAAAAATTATACCAAAAAAAAACAAAAAGTGGTCAAAATTTCTACCCCTACAAAAGGAAACCAGCGGTTGAATAACACCTCCTTTGTTTATGGCCATAACTCGCCGTTAGAATAGGCTAGAAAGCTGCTCAAGCCCTCAAAAGACTCGTGAAGACTTGTAGATTAGACTGCAAAAAAACATTTTTCAGCATGAGATCTCGGGTTTTTTGTTGATGTTTACATAATGAGAGGATGTTTATGCATATTTTGTTTACATTTGGATGATGACGTCATATCCTGGGAGTCAAACAATGCATCAGATTTTGTGGCTCAAAGTTTTTTTTGGATTCTAGGCTACAATACGAGTCTTTAGAGGGTTTGATGGACTTTCTAGCATTTCTGGTTCAAATGTTATGGCAAAACAAGCAAAAAATAATTAGGGGAATCCCCACTAATTCCCTAGGGCAGTGGTTCCCAACCGGGGTGCCGCGTCACCCTGGGGTGCCATTGGCAATACCCAGGGGTGCCGCGAGCTAATACATTTTTTATTACATCATTGAAAAGATATTTTCAAAATGTCGCCAAAACTCAATCCAAATTGCTATGGGTTCGCCACTACGTGCCGGAAATTATATTTCTGTTTTGAAGGTGCCGCAAGCCTAAAAAGGTTGGGAACCACTGCCCTAGGGAATCCTTACAAGATTAGGGGTCTTTCGGCCATAACTTGGGGACCAGAAACGTCAGGAAGTCGATCTAGGCCTCTATAGCTTCATATTCCAGCCTAAAATCCAACCAAATTTTGAGCCACTATATCGGCTCATTGTCCGGGTGATGACGTCATAAAAGAATAACCAAAAATAGCAAAACCTACCGTTTTTCTAACGACACCCACCGAAAACCCCGAATCCAAACCTCGAAAGTTTTTTTTAGCGCAAACTACAAGGCTTCACGAGTCTTTCTCGAGGGCCTCGAATAGTTCTCGATCGATAGCTCGCGGCAGTTTTTCTCTGGCAAAAATGCCGTCAGTGGGAGACTCATGCTTTTTCTGCAGTTTTTGAAATTTTGAGAACAACGGGGTTTTTGGGTCATAACTTTTGTTCTAGACATGCTAGAAGGTCAATCAAGGGCTGTATAGACCCTGATGATCATGTAGTTTCCAAAAACATTGTGAGCCATAAAAATGACTCATTGGATAAGCGCCCAGGGCCAATTGAAGTTGGTCAAAAGTTTTAAAAACCTGCCTTCTTTGTGACGTCACCAAGAGAATCCCCCACCCAAATCAAACAACTTTTTTTATAGAAACTAGAAGACCTGCTGAATACGTGGATTGTTTGAACAGCTCTGTAGCTATAGTAGCTGGCGAGTTATAGCTTTTAAAACGTTTAAAATCCGCGCCAAAATTTAGGCGATTGCGGGACTTAAAGGGCTAAACTAGGTAATTTTGTGCAATCTTGAAATGTAGCGTGATCTAAAATCCCACAAAAATATATAACCAATACCTTCTTCCCCTAATCTAAATTTGTTTTTTAAAGTAAGGCTATGCATAGAGTAACATCGAAATTTAAACAATCAATCCTAACCCTTGTTTCACCAGTTACTTCAATTTGACATTACGCATAATAAAATATGTAACCCTGACAGTGATCTTATATGGGGATATGAAACCAATGATTACTATAGAATGAAACCGACTGAATACGTTCAGCTTCATCCGATATGCGTACTTTCTCACCTGTTGTGCGCATGCAAACACTGTAATATAAAGTTATCCTTATATTATTGAACCCATTGAAATTGCTGATGAATTTATCACATCAAAATAACAAGATTTAACGCGATTTTTTATAATTAAACCTAAACACCCAGGTGGACTTAAAGAAGCAGATCTGGGTGGGAAAACCCCGTAATGGGAGCCCTACATGGTCACATGCGGAAAAAGACCTACTACCGTAACTTGAAGTGAACGCTTGACGATTTATTACCGTGTTATTCTTACGCAAGAAAGACCCACAAGTAGAACAATCTGCTAGCTAGTTTCGCAACCTTCCTCTACAGTCAAAGGAGTGGACAAGCGCGAACTGCAGTCTCATCATTGCAGGTTTGAACAAATTAAGTTAGTTAACCACATGCGAACCACCATACGTGATCACCCACAATTGTCTCTGAAGCGCAGGCTGCCAAATCGTATCAGTTTTGACGTTTTTGACCGGTGTGTTTGCAAAGTTGAAACGAGGGTATGTGAAACGCTGCGCAGTTGCGCTAGGCGTTTAAGGGGCCTCGCGGTCACAACTTTGCCCGGGGCCCCATTTAATCCGGCCCTGCCTATAGGTAAATCCGGCCCTGACCATAGCAAAGATAACACTACCACCCAGTGATGATCACTATCCGGTTTACCGGTTGGATATCCGGCAGGATAGTGAGTTTGCGACCGAATACGGATATCCAAAAACTGCTTTCAAACGGGAACCGGATCCGGGTATCCGAAACGCTTTTATCGATATTTCGAGGAGTCAGGCTTTTTGAAAAAGTTGCACATTGCATAATCATTCATTTATTACTTCAGAAGTATCTTTTCAGCCTTCTGTGCCATGACTCCAAGTCAGGGGCGGATCCAGCCTGTACGTTTAGGGAGGGGGGCGATTTCAGTAATATTTGGCAGTCAAGTCTCAGTTGGCAGTCAAGTGTCTTTCAGGATTGTAAAAAATCATGGTGAAAAAAGTTACTTTCATAAGTTTTAGGGGGGCGATCGCCCCAGTCGCCCCCTGGATCCGCCCCTGCTCCACGTCTGTGTATGGTGTATAATCTCTGTACTGTAGTGTAATCGCCATGTTTGTCAGTATGAGGCGGTTCCTGGTGTGGCAAGATAGGGCTTATTCAGTATACATTAACAGGGTTCCCATTGCTGTTTTTTTCCACCCAGATCCGTTTTTTTGTGTCCATCTGGGTGTCTAGGTTTAATTTTGAAAAATTCTATGAAATCTGTTTTTTTAAGATAAAAATTTGGCAATAAGCTGTACTAAATATAGTAGTAAAATTAACATATCTTCTGATCATTATAGTGTTCACATGTAATCATCAGGTGAAAAAAGTATTTAAATCGGTGAATCAAAATGTCTTCAGTCATTTTGCACCCGTATCAACATCATTATCAAATACTGTAGGCTGCTTGTCATCCAGTACAGACTGCCATGCAGTTGCGCGTACAGCAGAAGTAATATCAACGAATAACAAATGGTGGTATAAACAAGCGAAAGATTTGCATTCGGGTGAAAGGTCGTTATCTCAGACGCCAACTGAAGAATTTGATGAAACAAAGTTTACAACAGAATCATGTTCAAATTCTTTGGTTGCACTATTCATGCAAATTAAAAAACAATTTGCATTGGAGCAAGGATTTGAAGCTTAGGAATTTTAGATTCTTTTGCAGCTCAAGATCTCACAAAAGATCCAAGTTCAATGGCAAATGTGGCCCTACATTTTCCCATTTCGTGCTTGAAGATCAGCTGGAAGCTAGATTAAATTCGGTCAGTTTTCTGTCATAGACCAAACGTTTTTTTAAATGACAAAGAAATTAAGTCAATTCGGTCAATGTTCGAAAATTTAAACTAGTTAATGCTGTTATGGCTAATTTTAATACTAATATGAGACAAATGACCAAAACGGCTCAGCAAAAAATAGGCTGGAGGCTGTATCAACAGTTTAAACATGTGTCCTTGTCCAGTAAATGTTCCTGATTTCTGGTATTATCGGCGTAACATCAAAGATGGCTTAGACAATTCGGAGTTTGCAATACTTTAAGATTTAATGGCCATATTTGCAGTTTGCCACATTTCACTGCATCACTAGAAAAACTATTTTTACTTGTTAATCATGTTAAAACAAATCAAACTTGCTCAAACCAAGAGTGTTAAAGGAAAATGCAAAACAAGCATTGTCAAGAAGCCAGCAAAACGGCTACTATATACCTAAGCCTGAAATGTGAGAGATGTCGATAACGGAGTATGTTATCAGCTTTTTGGTTAATATAAAATGTTTTGAATAATAGAAAAGTGATCGAAATGTTAATTTTAACGCTGCAGACACAAAATTTAAAAAAGGAACTTTAAGTAAATCAATATTTTAATCACCGTTCTACCTCATCTACTTGCATTCATGTGTCTTTTTGCATTTCTGTTCATTTTTGGTAGATAAATGTTGTTTTTCATGAACAGTCTGGGTTTGTTGGAAATTACAGAATGAGAGCCCTGCACATTAAGAACGTTGTTTGCTGCGTATCTGGACTAAGGCTAGCTAGTGTAGGCCTACTGTGATTTGTAGCCTAGACTATCTTGAGCACTCTAGAACTTTTAATGTGGTCTGTAGTCTACACCGGGCCTTGCAGTCTTCATGCCTATTCTACGTGAGCCTGCATTGACTGGTTGTTGGATGATATCATGCCAGATAGCTCTTTTCCTTCTTAAATGAGATACGTAAAATTGTTGTTTTGTGACACTGATTTGTTAGACCGAATTTTTAGTCAGTCATTTCAATATAAATGAGTCAAATGACATATATTAAGCCAGTGTAGGCTTTTATTTTGAATGCTGTTTTAGTTTGTAGACTAGCATTTCTATGTAGTTAGGTTTGGTAAAGTGCAACAATGGGTAGGATTAATAAATGAAATCATGAATGTGAACTCATGGATGATGTTAAAATGTAACCATTGTTACCGAAGAAATGGCTAATGAAAAGCTTGGTGTAGCAACAGAACTGTCACCAGAAAGTCTTCTATACATTTAAGGGGGCTTTCGATTTGCGGAGTATTGCTTGACATTCTGAAATTTGAACAAACATCACTGTTTTATAGTGCTTCATATTTGAATTTGAGAGGGGGGGCTTGGAGCTTTGTTTCAGAGGGGCTAAGCCCACCAAAGCCCCATGTGGTGACGGGGCTGTGTGGCAAAACTTCAGCTTGCTTTTAAATACAATTGACTTGGAAAAGTAATTGGACTACGCGATATGTCAAGCTTGCAAGGTATGTCAAACGTTCTGTTTATAAGCATGACAGGGCCCAAAGTCGCACAACGCATTCAGGTAGTGTCTCTATTCTGCTTCATGAAGCAGAACCTGTGCTGGGACTATTTTGCCTTCATTCGAACACAATTGGTTGAAGTGGTCATGTGACAAGTAGGCTACAATATGCAGAGACGTCTGATTGGGGTTTACGAATTTATAGTTAGGTTTAGGATCAGGACTTATGGTCAAGATTAGGATCAGGTTTTAGGGGTGCAGTGTTCTGAGTTGGGATTTAGCCTACAGATCACTTAATGCAAACAAGAAGCTGCTAACTGCTTGCCAGTCCTGAAACCATAACAACCATCATCCATGTATGGCACTGAACTGTTACAGATGTCATGGCCAACTAAGCAGGAATTCGTTCCAAACTTGTCATGTGACTACTTCAACCAATCGTGTTCAGCTAAAGGCAAAATAGCTCCAGCAGATATTTTGCCTAACAGGGCAAAATAGGCACAGCACAAAAATATATGTTTTGCATTACAATACACTTTCGGATAGGTATCGAATACAGATAGTATGATTTAAACCAAAGCAGAATTCGGATTGGATACAGATATCATTTTTCAAAAACAGGATAGGATCAGATAGTAAAAATCCACTATCCGATCATCTCTGATACCACGATCATTTCTGACATCTTCATTCTTGAATCACTCTCAAGGAAATTTCGTAATGGAAATCAAACAAATATCCTGATCCTGTCCTTATCCAATTTTTTCAAAAATCTATATCCAAATCCAATCCTAATCCGAAAAAATCGCAAGTATCTTGCAGGATATCCAATCCTGATCCTGTCCATGCTCACCTCTGGCCAGAGATGAGAGGACTGTCTTATTTTTCGATCTTGACCCAGTCCTGTTTTTTAAAACCTCAGTCCAAGTCCTAACACAGTTCAAAAATGTTTTCAAATGTAAAGTCCAAGTCCAGGTTTAGTACAAAATATTTGAAAAATACAGCCTTTTCACTACAAAAATGCCGCATTTCTTTTCCATTTACTTAGTCCAAATCCATCCGGATCCTAAATTTAGAAAAGTTGCATATAGTCTGAAACTAATCCAAATGCAACAAAATTTGCAATAGACCCGATCCAGTCCAATCCAAGTCCGGTCCAATGCTTATCTCTGCCTCTGGCACCGAAAGAACGAAAAAGTGCTTCTAATGTGAGTTTTTTAGTGTTTTTGTTTTCACGTCCGTGTTGTTTATTGCTGCCTGCAATGTTGGCCAGGCCATGACGGTGTTTTCATTTCCTTGCAGGAACACTGCTGTGGAATAATTGATGAAGTGCTAGGTTGAATGCAGAGGTGGGACTGGATCCGGTTGCCGGAGTCGACTCCCGACAGGATTCTGCGTTTTTCTTTCGGACCCGGATCCGGAGTCACTTTTTCATTTCGGCAGTAGCAGGAGTCTGTGCGGTCATTTCTTAGGTAAAAAACATGGGTAAATTAGGTTGGATCGAGAATTGTAGCAGGAGTCTGAACAGGAGTCGGATTCTTAAATTTGAGAATAGGAGGACCCGGACCCGGATTCAAAAATTTTGGAACAGGAGCGGAGTCGGAGTCTGAAAAAGTGACTCAGGTCACCTCTGGTTGAATGGTCTGAAATACTGAATGAGTGTTGTTTTCAGTTCTTGAAAAGAGCCTAAACCCAGAAGATTGTTCGTAATATATCTTTCAGGTTTCAGCATCATCTATTTTTTAAGAAACTTGCAAATGATGTAGAATTTTTGGCAGTGGCGTAGTATTACAGTTTAATAGGTTAGGTACGCCTGTGGATCTTGAAATTTGAAAACTTTTTCGTACACCACCTGTGACGTAACAGTAGCTCAGAACGAGACTGCAGTAGGCTTGGTAGACACGAACTAAATGTAAAACCTAACGCTAACCCTAACCTTGTCCTAACCTAACGCTATCCTAACCTTAAGCTAACCCTTCACCTAGTAGTAGTAGTAACTCTAACCCTTACCTAACACTAACTCCTAAAGGTAACAAATAAGCCTGAAAAAAAAAGAAAAAAAACGAAAGTTGGCAAGGAACCAGGAAGGTGAGAGTCGAACCATAAACCATGATTGGCATAGCAGCCGTAACGAATAAACACTAGGTTACGAGATCCACGCTGTTTGGATGACAAACTAACCCTTTTATTTGAATTGCATCAGGCCAGGCTTTTCCATAGTCACTTCCAAAAGTTTTTGGGTAATAAAGTGAATAACCAAATCATTTCAAACACAACTGCAAGCTTCGCCAAAAAAAATTTAAGCCTAGTGATTTTTATTCAAATCTAGTGAATTGTAAATTATTCTAGTGATTTTTGCAGAGAGGCCTGTGGCACCTAGGTAAAGTGAGCCCGACTTTTCCAGCCGCACTTTTTACAGTGGATGCGAGGTTCGCGCGTAAAATTGAAAGGCTTCAAACAGGGATAAAATGACCTGTTACGACAAAATAAACGCAAGAAAA
>Ga0210059_1013609_pt1 | contig 12144 bp, 8 predicted proteins | sample Ectturendosymbi2_FD_188042 | JGI IMG/M metagenome (GOLD analysis project Ga0210059, IMG submission 188042) | Ecteinascidia turbinata endosymbiont from Florida, USA - Sample 2 (SPAdes) (version 2) | ecosystem: Host-associated > Tunicates > Ascidians > Unclassified | place: Key West, Florida...
TCCAAATATAGAGCTCACTTACTGACTTTTCCTACACATCCAGCTAAAACCATTATAGAAGATTGTTGGCAGGAACTTTTCCCGGACTTTGGTAATTTCTGTTCTTTCATCACGCTGACCAAACCCACCATAACTGGCGACCTGCTTAGGGTGAATGTTTTGCGGGTTTTCGACGCACCCCCATGGTTGCTTCACCACCCCAAACGGGACTTCTCTGTTTTCAGATACGCGCAACACTCCGATACCACGACAGTGGCGCCGCTTTTTCTGTCCAGGTTGGTTGAGTGCTGCAGTACGCACCACCACATTTATACCGATGGTTCAAAAACAACGTCACTTACTGGCTGTGGCTTATACGTTGAACAATTAAATGTTCGCCAGTCAATTACGATCAACCCCTATGCGTCGTCATTCAGTGCAGAACTATGCGGTATTCTTCGTGCACTTTATTGTGTTGTTACCTACTCGATACCTAAGGCGTTAATCATCACGGACAGTCTCAGTGCATTACAGGCGATAAATAGCAGGTGCTGGACCTCCCACATTTTTGTTACCAAGATTGTCCTGTTGTCCTCAACTCTTATCAAGGCTGGACGCGAAATAGCATTCATGTGGGTTCTAGGCCATCGTGGTGTACAGGCAATGAAATAGCAGATTCCTTGGCCAGGTTGGTTACATCCAATAACCGACACCAGGACGTCAGCCAAATAAGACTCAAAACCGTGAAGACCTGCGTGAGCTATGCAGACATCTGTCAGCATCTGCGCGACCATTTTGATGACGTTTGGAACACCCAGTATCAAAGTGACACGAAGGGAACTTCGTACAAGGCCGTATTTACCCGACGACGGAAAGAAGACTTGCGCGTAGTCCAGCTACTTTGTTCCGGTTGAGAACAGGCCACTGCAAGCTGTACCTCCATCTTTTTCGATTGGGTCTCCACCAGGATGGGTTATGTGATGCCCGTCACACACCAGAAACTGTTGCACATTTTCTATTGGTTTGTCCTCAGTACCACGCACAACGCGGAATCCTGCTGGCGAAACTGCGCAAGATCGGCGTCACTGCGAATACTGCGGACATCCTCCGCAACCCAGGAGCATCGTGTCTTGTTCAACACTTTGTCGACGCCACAAATCGAACCCTCTGAACTGATTAACCAGCAGTAAAACGTGGCGCTGAAAGACTGGTGATGTCGAAGCGCCAACCTCCCCCCCCCATAATAATAAAAGATCGTTTCTAGTTTCGTACCAGGCGGTTGTTGTGTTGCGCTGCAGATGTTGATGCGTGCTGGTGTTCTTAGTTGAATAAAGCCTGGGGAAAGGTTTCGTTCGTCGCTAGGTTCTGTCGTGACAATTTATTCAACTAAGAAATGGATAAACAACTGCCTCGCTCTCGAGAGTTGTGTGTCGAACCGGGAGCACCTGATGCTGGCCGCGTATTTGCAGTCTGGTTAAGGACTGTAGAGGACTTTATTGACAGTTTACGGGATTTGTGCAGAGACGGCGACCCAGAAGTTAATAGGAAGCGTATCACAATCAACTGTCTTTCGCCTAGTGTCTATCCTTGTGTTGAAGACGCAGTCGACTATGAAGATGTAGTGCGAATTTTGAAGTCTCTTTACATCAAACAGAAAAACAATGTTTATGCGAGGCATCTTCTCGTAAGTAGACACCAGTTACAAGGTGAATCTTTGCCCTAGTATCTGCAAGTTCTTAAATCTCTGGCAAAGGATTGCACGTTCTCTGAAGTAACAGCTGCTACGTATCGTGAAGAATTGACTCGAGATGCGTTTATTAATCGTTTATCGTCGGCGTCCATACGTCAGAGACTTCTCGAGAGAGCAGAGATAAGTTTGGTGCAAGCTTTCGAATTAGCTGAGAGCCTAGACAGAGCCCAACGCCAAGCTTTGTCTATGGGACAGTCACTGACTCAACTTTTGTCTTCGACCGCCTTCGATCCACAAGGTGATGTTCACGGTGAGCACCCGAAAGCATCGTTTAGCTATCCGGCTGATTGCAGCATGAACCATTCTCTGCCTTCTTGTCCTTCTACCGCTGTCGCACAGAGACGTGTGAATAAAGAGGTGGTTAAGAAGTCAGGTAAAAGGTGTTCTTTTTGTGGCGGTCATTTTCATCCGCGATACTCTTGTCCTGCTCATGATGCTACCTGTTTCAGTTGGGGCAAACCAGGACAATGCCCCGAATTGCCATCTTTCTCTTGTGCTTGCCTCAGTAGTTCAAGGCGATGCAGTCAACTGCGACAGTAGTGTGTTGCACAAAGATTGCCACTGCAGTAAATTAATGGGGGTTACTTTCACTGCAAACTGTTAGTTTTATCGCAAATTTTGGGCTGTAATATGGGCTAGTTTGGAGTAATTGGGGCTGGTTTTGGGCTTGTTTTAGGAGGACACGGGGCTGTTTTTTTAACCAGCATCTGGCAACACTGACACTGTTGCTCTGTCTGACCTGCTGCTGATTTGGTATAACGCTACATATTCAGCATATTACTCAACGTGAAGTAAGTGCTAGACTATGGAATGTGAGGACATATGTGTACAAATATTACACAAGTGGCAATATTGAAACTGCATGGAGATTAGTTGCATTTTCCGCGCTCAGCATCTCACTTTGTAAAGCATTTCACAATGCCAAAGCCAACCGGAGAGGAGGCACAAGCAGTCGGTGCCTCCCTTGCCGCTTCATCACTGCAGAACTGTCAGATCAACCGTTGAAAGGACATAGCGCTGCATATTCAATTTGTTAACCAACGTAAAGTACATGATCTAGAGCAGGTGTTCCCAACCTTTATCTGACCATGTACCCCTTTAGCATTTCGACAGATGAAGATGTACCCCTAAACTTTCCTATGACAAAATTGCTGAGTAAAATAACAAAAATCCACTAAAGTTTTAACATAACTTTTGAATTTTGGAACTATAAATGCAGGCTCCGTTTTTATGTCTCAAAGATAGTTTGTTGCTGCTGTACAATAAATGTACCCCTTCAGATGGGCAAATGTACCCCTAGGGGTACATATACCCCAGGTTGGGAACCTCTGATCTAGAATGCGAGTACATATATTAAAAGTGTATACAAACATTACACTGTAGGTGCTATGAAGGTTACAGAGAGATTAATTGCACGGCACGCGCTCACCAACACAGTTTTTGACAGACTTCTCAATGCGAAAGCCACCCGGAGAGAGGAGGCACAAGCAGTCGCTGCCTCCTTTCGTGACTTTCTCCCGACTTGAAGAAGAAATACTCAAATTCAGATGAATTGACTCCAGTGACGTGCAGAGGTCTGGTGATGCCTGGGGCGACTGCTTGATTGGATGCCCTCTACCAAAGCCTAGCATTGAGCATTGGTGTATAGTGGTCATTGTTACTGGATATACGCTGTTTGTGGCGTCATAATATGACGTCATTTTCACGTTTGCAACCAACGTTTTGGCGAAGTTTGTTGACACAACATGCGTATTGAGGGACGCCGATAGGGCAGGGGAACAATAAAACAGTTGAGGGCAATAGGAACTTATAAAAAACAAAAACATCGTTACCAATAATGTTTGTTTCTGTTCATTAACAATGTTGACCTCAAAAATAATAGAAATTATAGAAAATCATTCTGAATTTTCTGGGTGCCCGAAAAGCTACAATAAATTGGTTTCAAGTCGATCTTGATAAATTACGAAATTACCTATAACATTGTTATGAAAAGCAGTGGTGTCGGAGGTGGGGATGCAAGCGCACCCCCAAAAGGTTTGATTTGTTCCAAATCTGGGCAAAATCCCTGAAAATCCGGGTGAAAATGGCACCCAACGTTGCTTGATTTCAAAAAATGGCGCCCAAGGTTTGCAAAAACCACATGAAGACCTTTTTTGGAGGTCACACCAAAAAAAGGCCTTCATGATCTTTGTGGGAGAACAATTGCAGGTAAAAGTTGCACAAATCACTTTTCGGGCAAGTTTGGGGAAATGCGGGCAAAAAATCGCACCCCCAAAAATGTGCCTGCTCCTACACCTGTGATGAAAAGGCAATTCCGCCCCCCGTTGCCCCCCTTTTTGAAAGAACAGAGGGGGAAATGCTCCGCTATGCCTCCATTTTCCGGCGTCCGTGTGCATATTATTCTGCACGCGCTCTCTTTACTCGTTATAAGCTGCAAATTGTCACTGTAATGAACATAAATTATGTTGTGAGCAAGTTTTGTTCACATGATTTGACATAAATTCCAATAAAAAGCGACACAGAACAAAAAGCTTTTGATACATATGCAGTAAATGACATAAGAGGAGAACGTAGTGAGCGATTCTTATGAGACAATATGTTTGTTAAGCAGCAAGGCAATGGCCGTATGATAAACCCGTGATGCAGCGAACAGCAGAATACACAAATGCTGCAAGACGAACTGAAATGTAAACAAGTCTATGCAAGGACTTGGAAAACAGCATATGAAGCAAGACTAACTGGGAAGCTTAATTAGCGAGCTGAAGGAAGCCGACCAGAGAGCATCAAGAGTAAAAGCACGAAGAGCAAAGCACCGGGAGGTACAAGAATGACAGGAGATTACAAAACGGTGACCTCAAGCTAACATTAATTAAGTAAGTGGGTGGTTCTAGGTTGCGATGCACACAGCGAATTACACGACAAATTCAGGAGGTGCACCGACAAATGCGAAACGCGTCAGAACAGTCTAGAACCGAAGCCATCATTACTAAACTAAGAAATTAAACTTCCCGAATACCTTGGAATCAAAGGCATAAAGAATAAACTAAACAATGATGCACATTCTTGGTGGGAGCAATAAAAGAAAGAACCCGTTAGCCTATAAATATACCGGGAAGAAATCCAGACTGTAGACTACCTCGTGGTCTCGAAGATGGATCTCAACGTTGGAACTGAAGAAATGTACGATGCTCTGTTCGTTTGTTCTACAAACTCTACGAAGTTCTGTTCGTTCGTTCTACAAACTCTACGATGCTCTCTTCGCTTGCTCAACAAAAATGAACGTTTGCTCTGCACGATTGATCTTCAACTGAACGTGGTTATGACCAGTACGATCGACATAAGTACGATTGTTCTTCGAACTGATGGTTCAAGCACCCGTGTTACTCGGACGGACCTTGTATACTGAAAAGGTACTATACTTAGCCAAATAATCAGTGTTCTTTCGACAGTGTTAATTTTATCATATTATTGTTTGTCAAATGTTTAACGTTCTAATTTAAATATCATATTTACAAAAGAATATTTTCTTGTGTTGACTACCGTGTAAAATATAGGTAGGTTAAACAAACATTGAGATTTTGCGATAATTTACCTTGGTGTCCGTAACGAACCAGTATATTAATTACGACATCAAAATTTGTTCTTCGACATGTCTTTCACATTCCTGACCCGACAGTGATTGGCATTAAAAGACGCAATAATTATCAGCGTTATCCTAAGATAGAGCAGTTCATTACTGCAAAAATAAGTGGTAACTCCTTAAAACAGGGGAGTAGAACACACTCAGTGCTACGTTAGCGCAGTCCACAACTGCAAAAATACAAGGATACGTGAATGTCTTGTCGAATAGCAGTCGATCAGAAGGCATGCGGCTGGAATGGCGGACACCCAGGGTTGACAGTTTCAAATTTCAGTACGCAAGAAAATTTTCGTTTTTCATGATGTGGCTGTTATGTGTACAATTACTGAGGAGAAAGAATAGATGCTGGTTTGTGTGAGCCATTATTACCAGTCCTCCTGAACTGCCAATTAATGACGAAGCTCTAATTCTAAACGAAGCACATATTGCAAGAACAGGTGTGCGACTGTATTAGCACAAAAACGAAACGGGAAATGCATCACAAAATCAGCTAAATGAAGCATGTTGAACTTGGACAGTTTTGAAATTTGGCTCAGAAAATCAACTAAAACTCCATAATCATCTTCAGTGTTGTGTAATTTGACCCAACCAAAAAAAATCTCTCGTTATTTTTAAAGCCCACTTTAAAAAAGCAGTAAAACCCACCAAAAATCCCGCTCTAACTTTTCCTTTGAAAAATGTACTCTGATGCAAAAAAAAAAATAAGCAGCACACTTGTACAGTTAGCTGCAAAGTTTTTATGAAACAGAACGAACAGCAACGAAATTTGAAGAACGTGAAAAAAACAAAAGAATAATTCGAACAGTTTGAGTGAATTCTACTGGTTACCTTCTTCAGCTCTGTAAAATCAGTATATTTTAATCAATTTTTCTGCCTTCTTTGCATCGAAGCTGTTTCTGATTTTGGACTATGCCAAACCATTTATTGAAAAATACACTATACAGATGCTGACCTAGCAGGGCACGTACAGAAACTTGACGTGAAACTGCAGATTTTGTGTGGGAGTAGCTTTTCTCTGTCTGCTGTGCGCCTTCTTGCCAAGCCATACCACTGTCGGTTGAGCTGACCAACAACACTTTGCGAAAACAAAGATTGGGTACATTCCTTGACTCTCAAATGAGAATGCCATAATAGCTATAACAATTTATGATTGTGTAATTCTGTAAATGGCGATATTGCATGATGCAATGACAACAATTCAGAATGGGGTCTTTGTGTTTAACAAAAAAACAAAAACCTGCTTCATTAAAAAAAACGGACTTTAGAAAAACCCTGGAGGATTGTTTTTATAAAAAAAGTTTTTTTCGCAACCCTGACTATCTTTCAATCCTCTATTGAGATTAGTCCTTGATTGCACGATCTGGAACAATTCACGTCACTATTGGTTTGAATGAATGTGAACCGCACACTTAGTCTGGTAATGAAGAAACTGAGAATTACCGTATTTTCGGGACCATAAGGCGCACCGGGTTATAAGGCGCAGTATCAAAAATTGAATGCTAGCTGTTTTTTTTTCATGTATAAGGCGCACCGGATTACAAGGCGCATTATATGAAGCAAAACGTACATACGTCAAACAGTATTAAACTCTTTCACAATAACTCCAGAGTGCCGGAGTCGCCACCGGGAGTTTAATCTGTCATTGCATACCAGGGAGTTTAATCTGTCACACATGCCTAATCCGCTAGACACGAATAGAATGAAATAAGAGTTGTGCGCGTTTGATTCGATTCGGTGTTCGTCAATGTAGTCAGGAACCTCGTGGAGTACTGCGATCTGTGGTATATGGTCTCTCAAACGCTGCTCATTGCAAATGTTGTTGGTTTGTTACGCAGCACGATGGTCTGTTTATAAAAAATCGTAACTAACAATTAAATAAAAAGCATCGTTTACCAAATACAATTGGATCTAGGTGAGAAAGTACAACCAGATTCATACATTAGACACACCGCATTATTAGGCGCATTTTCAATTTTTGAGAAAATTAAAGGAGTTTAAGTGCGCCTTATGGTCCGAAAAATACATTACTGGCATTTGAATATGTCAAAATTAGTGTGAACAACAAAACAAGTTTCGAAAAGTTAAATCCATTCAGCATTTACTTATTAGTAGACTTACAATAGGAAAAGTCATGTAGTTACAGCATTTAATTTTTTGTAATTTCATTTTTTGGATGTCCCTTGCCTTGGATGCCCAGGGCTGGCACCCCGTTCGCCCCCCCTCTGTACGCCACTGATTGACTGTGAAAATGATGAGAATCACAGAGTAATTTGCACCTTTTCACGATGAAAGGACAAATGTTCATTCAATTTGTTCTTGTAGATCCCTATTTTTTTAAACATTTCAAGGTTATGGTAGGGGAGGCACTGCCTCCCTTGCCTCCTCTGACGACACGTCACTGACAGGGACACTTTGCCTATGTAGCAGTCATGCTAGCACGATCGCTACATGTACGCAAAGTCGGCCAAAGCAAGGAGAAAGGAAAGACCAAGCAAGCGACACATATAAGTGACTTCCATGCATATGGAAGTAAGAGCTCTCTTTGGCCGAATCATCTAGCGCGCTGACGGCACCAACAACTGCCTAAGTTTAGTGCCATTCAGGATTCTGGGTTCAAGCCCACACTGAAGGGGTGCGAACACAACCGGGTCCCACACGCTTCACTTAAAAATATTCTTAAAACTCCAGAAAAAACAGCTTTAACGAAACATTTAGCCCAAAGTGGCAATGTTTTTTATTGGGATTGCGCCCACGTTTTACATGACGTGAATAGCTAACAAGCTCATTTTTTAGAATCCTTGTATACCAATTTAAAAACTGACACCATGAATGATGAAAGTGCAAATTTCCCAGCTCGTTATCATAATATTTTAAAACAGGGTGGGTAAATAACAGCCCGCGGGCCAAATATGGCCTGCCACAGCGTTTCCAGTGGCCCGCAGAAGCATTCAGAAAACTCTTCAATCTGAAATTCCCTCCAGCTTATCACAGTAAATGTTAGTGCTGAGGCTAACTTAACCTAGACTTGCTTCTATTTTCATAAGAAATACGGTCCTCCGCTATAAGTGGCCTTCTTAAAGTGGCTCCCGAGCCAAATTAATTGCCCACCCCTGTCTTAAAACATGGGTAAAATTTATCCTTTACTGGACGTCCTTGCGTTTGTCATCTTATTGACCGCTTAGTGCTTGTTGATTTCCTAGCTTGCCACTCAGTTTATCCTGTTATTGATTCGCTGAAACGTCCGCTAAATAATAAAAACAATCGCTAGGGAAGAACGAACTTACCTGCTTGAAAAGTACTGTTGCTCACTTAAAGTAAAAAATTTTGGTACCCCCAAAATTTTGGGCTGGCTACGCCACTGGAAAACAGCTTCAATCCTTTTATTGCTTAACCATTTTCTCGAATTCTTTATCCGATTCCAGCGAGAAACTAACATTGATAAAGGCTTCATTAAACCTGCAGCAATCAACTCACACAGCTAAATATACACTATGGTCGTTTCTGCAGTCCAAAGTTTCATCTATGTGTTCGCACACTGTAAAATATAAATTCCCTCTGTGGTCACTGTTTGGTGACTTCAATTTTTCCAGATCATATTTTTTGAAAAAGAACATCAGTCAAAATTGACAACTTCAAAAACACTCAGTAGGTTTTCTAAATAGGTCTTGCGTCAGTGAAACACCAAAAAAAGGTTTTCAAAAGAGCAACAAAAGGAGTGGTTGTGGCCTTGCTACTATTTTTATTTAGTAGCGAAAGCGGCAGCGCTGCTACTAAATTTAATAAATAGCGATAGCGCCGCTATTTCTAAAGTAACGGTTGCCCAGTGCTAATGATTCACTTGTACTATATAAGCTACTGTAAATGGTAATTTTTGTGATTGGACATCTTACGCCTTATAGCTAAACTTCTCATAGCTTTTCATGCTGATAATGCTTACTTTGATTTCTAAAGCGTCCACTATTGCAGTGTTGTGAGCCAAGGACAGAGAAAAGTTTATATTTTCTGGTAGTAACTTTTTCACATTATAGGGCAAAAGCTGTGCTGGGGTTATTTTGCCTTTAACAGAACGGAACGTTTTGAAATTGTCAATTTGTTGGATTTGGATTTTGAAATGAAATTGCTGGATAGATCTGTTCATCTCTAATCAGAAGGCCGGAGATGTGTTTGTCGATCTCACAGCAGCCTATGACATTGTATGGCATCACGGCCTCGCCTGCAAGCTGTCGCGATTGTTTCCCGACAGGCACGTGGTCCGCATGACCATGGAGTGGATTGGCAATTGCAGCTCAACCCTTACCACCGGCAATGACAAACGGAGCAGGTTAAGATGCCTTGAGAATGGCGTCCCACTTGTCCCTCTCAGCAACATCTACCGTTGAAGATCGTCTTGAACCAATAGGTTAGGGCCGCACTTGCAAAAATTATAGTGATAGTACAAAATGTATGAAAATGATAAAACTTCACGGGAGGGGAAGCAATGTGGCGGCCTGGAGACAGCGCCACATGTAAATGAATGATCACCAGTAGATGGCGCGCATAAGTAACAAGTCACTGTGATAGTCATCACAACCGAATGATCGAAATTCACTTGTCCCTATATAATAATATGCAACCTTGCATGTGCATCGGTAGAGTGATCTCATCGGGTGATCTCTTTAGTTTAATCCTCGAACCCGAATTACTACCTTTCTCTTGTGCTTGCCTCAATAGCTCAATGCGATGCAGATACCTGCAACACCAAATACTTCATTGGACAGGTCGCTCACAATACCTCGAGTCCCTTCGCAAGAAGCTGACATCACGCGTTTGCACTCTTGAGGCGCCTTGCTGGGGTGCTGGAGCAACAACGCTGCTAACAGCCACCTTAGCCCTGGTCCATTCAACAGTACAGTACTGCGCCCCTGTCTGGTGCCGCAGTGCTCACACCTGCCTCATTGACTTCGCCACCAACGACTCCTTGGGCAATGCGACTGGATGCCTGCCTCCGACAACAGAGGACAACCTCTTATTCTCGCGGGCTTCCAACCTGCTGAGCTTCGTTGTAAAGGAGTCAGAACATCTGCTCCACTCAGCACTTATATGTCCACCAAGTGGGAATGCACGGCATCTCAAATCGAGACATCCATTTGTACCCGCCGCATAACAACTCATCAATTCCTCTGACAACAACATATGTGCGGCGCACTGGATCACTGATGAAATGCGAATTGGTTGGACAGCACTACGAGACTCCGTACTTTCATCCCCGATATTGGCACACACCCTCCCAGAACGGCAGCGTGGGTCCGGCTTAACCGCCTCCGCACCGGTGTCAGACGTTTCCCTTCCTGCTTCTACAAATGGTGTAGGCCTCCTTCCAGGGACTGTGTTTAAGGGGGTCATGTCCCCCCCAACTTTTGGACAGGGGCGACATAATATCTTTTGACCCCGGTATTTTGTGATAAAAAATAATGCAGTTGCGCAAATTTCGTAGTTGCATTACTGGTGGAAACGTATCCCCAGCATAAGTTCCGTGAATAAATAAGAAAAATAAGCATATCGCTGGATTATCTGTAGACAGTGTACAGATTTACTATGTAAACTGGTTTCTCATGATTGTTGATAATCGTGTTGGTTAATTTGAATTACCCGATTGGTGGGCACATAAACTTCGTTCTATCACAAATTCCTTCGCTGGTCCGTAGCCTGCAATCAGAATACGGTTGCCACCAGGCAATTACTTCTTTAATGTGTGTTGTGTAATGTGTAAGTTAAAACATTCTGGTTAGATGTCAGGTACCCACAACAAGCTATAGTACGGGAATAACTTTAACCATTGAAATTTTTCGGACTTAGGTGTTGACTTCAATTATTTTTCTTTTTCTCACCCTAACACAAACCCTAACCCGATAAATTGACCTAAACACGAATACCTAAGCCCTAATAATCAGTTTTCTCAGCGTATTTGATATGTAGAAGATTACTCTGTGCATGCGTACATGGTGTGAAGTCAGTCTTGTCAAGATATTAGGCTCTGACCAACTGCTGATATGCTCAGTGCTTCAACTTTCGTCTGATGTTAATTGCCACCATATTCTACAGTAAATAATTTTAAATCATTTAATTGCAACGAGAAGAGTCAGCAGCAAAATATAACGTAAGTAGCGAGATGCTTTTTACTTTGTAAGTGCTAAGGGAATTGACACTGCCATTGCTTACAGATACTGTGCACTGTGCAAAGGCGTAACGAGGTTAGATGGCACCCGGGGCAAGAAACAAGTTTGGCGCCCCCATGTTCGAACCTGAGTTGGTTCATAAAGCAAATTTACTGTATTGATGAGAGTACTTGTGACATCGTTGGAACGTTTCGGCGCTCCCGGCAGTCATTTGGCGCCCCCGCAGTAATTTGGCGCCCCCATAATGTTTTGGTCCCCATGGAATTGTTTCCCCATTTCACCCCTCGTTACGCCCCAGATACTGTGCTACCTTGCATTGGGGTGGTTATTAAAATTTAGGGGAAAGCTCTCAGAAAGGGGGGCCAAAACATCGCCATTGCAAAAGATAGATGTGAGATTATGTGGATAAAAGAGTTAAATTTGTTTCACATTTCAATATATGATATTGATATTGATATTGATATGGTTTATTGTTTCATATGACTCAGACAATTAGCAGAAGCACCATAAAAGCCATCGCATGCAGTAAACCAACCATTAGTGAACATTAGAGCAAATGAGAATACAATGGCACAATAGCTGATCAGTGTAAACAAAGAGGGGCGCTGTGTCACATAGGA
>Ga0210059_1013610_pt1 | contig 12144 bp, 7 predicted proteins | sample Ectturendosymbi2_FD_188042 | JGI IMG/M metagenome (GOLD analysis project Ga0210059, IMG submission 188042) | Ecteinascidia turbinata endosymbiont from Florida, USA - Sample 2 (SPAdes) (version 2) | ecosystem: Host-associated > Tunicates > Ascidians > Unclassified | place: Key West, Florida...
CACACGGAAAATTTTGGGGGGCCACTGGGGGGGCCAGGCAAAATTTTGGGGGGGAAGTGGCCTTCCCTGGCACCCCCCTAGCTCCGCCCCTGCTCCCGGGTCCTAGCACCTGCCGGGACCGAGTACAATGTACCTTTTGTACACTCCCTCTCTTAGGCCCTGCAGCGAGGCAGTGACTGCTGATAACGGTAAGACACGTGTTTTACACTGTGTGAAAAGAAGCATGAATGAATCTGTAGCAATGCTTCCACAAGTTTGAAAAATCCGTATGTTACTGTGAGTGTGACCAATCACCAATGTGCCTGAGTGAATGGCTTAATCAAACGACGCTAATGTAGGCTTCACTTCACGTAGTATAAAACTATGTGGCTTATTAGAAAGGTCTATACAGGGGCTTGTGGGTTAGTCTTAATCGTTAAGGTTGCGTTCGGACGTCTGAGTGAGTACTGAGTGCAGCCAGTGGCGTAACTAGAGCTTTGAGCCAGGGGGAAACGCAGCTGAAGGGGCCCCACAAACCAACACTCATAAAAATTGAGAAATTATATTGAATCCGAAGATCGCTCCAAAAAATGCAAAAATCTAGGCTAGCCTACTGAAAACCAAAGGTACCAAAATATAAGTTACGTGGGGCCCGGTTCTTACATTTAGCTTGCCAGGGTGTGGGGGCGGTTCACAACCCTGTCCCCCACTGCAATTACAGCGCTGAGTGCAAAGCGATATATGTTGCTTCGAGTTTTCATAATTCATCTGCTCAATTTTTGAAGACTGCGTGGCAGTTTATTTTTAGAACTGCGTAGTCGTATCTAATTGTCCGCTTTGTGTACAATGAGTGTTCACCGTGCAAAAAATTAGCAAAGAAAAGCATGGTTTCATTGATCGTTTTGTTCGAGATCCCAGACGTTTGCAACGTATGTGACGCTGATGAGTTTTGCAAGGTAAAAAAAATAATTTGTGGTTTCCTAACATACCATGGCAATGCTTCCTTTGTTTAATTTGGTGAGGACAATTGCCTGCAGGCTGAAGCCTGAAATTTGCTTCTTGTCGGGGCAGTTGAAGTGAACACTCTTTCCCAAGGTGCGTTACGGCAATTTACTCAGTGGTCGTGGGTCGAACATCCAACCTTCCACGTGTGGGAGAGACAATCTACCACTGAGCTATCGGTCCACTATGCTTCATCCTTTGAAGACCATGACAAGCCTTTTTGGAATATAAATACCTTGCACTGAAAATCTGCAGATAACCTCTTGTGTAGATTATAGTAATGCTGCTAGTCATTGCTGCCAGCGAAGCGTATTTTTTTCTTGGTGGTGTAAAAAGGGTGCAGTGTTTTATAAACGTCCATTTGCAATGCATTGTCAACAACCTGAAAAAGATAAACAAAATGATGATGTTGCCCCCCCTGAAAAAATTTATGCGGAAGCCCATGGAAATACCTAATTGTTACTTTAGTGAAGATAGCTTTACGTATTGTTTCTGACTACAATTTGTAGGCTATACCCCAACTCAAGTCGGATCAATTGCGATTGTTCATCGATTGTTGTAAACGAAGTTTGAAGTGCATACTGGCGCATACTGGCAGCAAGGTTTCCTGCGTCCCAATCGGTCATTCAATGATCTTGAAAGAGTGTTACTTAACTGTGAAAATGGTTCTGCGCAGGATGTTCTGCAACGAACACAAATGCATGATATATATTGCCTTAAAAATGGTCAACTTTTTTCTAGGGCAGCTAGGTGGTTACGTCAAATACCCAAACCCATGCTTTCTTTGTCTGCGGGATAGTAGAGCTAGTGAAGCGTGTGCGGCCCGGTTGTGTTCGCACACCTTCAGTATGGGCTTGAACCCAGAAACCTCGATGGCGCTAATTTGGGCAGTTGTTGGTGATGGCATCGCGCCACACGTTTCAGCCAAGGAGAGCTCTCACTTCCACTTGGTCTTTCCCTTTCTCCTTGCTTCGGCCATTCTTGCTTGCATGTAGCGGTCGCGCTAGCATGACTGCTACACTAGTGATCAACAATGGTACAAAACGATTGGCCCTCGAGGGAATAGCTTGTTCTGGGGGAGAAAAATATAATAAATGAATCATTGGTTGACCGTGACAGCATCATTCTCCCACCATTGTACACAAACTGTGCTTGCTAAAACAATTCACCAATCACGAAGGATTAGATAAGAACGGTGCCTGTTTCGAATACATCTGTAATACATTACATGGTGTAGATAAGGAGAAAGCCTAATTCGGAATTTTTGACAAACCAAAAATTCGCAAATTGATCAAAGATCAAACCTTTATCTCGCATATGACTGTAGTTGAGTCTGCTACCTGGTAACCGTATGTTTCTGTAGTGAAGGAGTTCTACATGTTTTTGGCTGCTCGGATGAGGCAGCCATAAGTCGCTCAAGCGCCGAAACGTACATGTTTCAGTACTGGCATTCAGTGCTGTAATAGCCCAACTGTGGGCCCCCCAAAAATGCTTATAGGACCCCCTCTGTGGTGATTAAATAAAAAAATTGGCACATCCCGAGGTCGAATGGCCTTTACAACAAAATATCCTAATTTTTATTTTTTCTTATTTCATTATTTTTTTACTTCCACTTGCGGACAATTTCGGTAGAGCCGTCACCACAAAGTCTTCAATTGGGGTCTTCGTTTTTATGCAGGGGGCTAGGCATTCTGAAAATTTACATTTAATTAACAACACAGAATTTGCAAATTGTGCGATGTAGTTATAAAATTACGAAATATTTTCCAGCAAATACCCCTAATAGGCTGGTATAGTTTGCAACTAACAATTTTTGAACGGGTTTAACAAAAGGAATTGGGTCTTAATCATTGGCAATTAATTAACGACGATTGTTTAGGGATGTTGTAATGAACAGTGATTGAGTCTCGGGACTTGGTCTCGGTCTCGAGACTCGTCTCGAGACCCATATTTGCGAGTCTCGGTCTCGGTCTCGAAGGTTTCAGGTCTCGTCTCGGTCTCGGTCTCGAAGGTTTCAGGTCTCGAGACTTTGAATATTGCAAAGAAATTGTTTAGTAAAATTTCTATAATTCAAATATTTTTGTTTGTTGTATTTGCAGATAAGAAACAACCAAAACACGTCGGAAAAATGCCAGAAATTTGAAAATATGCAAGTTAGAAGCACGGGCGTCCGCAGCAACTTTTCCAGGGGGGCAAACTCGATATTTTGCTTATCCTTCCCATGTTGCTGACGATGCAATGCAAATGCACGTTCACAAAACGCTTTGCCCTTTCTACACCATAACGAAAATGCCCCCTGCTACGCAGGGGCGTGACGAGGAGGGGCAAAGGGGGCACAATTTCCCGGGCCCCGAATCAATAAGGGGGCGCTAAATCACTGCGGGGGGCGCCATAAGTCCCAACAATGTCACAGATACTTTCTTCAATACAGTGCATTTGCTTCCGAAAGATCTCAGGTTCGAACGTGAGGGGGTCAAACCTGCCTCTTGCCCCGGGCGCCATCTAATCTCGTGAAGCCCCTGCTGCTACGGCAGCAGTCGCAAAAATCGCGCTTCGTTGGCGCAGCAATGCTTATTTTTCATTCATGCGTCTTTTCACACTGCACAGTACAAAACTACGAAGCTTACCACTATTAGCAGTCACTGTCTCGCAGCATTTTCTGCCAAAGATGTCTGCGTTCAACAGTCACATGCGGCAAAACGCCTACGACCGTAACTGAACCTTTGAAGGTTCGTTGCCATGTTATTGTTACTCAATAAAGAGTAACGATCAAACAATCCGCTCACGAGCTTTGCAACCTGCATCTGCAGGCGAAGTAGCGAGCATGAGCAAACTGCAAGCTCACCACTTCATAACACCAGAGCAGCGAACCTACCTCTTGTGCAGTGTGTCATAGAGGCAAATAAACTGCTATTGCAAGAATTACACTAATTAATCGAAATTGAACTGCTGTTTTCAGATTTTCCAAACGTTTTTGGTTTCAGACCAAATTTCTAGAGGGGCAAACGCCCGTTTTCTCTCTTTGCGGACGCCCATGGTTACAGATTCACTTGTGCTTCTTTTCACACAGCATAAAAATGCGTGGCTTGCCGCTATCACCAGCCAGCCACTGCGTTACCTGACACGATGTCTGCGTTCAACAGCAGTGCTGCCACAGGCTTCTCTACAAAACCAAATCGATTCACAAAAAAATTATCTGGATCTGAAACAAATTCACTAGATTTTAAAATTTTTGTCGAAGTTTGCAGTTTTGCTTGAAATGGTTTAGTTATTGACTTTATCACCCCAAAACCTTTGCATCATTTGCAAGTTTGTTAAAATAGATCATGCTGAAGTCTGGAAAATGTCATACCAACTATCATCAGGAGCTGAAAAGGACACCACACACGGAGTATTTTAGACCAATCTGCCTAACATTTATATAATTATTTCTTCCGCAGCGTTCCTGCAACGAAATGAAAATACCGTCATGGTCAGTGTTGAAGTCATAAACCGTGCGAAAGAGAAAACGATAAGAAACTCAAATTAAAAACACTTGTATGTTCTGTTGGTGCAAATCTCCAAAAAAACATTCACGTAATTAATTGCTTACGAATTGAAGATGGCTGAAAAGTTAGAAAAAAGACAACCGATTTTCTTCAAAATATTCTTTGCAAAACATCACTGGATTGCATTGAAAAATCGCTAGATCATTAGGTCAGTCTAAAAATTACTATACGTGGCACCGGTCTTCGAAAGCATCACGCGGTGAAACGCCTTCTATCGTAACTTGAAACGAACCTTTGAAGATTTGCTGCCATGATACTGTTGCGCAATAAACACCAACACCAGAAAAACTTCGCTCGCAAGTTTGGCCACGCAAAGGAGTGAACACGAGTGAACTGCATGTCCACCACTGCATGACATGACACCAGTGTTATGGTAACAAGTGACCATAACATGACTGGTTTAGAAAACAGTGAAAACAACAGTGAACCAACATTGAAGAAACAACCTGTGCGATTGGTCAATTTAATACACAAAGACATTGAAGAAGTGGATTAAAACAGTCAATGACGAAATGTGTTATATGTATATTTGAACTGTGTCTGTGTGCTATATTAATGTCTTACAATAAGTTATAGTGTAAATGTTGAGCTGAATAACTTGTATGATATGTATCTGGTGTATTAAGGAAAACGCAACATGTATGTGGAAGTTAAGAAATTTCGAATAACCAGAATGCCAATTACGAAATTGTCATACAGTAATGAACTGGCTAAAAGAAACATCTAAATTGAGCAGCCTTACTTAAAGAAAGCAACTGCTGAGGCAAAGCTAAAGACTAACTGAAATGCAGTTAACGTGAAAACAAGAGCGAGACATCTGAAATGTCATATTTATGCAAGAAAGTGGCAAAACTATAAAGGCTGCATGACTCGCCGTTTCATGTTTTACAAAAAGAGAAAAATGCAAGTAAAACAAAGAGGTGGTTGAACTATTAAATGAAAGTATGAAATCAGTAACGATGCTGAGATAACACAGCCACAGTAAACGAAATTAATATTGAAATGGTTGACCTTAAATGCAAAAACGGACGAGACCTCGAAACATGCATAGCAGTCCCTGCAATACAAGTGGTTTATAGGACACCAATAGCAACGCGACAGGGAACTATGTTCGCTAGCAAAGTTCGAGCAACTCCGGAACTGATTAAAAAAGCATTGCGTTGTTGGTTCAACGACGTACATTACCACATGTTGACTCATGATGAGGTTCAGCGAAGCGTGAAAAGTGCAGAGGCGGTCAGTAACATGACCAAAGACGTACTGCAAGTGGAATTACAGCGGGAAACATGGAGAGCAGAATAGAAATGAGTAACAAGTATCAAGAACAAAATTATGAAACTATACCTTAGAACTAAATAATTCTCTAACATACTAAACCCCCCCTTTTTTGTTGTTTTGTTTTGTTTTTCATGTACCTAATACATATTAAAAAAACATGTGCAGCTCTTATCAATGTTGCGTTACCCTGAAGTGCGAATGCGCTTATATGTCACATACGTTACGTGTGTTATGTGACAGTGTAACTAAATTGGCTAATATGGCATATGAAAACTGGAGATGACGTCGAAATACGAATGCACGAACCAAAAGAACGAACAGTGTATGTTATTGAGTTATTGAAAACTACGCGTGGTATGTATGTTCAACATATAAAAAAATTGTACCCGAATCGGTTAATAAAGTCTTACATCATTGGAGTATTGCCATTACTTACCAAACCTTATCAGTAAAAGAGATAAAAGCAAGCATTGAATGCGCTGACGCACTGAATGGTTTCAACGATGATGTGCTAGAGCAAAAAATTAATGATTTGGTGAACGAAGCAATACGACTAGAATTACCGGATTTTGATGAAAAGGTATTGAACGTGTGTGATTCGTGAAACGTATCATGGTAGTAATGTATTATGTGAAGAGTATGAGCTAAAAAGGATGAAGTGTTCGAAAATGGATAAAGTTGATAACAGGAAAAGTGCCCTTGGCAGTACACTGCCAAAATAAATAAAGTAAGATTGATAACAGGGAAAGTACCCTTGGCAGTACACTGCCAAAATAAATAAAGTAAGGTAGACGATAGGGAAAATACCCTTGGCAGTACACTGCCAAAATAAAGAGTGAAAGGAAAACGCCTTGTTGAAACGTCATATGAGTAAAGAAAGAAAGGATGGGAGAATACCCTGGACGAAAAGTAATGCAAAATAAAATGAAAATTTGGCCCTGTATAAACTGGCACAATCTTATGAGAGATCCAGAACAATTTCGGACAGCAAACTTGTTGTATTGATACGATGCTTGTTGTACTAGAGCATGCCCTGGCGCTGAGGCCAAAGGGAGGGTCTGGTTGGAAGCATTTTACCATACAGTACAGGAGAGGTGCTTGGTGAAACAAGTTCTCCTGGGCAAGTAAAGAAAATTGCAAGCAGGCATGACCACGCTAAAATTGAACGCGGGTTGATGCTAATGCAGGAACTATTAGAATTATTGCACCAGGCTGCACGATCTCAAATAGCGATTGACAGGAAATTCGCGAGCGCACTGCCTGAGCAAATTTGGTGCAAAATATATTACGCGCACTGGGGTAAAATTATGAAATTGTGCATTCCACGTCATGGAAAATGTGGCAAGGAGGGCATACATTTAATAAATCACTACTCGTGGTTGTTGAAACGTCAGAGAAATTGCACGAGAAAAGTTTGGTTCTGTTGTGTCTTTAAATGCACATGTAATCAGTGAACGAGGCATTTTTAGTATGAACAAAACTGTCAGTGGAAGCAAGAAATTATGTGTTGTGTCGCAAGAATGTCATGTTTTTTCAACTGCACAATGAGATTAGTGAATGCAGTTAAGAGTATTGTGAAGTGGCATAGTTTGATCTGTGAACGTCTCTTGTGTACATTTGAAACTTCCCGTTGGTAAAACAAGAATACAATTCGCTCTGTTTAAAAATTATATTAGTGATCCCAATGCTTGAATGATGCAGGCATTGTTGGTTGCTGTGTTGAATCTGCTGCTGTCTGTGTGAAATGAAGGTAAAGAGGGGTCAATTTAGAACCACAACGGGATAGTTGGAAAAACGGTGTAGAAAAATACTCTATAACTTTTCAGACTCTTTTTCGGATTTTAAACTAGCCAATTAATTTCCGTCGTAAAACCAGAACAGTGAACTTGGCTGATGTGTGAACCGTGAGTGTCATACCTGAAAATACAGTGGCATTGCAAAAATTTAATCAATTGATCGGAATTGAACTACTAACTTCATGTTTTCTAGAGAATCTTGGTGCTTAGTTTCAATCTAAAGGGGGGAAACGCCCGTTTCCCCCTCTGCGGATGCCCATGGTCAGACGTGATGACAACATTTTTTTGAAAAATTTCGGCAAAATGCACAAATTTTGAAGTCTCGAGTCTCGGTCTCGGTCTCGAACTTCAAGTCTCGAGTCTCGGAGTTTTTGATGAAGTCTCGGTCTCGGTCCAGTCCCGTCACCACGAAGGGCTATGGTGGGCTTAGCTCCCCCAAAAAAAACTCCAAACCCCCCAAAATTGAAACGTGAAACACTATAAGTAAGTGGAATTTTGGTTAATTTTGTAATGTCAAGCCCCCCCACAGAGCTGCAAAGTTCCCTTATTGAAAACTTTCTGGCGACGGTTCTGTCCCGGTCTCGTCTCAAAATTTTAACCAATTCTCGGAGGTTACGGTCTCGACTGCATCACCAGTAATGAAATACAGATGTTAACAAAAATTTGCAGGAAAGCAGAATCAAGCCCGTGCTTCAGTTATGAAAATACTGTTACCGAAGGAGCAAACCTGAAACCGGTCAAAGCAATGGGCCGCGATGAGCGTTTTCTTTCATTAGCGCAAATCAATAAACTGTACCATGAGCTTAAGCGAATTTTGCTTGAAAAGCATAAGCATCGTGTTTTTAACTGGCCAAAATACGCCTGCATAAACCTCTCCAATATCTGGACTTTTATTCTCTTGGTGCGTGGCACTTGTTTAGATTCATAACATTTTGAATCGCAAATAGGCTATCAATGTCAACAAATATAGACTGAGCTAAGGTCTACTACGTGTACGCAACATGGTTACAGTGCCGGTGCCGGCGCTACCATTAGGCGAACTAGGCGGCTGCCTAGGGCGCTGGGCTAAAGTAACCACCAAAAAAGACCAAAAATATAATTACGTGGTTCAGAAAGTGAATTCTGTTGTGTCCAGAAAATTTTGTTTTAAACATTATAGTAAACACATAAATCGTGTCCCCTAAAAATGTATTTTGCCACCCAAAGCTTCACAACCGAGCTACGGGTCTGTGCAGACTAGGGATCTTTGTATAGGAGGGGTGGTGGCTGGAATGGATCACCTGAGGTGCTCACAAGTCTATCAATGGCGTGCTGTCAGGACCAGCAAAGCTTGCCCTGCAGGCCATACTTTATCAAGCTCAATGAAAAATTTTGAGGTTACCGTCCAGTAGCGGACACACGCCAATTTGGGGGGGGATGCGATACCGATTTGCAATGAAACCAATGCTTCACAGGACCATATTGCGTAAACCAATCACTTTCGCATACGTACATTTACAAGGAAACAAGCCGAAGCTTGGTTGAGAAGAAGCTTGAGTGATAAAACCGGTCAAACTTTAACACTGCACCGCTACGGAACGAAAAAGCAATGTGGCACATAGCAACCATATGACGTAAGCACTGGCGTCGGCGCAGGTACATAAAGAACTCAAGATAGACAGTTCATGTGACGACATGATACTTATTCTCATTGTAGGTTACGTTTTGTTACAGTACAATTACCGGTGGCAGTATGCAGCACAGTGCTGCTTGACTTGTATGTTGCAGCAAGTGAGCGTAATCACTTGGATGCGGTTTAGACCAGTGCTCTACAACCGGGGAGCCTTACGGTTTTTAGTTGTCGTTTGGAATAGTCTGCAACACCCATAGTAGTAATTTGTGTATAACGTTTGTTATTGCAGGTAATTTTGATGAAATAATAACAAGAAACGGGTTGATTCTGTTTATGTTGCAACCGAAATTAAGAGAACGGAAAGAAATAAACAATTCGTAATGCGTGAAAGCACGAAAGCAACGAAAAAATGAAAGCGAGAAAGCATGATCATTCATGGGCGTCCGCAGAAATTTTTCCAGGGGGCAAGGTCAACATTTTTTTATCATTTTCAAATTGTTGACGATCAGTGTTCCCTCTAAGATAATTTTACACTGAGCAAATATTTGTTTTAGTGAGCATGGTTATTTTAGGGCTGAATAAGTGTAGTTTTCAATGAATTACAAACTTTATGAATTATATAATAAATATACAATCTTTTCAAAATACTAACAAAATACACACTTCATTCAATTAGCTTCTTGTTTGCGTGCTTTTCCATTGCTTTGCAATGTTGCAAGTGCGCGAGAATGAGATTTCACTGTGGAACAGTTCTGGTGGTCCTGAGTATTTGTGCACCTTAGAGGGAACATTGCTGACGATGCAATGCAAATGAACGTTCACAAAACTCTTTATCCTTTCTACACTACAAAGAAAATGCCCCATGTTACGGTAACAATCAAAAAACGCTTCGTTGGCAGCAATAGCCAGCTATATTAGTATTACGACAATTTACACAGTACGCTATCTGCAGATTTTCAACCCAGGGCATTTCTTTTCAAGTAAGCATTGCCATGATCTGTAAAGAAAAAAGCATTGGATTGCCATGGTTTTCAACTAAAATACAGATTATGACTTGATTTACTTAGCAAGCAAGGCCGCACGCAGCTGATATATTCAACTGAACACGTTTTTCAAAATTTCGGGGGAATTGCCGGGTTGCTCCTCCCCCTGATTGCGGGATCAGCTAGCAAGACTTGTCAGCATCGCTTAGAAACAAGAGCTGTAAACGTCTGGGATCTCGTCCAGAGCCATCAATAAAACCTTGCTACACAAACCGGACAATTAAGTAGACCTGTATGTTGACACGACTACGGACAAACTTACTAGACTTAAAACACCACGCAGATTTTGCAAAATTGACCAGATGCATTATGAAAACTCGCCACAGCTAACACGGCTTTGCACTCAATATTCACGCAGATGTCAGAACCAAACCTTAGCGATTAAGACGTATTCCCACAAGCCTGCATATATGCATGCTAACAAGCCACGTAATTTTATACTGAATGAAAAGAAGCCTCCATAAGTGTAGTTTGACACTCAGGCACATTGGTCACACTCGTACTAATAATAAATTTTTCAAACTTGTCGAAGCATTGCTATAGACTCACTCATGCTTCTTTTCACAAAGTACAAATGTACGTGGCTTACCGCTATCAGCATGACACTGTCTCGCTACATTACCTGCCACGATGTGTACGTTCAACAGTCTCATGCAACAAAACGCCTGCTAGTGAACTTTTCAAGATTTGTTGCCATGTTATTGTTACCCAATAAAGACCAACAGTAGAACAATCCGTTCGCGACTTTCGCAACCCACCTCTGCAGGCAAAGGAGGGGATATAAGTGAACTGCAAGGTCATCACTGCATGACACTAATCTGTGAACCTGACTCTTGTGAAGTGTGAGTTTCATACCGGAAAAAACACTGTCATTGCAAGAATCAAATCAATTAATCGCAAATAAGAGGCCGAGTTCAGGTTTTCCAGAAATATTTGGTTCTTAATCCCAATTTCCGGGAGGTCAAATGCCCGTTTTGCCCCCCGTGCGGACGACCATGCTATCATTGACTATTTTATATCAGGTTCCACAAACAAGGCCAACTCATCTAATAAAACGAAGAAACGTTTTTGACTAGTTGTTAGCATGAGTTAATTTTTAACATCTTTAGCGATAAAGCAATGTGCAGGACAAAAATATTTTGGCAATATTCATAGGCGGATCCAGGGGGGGGGCTAAGGGGGTTGAAACCCCCCTTAATTTTTTCAGATGCGTTTTTTGATCGATGGTTCCCGACACAGAAAGATTCATTGGGGTGATATTTTTGGATAATCTTTAATTAAACCATTTCTTGCACAGGGATAGGGATGAAAATATTAAATGCAAAGCCTATTTTGCTGAATTTGGACAGTCCGAATGTGTTTATCTTACTATAAATCAAACTTCTAATAAACACGTTTTTATATAAAAAAAGATGGTCTCAATGTTATATAAATACGTAAGTGTTTACATAAAGTATTTACATTACATATACGTTATGTAAACCGCACGTACATAGGCGTAGCCAGGGGGACAGGGGGCCATGACCTTTCCAAACTTTTTAGAATATCTAGTCATTTTGTGCTTTAGGAGGCAATATCTCAAACGAAATACTGTTGCTCACCTAAAATCAGACATTTTGACCAATACAAAATTTTAGGCTGGCTATGCCACTGCGCACGTAAGTATTTAAACTCTTGCTTCATTTGGGTAAGATTGGTCTTCTTGTGGACAAAAGATGAATAAGCAGCAGACTCAAAACCGTCGCTAGAAAGTTTTCAATAGGGGAGATTTGCGTTTGTGCGGAGGGGCTTGATATTCTAAAAATTGACAAAAGCTCCACTGATATACTGTAGTGTTCCACGTTCCAATTTGGGGGCTTGGAGCTTTGTTTGGGGGGCTAAGCCCA
>Ga0210059_1013611_pt1 | contig 12144 bp, 6 predicted proteins | sample Ectturendosymbi2_FD_188042 | JGI IMG/M metagenome (GOLD analysis project Ga0210059, IMG submission 188042) | Ecteinascidia turbinata endosymbiont from Florida, USA - Sample 2 (SPAdes) (version 2) | ecosystem: Host-associated > Tunicates > Ascidians > Unclassified | place: Key West, Florida...
TGTTGCAAACACTGCTTTTGCTGGTCGTGTTTAACAAACGGACAACAGCAATCATGATGCAACAATGATACTGACTACCGCCCTGCTATCGGACCAAACGACAAATAACCACTTGAACGTATTTGTGAAATGTTGGAGTAGCTCTTCCGTAACTTGTGTGCCACATCCACAAACCAGCACGTTGCAACAGCTTGGATTGTGAGATCACAGTCATCATGCCTCGTAGAAAATGTCGCTTAACTCATCCAGGAACACGATGTTTTAGCTTGCGTACAGCATAAACCAGCGCGCTTATGGCCTAACTAATACACCAAGTTAAGAAAAGTAGAATCCTTTTAAGGTGTTACGTGCAACTGCTTCACAGCGGCAGTTGGCGTCAGTAGTGAGTAGCGATTGCATTTGTAATCATATTCATAACGCCATAAATGTTGCTTAACATAACGCAATTCATTTTTTATGCAAGCTTTTTTTAAATCAATCTGCGCTAAACTAGGCATCGATTGGACTTCTGCACCTAAGTTGCAGTCAAACTTTTCGTGCTGCGAAAACTTCCGGAAGTACAACGGGAGTATATTCGTACACAACACCTGCACGTGGTAGCTTCAAGCATTGCGAAATTTCCCGATGATGCGTTTGCTTCGGCTGTGACGGCCGACGCATGCTTTATGGTTAATCTTGTCTGCTTGTTTATGAAACCGCACCTGCTAGCGTTGCTGTAAGATAATTGTCTTGACTTGCTTCGTTGTGCTTTCTTGCGCAAGTTGTCTGGGTTCGTGGGGAATGTAACAGCGTTTTGTCAACTCTTGCTGAGGCCGATTTCCGTTTTGGTCGATAGCGATATATCAGTAAAATCCAAATATCGGCCGATATATCGGGCAGGCCGATATATCGGTCGATCTTTAGTTAAACCGAATAGGTATTATACAGCCGAGGAAATCACCTACATCTCGGCTGTGTGCATCCAATAATGCTAAGCAAATCGCCATTACTTAACAGTTTTTATTCTGCAGTTCATCACAGCGTAACATTTCAGGGTACAGGCAGCATTTGGATTTAAGACCGATTGGTTTGATTACCAGCTTAGTTGCTAAAAATGGACAATAGACATTTTCACTATTAGGAACGCACTGCGGAGTAAATAGACTCGTTCAGTCGAAGTTCAGATACTTCCTTGTCGCGTTGAATCGCACCAGATTTACCAAATAGGAGCGTTTTTTTGATTTTTTCCCTCGTGTTTAAACCAAATAGGAGTTTTCTTAAGGGTTATGGCCGTAATTTTCCATTTTGACTGAAAATTTCTATCCAACGTCCACTGATGAAAAATACCTTTTCAGCCATCGGACTCAAAGCTAACGTTTCAAATTATCTAAACACGTATTGCAAATACTCATCTCAAAATTTGATCTATACCAAAATTACCCATCACACACTGCACAGAGAAATGCGAAAACTAGCAAATGTAAAGGTTGATTGCATTAAAATACAATTTGAAAAAACTTACTTTCAGCTGCAGTTGAGTAACAAAATCTTGCTCCTTTGCTTCAAGCTTCTCAATCCTGACACTTAGGTCGGATAAAGACGTGTTTAAAACTTCGTTTTTCTCCTGCAAAGTTTTTTCATGGCTTTACATTTATCTTAGATCGTCTCGGTGAAGCAGCCCACAAATGCACGGATCGCAATATCATCAAAAGGTTTAGCGCATAAACAAGAAAGCACATTTCTAATTAGAACTCATTACCAATAGTTTCAGACTAGAGTTATGCCAGGAAGCAAAGTTTCAAATGAAGTCACGTTTCTGCAGAGGAGCGATCGAGAGCCCAGGAGGAATTTCTTAATTTATTTAAAACTGTGCATGGTAATCCATACGTGGGACCGTGACATTACAGCTGTCAAATGTAAGGATCGAAACAGTGACATTTGCTTTTGCACTTTTTTTGCAATCGTTCGTCTCATTACGGCCTAACGCAAAAGCGCAGCATCGCTGTAGTGAAATTCTAAACATTCAATCTCTTCTGAAGCTGTCTACATTTGAACGAGTAAAGAAAACAACACCAAGGTACGTATATCATCAGTCAGTACGACGACACAAACGACGTAAGTTAACGCGTTAGATCAATAGCCGATGTCGACTTAATGACGAGAATAATTAAAAACTTCAACTGGAATTGAAAAAACGTTGCAACGGCTTGGTGCCAAATCGTACATTCAAAATTTTGTGATACACTGGCAAACACACACCGCGTTTTAGATGCAGATTAACAACAACACACCAACGGTTTCAGGATATTGAAACGTATATGAAAAATGCAACTACTTTTAGGTTTTGTTTGGTGGACGTTGTTTCAGAGAGTTCTATTTGCGCTTTTCTTAGTTTCTTTTGTGTTGCGTCAAGAAGTTCACTTTTACTTCGGTGCTTCGAGTCTGAGATTTTGAGATGCTGAATAAGCAATCGAAGCTGCTCGTTACGCTTTCTGACTTCCACTGCGAAAACAAAATGATCATTACAAATACAGTAGCTTAGATGTAATAGGCACTGTTAAGCCAAAAACGTTATAGTTTCTTGCGGTAAAATACAAACGGCAATTAACATACTTTCAAGTTTTTCATTTCGGTGTTCCAACTCAACCACTTTCCTCCGGTCTCTTTCCCAAGCAGACAATTGCTGCTGGTGGGAGGACACCATGTCATTCAGTTCACGGTCCCGATCTCTCAGCTCCCCGATCAACAACTGCAGTTCTCTTCGTTGTTTAGTAACAGTGTCCATTTCTAGTTCGGACAAGGACTACAGAAAGACAACCGAATTTTTTAAAAATTAGCGAGTTCGCGAACTATTGAAAAACATTAGTCAAGAATTGTGTTAAAAGTGTCGAAACGCGATATTATAGTAAAGAATTCTTTTCCATGGCAAAACGAACCTTGACTAACTTCTAGTGCTTTCCGATAATATTTTACCCAACATAGTATATATTTACACACACAAGAAGAGGAATTTTATTGCACAGGAGGTGGTTTTGCGGTATTCTCAGATTAAGGAAGGGCCACTGCATTAAACTCTGACCCATATGATGGTTTCTGAAATGTTACTTGCATATAAAATCAGCGTAAGCAATAAAGGAGAGGGTAGTCAGATCTGCATAGTTAATTTATTCACAGTCCAGCCACCCGTTAATCAGATAATGATAACTATCGTTTATCCGTCGGAAGAAAATGTGCCGCAGAGGAGCTGAACAAGCTAATAACATCAAGAAAAAAGGCATGTGTGTTGAGGTCTGTGCACAAAGCTGACGTTAGAAACAGCTGTTGTGACTCAGTAAGATTTTCAGCTACAGTCCTATCAGGTCAGATGCTAATTTGGTGTCTTCAGTCAGCATTCTTACGAAATTAAATTTTAAATCTGCACAGAAGTCAGCATCGCTATTTGTTGTTTTAATATCCAAACGGCTAGCGCAGTCTTTAAAAAACAAATTATTTGTTTATACTTCAATTCGCCCTTTGTAAGTGTTTTTGTTCTTAGATAAGTTGTTTTTGAATCGCAAGTGTCTAACAAAGTAGAAGTTTTTCAGAAGCCAACACTCACTTCGCAAACCGCAAGTGGGAATGGTGGAAACTGCTTTGTTTTCAACCTCATGTAACCTCTAGTCTGCAGTTAAAAAGTTAGAAGTACATCAACAAGCACACTCCTCGTCTGAGTTTTTTTGTCATAGGTATCAGCATAATGATTCTTTCTGTTCAAAAATATACAAACGTAGGTTTTGCATTTGCAGTAGGCATGGTGAGTAGCGAGCTTCAAGCAAACGGAGTTAGCGGTGATGTACAAAATAGTAAAAGCAGAGAATGTTTCCGCTAAGTTGATGTGCGGCCAAGTGACTGCAGCTGCACATTGCAACATACGCAATATGCCATTACATCACAGGGCATTGATGTAAAAATGTCAGTAAATTGTCAAATTGGCCCCATGCAATTATTAAATTAACTTTTGATGATGTAGTCAAAAGATGGACCATTTACAAAGCACGGGATAGATTGCGAAGCCGTAGTTGCACAACGTTCACTGAACTCGGCTCTATAAAGCACGCAAGGGTGTTATATGTAAACTACTAACGAAACCGATAAACATCACCATGCATATCTTCCATTGATCACCGATCCTGTTTGGGTGAATATTGTTTTTTGCAAAGTATCTATTTGTGCACGCAGCAAATCGCCAATATACAGTATGTTGGATTTCACTTAGATTTTACCTAACACGTTTTTCATTCTAATGTCGTTTAAAAAATACTGTTTCTTTCATTGTTTCATCAAGTTAATGAACAGTTTGCCTTGCCGTTCGACGAGGTTGCAGTTTTGAAATACTAAGGAAATATGACAGTTCGAAAGCAAATGTGACACCGCAGGTAATCGAGAGGAGCCAACCATATTTGTTCCAACAATCGGTGTTTAAAAACACTGTAACAAGCATGTTGGCTTCAGCATAGCACGTACTTTGCGAATCGCGCTTCCACATAGCCAAGGCATAAAAAATAAAAACGAATGTCGCCGTCTTGTTACACGCCTTGTGCCCTTATAAATGTTTTATATCAGCTATGTTCAACCCGTGGGCCAGTTGAAGGTTTTGTGCGGCCCAAGTAAGGTTTTAGCTGCAGTAAAAGCATCCTACGTACTGACAACCAATCTTTATTTTGATATCTTGAATTTGACATTTTTGATGCAGTTGTCTTCAGTGCCGTTTTATCACGTCTGTTGCCATTGCAGTTAGCATTTGAACGCTTTCAGTACATTAGTTCAAGCTAAATTTAGTTGCTAAGGTCAAGTAAGCCATTCAGTGTGCAGCTCTCATTAATATCCCATTCAATGTGCGGCCCTGGTTAAGATAGAGACACAATTTTTGGCTCAGTAAGCCATTTGGCTTGGACATAACTGTTTTATACAGAAATATTGAGCCATTGCAGCCCATTTTAATATCAAGATTTGTTGAAACACATTTTTCAAAAAACTGTTTACTTAAGAATCAAGCAGTCGCTGCTTTCATTGAACAGCTTACCACCGAATGGTCTATATTCGTAAAAAGACAAATGTCTGCAGCAAAAAAAATTTTGAAAACTACGAAAAGTTCAAACAGTAGGCGGTAAGCGGACGGTTTAAGCAAACATCTTCTTTCAGAGAAAAATACCCTGAAATATGAGGATTGATCTATTTATAGGATATATGACAGCAGATTTTAACTTTGGAGACGCGACATGTTTAGCGCAAATATAAATCAGCTTCAGAAGTTGAACTAGAAATTATCAAACATGTAGATATTAACCCAAAAAACAATTCCGTGAAAACACAAAATCAAGGAAGTGGTGTCACGTGAAGGTCTCAATTCCATAAACGAGGTTCAAAAAGACAAAATGTGGCATAGTCAAAAATCGGCATTTATGCAGTTTTTGCATCTCAATTCAGACCTCGCAATGCTGGAGTGCGACGTCATTCATTTAGAGTTGATACGCTACAAAATAAATTGATATTTTAGGGCCAGAATTGCCAATAACAACACCAGTAATCGGCAACAATGAAAGACATCACTACTTTCGATCTCGAAATATCTCTAAATTTATCGCCTTTTATATATTGCCATCATTTGCCCAATCATTTCCTTGTCCCAAGGATCGTTTTTACATCAGATCAATAAACATAGTAGGGCCGGTCCACCGGATGCCACCTGTGGACGCGTTTGAGTTTTTTCTGAAAAAAAAAAGCTTCCGCTGATAGGCATACCGATTTGAATAACCTTGTTGCAACCTCTCGGTTGGCGTTGCGTTGAATGTGCGATTCACCACGAACGGGATGTGCACGAAGCATACCGCCCATATATATGTGGCGCGAACAAGCAATAATAGAATGATCGCGATGCGTGATCTCTATTGTTGCTTGCTGCCACAGTGTAAAGCTTTGCGCACTTGCCGCTCGGGCTTTCCGATCGCAACAACCTTAAGCCGCAAAAACAAAAATACACACATGGGTATGCGACTTTTCGATCTGGCCGATTCCGTCTGAGCTGTTTCGGTCTGGGCCGTTTCGGTCATACTATGAAATCTTGCAGAAATCGAACATGTTCAGCTTTTAATGCAAACATAGTTAAATCAACGAGAAGTTTTATTTTTAAAAACTACAAACATGATCCAAGATCCAACAGTTAATCAGCATCAACATATGATTTCCATTATCATCAGCAAGCAAGTCAAATCATTATCAACATTTTGCAGTTAAATACAAATTCTTCAAAGTCATAATTACAATTAAGATTTAACCGCAATCATGACTCCTCAAAGGGAGTTGGTATAACACCAGCTAGAGTGACATTTCGCCTGCCTACAATCTTTTAAATAAACCAATTTAATAAGTTGTTAATGTACAGAAATGTCGTGACCGAAATGTCCCGTGCCGAAACGGCACAGACCGAAACGACCAGACCGAAACGTCCTGTTCCGTACACACATATATGTGCATACTGGATCGCTGCTGGAAAAACATGGCAAATGATACTATTTACTGATAATTGTGAAGCTTTTTTCCTCGATTTTGAGCGAAGAGCAACTTGAATGTAGGGACCTCTACGGCTTGAAAAGGTCTTGCGATTCGAAGATAGCACCAGCTCTGCCGAATTTTGACGGCACAAGAACTAAATTATTTGTCGAAACAAGTCAAATAATCTTGAAAAAAAAAACGAAAAAAAACAATTCAAGAAACTCAACTTGGCACAACAAAAATTCTACACACCTTTTGCTGCAACCCATAAAAATGTTAAAACAATGATACACTTAAGGCGCATATCATCAAAACTGAGACCTACATGAAGAAAAACGCAAGTAACGTCTGCACGTAAATATGAAACAAGCGCGAAATCCTCTTCTATGAAGCGGCAAAGCCCTACACTTCCTGCATCCACATTTCTTTAAAAATGCCAACCGATGCTTGACTTCAAACCTTCATTTCGAAATAAACAGGATTTCATAGTGACATATATTTGATATATTTGGTACATGAAAACATGGCAGTGGCGTATATAAAAAGGTAAGAATTGCATGGATGCGACACTGCGAATGTCTCTTCAGAAGATGCAAATCTTTGGTAAGGTCACGACACGACCCCAAGGGAAGAAAAGAGGTATATAAAATTCCAGATGGTGCACACTGCACAACTCGCCAAGTACGCTTTGAATGTGGGCGGTGCCTCATCGATCTCTTAAGTGTGTTTCAGCAGTTGACTGCTACAGTGTATCAGATTTGGTGATGATACCTTTTAATACACTGCCTACAAAGCCTTTCATACAACATGAAGGCAATTTGTGTCACTTCAACAGAGTATCTAAAGCAGGCTGCTTGGTGACAATGACAAATAACATTCATCCCAAGGAGATTCACAACCACACTAAACAAGATCATTGGTCACGTAGAAAACAGCAATGTTACTATGTCAATGAATGACAATGAGAAAATTAAGTCATACATACAACTCCAGGCATATATCACCACAAAGTTCCATAACAGTGCACTTTAAAAAAACAAAACGATCAACCTGACTTGTGCAGTATTAAAAAAAGTCAAACCCTAAAACGATGAGTACACCAAGTAAATCTTGAAAACCACATATGAAATTATGAAACCAAGCATTGAAAAGAGACCAAACTGCGTACATTAGCCTGACAGCCCTAGTTTAGTCTTTTCAACCAGACTGTGTGCCATATATATATGTTGGTACAACACAAGTCAAAAAGTGACGTGTTGCAATGAGCAACTGAATGCAAAACAATTGCAATTTGCGCTTCAGGGAGCCAACAAAACGGTCAACTATATAGTATTTATTTTTTAATTAACTAAAAAATAAATGCTTTTGCACAATACTTGTTTATAGATTTTTTATTCTGCAAATCAGTGACCAGGAGAAAATGAATTTTGAAGTCATTTTCTTCTCAAATCTATGTTAAATGATTTATTTTACTACCATGGGTTTGTCGGTGGTTTTCTTCATGGCTTCATTCACCAGCAATTCATCCTAAAAACAAGAAAAACTAAATGCATACTAAAGAGTCGAGAAAGCCCTAAACTCACATGAAGTGGGTTGGCTTAAGTCAAAGATAAAGATGTCAACACCAATGCATACAAAAGATGATGGCAAATATTATGTACCTTCCCTGCATATAGATGGCAAGGTAACCTGGGTAGTTCGCAACACAATGATGAAAAGCAAGGATTATTTATAATGCAGCCCAAATGATTTTAAGTTAGTTCCATGCAACTATAATTTTGATAAAACTACATTTGAAATGTTATACATTAAAAAATACTGTGTTGAATTTGTACTGAACCACTCAAAACAGAAGCACTGGAGTTAATTTTTATTTACTGTTTACTGCTGATATAAGAATGAATAAACAAGCTACAGCAGCTCACCTGTGCCTCTTTGGGAGAGCTATGAAATCGAGGCAAAATATCCATGAAACTTCCAATTTCCACTAGGATGCTTGCAAATTACTGCATATAATTCACAGTTTGTATCCCGGTTCAAATTTTTCTGCACAGAGAGACAATCAATCAAGATGTTTAGCATAATACAGCTATTAAATTATTTTTGAACTGAAACTTTTTAAGTTTCTATCTTAGAAAACGTAGTAGCAGAACCAAGTAGCTTTTATTACACACTTAATTTTGTGAGCATGTTTGCATTATAATAACAGTACATATATATATATATATAATTACAAAATACAATAAAGCTTTTCCATGTCATGATTTAATCTAGTGATGGGCAAGCTTTAGGGTCTGACACTAAGAGTACTTCAATTGACCATTGTCATTCTTAGTAATGTACATTTCCTCTTCACCAAATGAGGTGTTTTGTATAGGTTTTCTTCAGCCTTTACAAATAATTTTTACCATAAGTAGGCTGTTTTTAGCAAACATTCGCAGTATATTCTTTTTGGTTCCACAAGAGCCACAATGTGCCTAACACTTTAACACAACTTACAAGCACACAACCAATAATATCCTAATTTGCTAGCTAAATAAAAAGCATTAAACTGTAATAGCTGAAAGTTTACAATATAAAAAGTCTGAATGGTAATGAGCTCAATTGTAGTTTACTGGAATATTTATAAGTGCACTACACTTACACAAATCTGTTTTAGGAAAAATATGATGAATTTAGTATAGGACTACTGCATGCAGGCTTATGCTGCACATTAATCACACTTGTTTGTAATTACTCTGCATTAGCTGTAATTGATTTAATCTGGACATTAAAATTATCAGGCATGCACTGATCATACCACCCACAAAAATCATATGCCCTTCTGGTGTAACTAAGTCTACCAGATTAAACAATAAGATGCCAATTCTATCTTTTTTACATGACATACAGTACTGAATGGTTCACACTCCAATTTGATTCTTCAGAAAAAGCAAAAACTTCCTGTATTTTGTACAAAGTACTGTAATGCTGTCTAATTCAGTATGAATTAAGCCAGAAATATCACTACTACTGTACTACAAAAAGCTGCATGATATGCCTGACATTGGTTGGTTGAAAACTGTTGGCTGCTAGCTAAGTATGGTGTTGGTCTATTCAGCACCATCCATGTCCAGTGCAGCATTGGACATGGATGGTGTATTTTATAATTTACTGTTGAGCATTTGTATTTAGTGTTAAGCATTGAATGCTTTAACACTTGACTATAAATACATTAAACCTACCTTACCACTTACTGGCTCTTAGGTTTCTGATTGATGCAGTTAGTAGTACAGCACGGGTGCTGTTTATTAGCTACACGGACACAGAATAATCTCTAGCTTGTGCAGGGGTTCGAGATGAAGTTTAGTGAGACGGATGGACTTCTACAGTAGGAGTAGCCTAGCCTAGTATAGGCCACATGACATACACTGATACATACAAGAGTAAACAATTTGACCCAAGCGCTCCGCCATGACAACAAACATACCATTAATTCAACAACAATAGTTAATTGATCAAGAACCACTTGACAACACTTCAACACTTAAGCCCGATGTAATGATCGCATTGACGTGACGCACACTATTTTGTATCTTTCGATTGTAACATGATACCGAGTTGCGCCGTCCCATCCATCACTCAACTTTCGCGCCGTTCGCCTTGATCAGTGGACCACGAAGCACGACCAACAAACTAAAGCCAACGAACTTCAAGCGCCAGTCCAATGTGGTGAGGAGTTTGTGCAACGTGGTGACGTGCGAGCAGGCCAGGTGTACGTACGGGGGGGAGGGGGGCTTTTGGAGGCTTAGCGCCTCAAACAAACCTCCAAGCTCCCAAAATCGAATTATGAAGCATTATAAATCGGTAGAGTTTTCATCAACTTTAAGAATATCAATGTCAAACCCCACTGAACAAACGTAAAGCCTCCCTATTGGAAACTTTCTAGCGACGGTTCTGCGTTTTTCCCCCAAAAATAAAAACAATCTGCTCCATCGAATGTTTCTATAAATGGTGTGGTACGTCTACAGTTTTTTGACCAAGTCAAATATCTTGGTGTATCGTTAATTGCGGAGCGATCGCCCACCCTAAAACCTACAAAAGTAACTTTATTCATTATGATTTTGTACAACTCGGAAAAAAACATAGCAAAACCAATTCCGAATAAGTCTTTCGTCATGCTCGAATTGTCTCATCGTTCGCGATATAAGGCCATTCAGTCCGCTAGCACAGCCAGCCCAAAATTTTGGTGGGCCAAAAAAATTTGGGAGGCCAAAATGTTTGATTTTAGGCGAATAACACGATTCTGTTAGGGATACCGCCTCTCAAGGCAGAAAATGGCTATATGTTCTAAAAATTTTCAGGGGCCAGGCCATTGCCCCCTAGGCACCCCCTGGCTACACCTGTGTATTCAGTCATCCATTGTTTTGTCACAGCAGTGTCATTTCTCTTCCGGCTACCGGATCACTATTTGATGATGAGAGAATGCAGTTATAGTTGGTGGGTTATTACAGTGTTTGGCATCTCCCTGTGTTGTCTGCGTTTATCATCTAATTTTTGTAATGAAGGCTACTGCGATATGACCAAACATTTTCGTGTTATTCGAGTACACTTGTGATATGGACCATAGAGATGGAGTCTGACGCAAAACAAATCTCTTTCTTTCAAAATAGAGAACGGACACGATACATTTGTGGTAAACAGAGGATAATGCCCAGTGTGACTTTTGTCCCAGCCGTAGCACTACATACGAAATTTTCGCTCTCCAGCAAACTTTCTCGGAATCCTGGGGTATGCCAAAAGTAGTCTACACATGTTTTGACGACCTCGAGAAAGCACACGACTGGGTCCCTCGTGAAAAGCTTTGGGTAGTGTTGTCAAAGTACGGTGTTGACGGTCGCCTGTCACCGGCCGTGAAATCACTGTTCCCAGCGCCGGATTTAGATGGTGGGGGGCCTGCGGCCCAGGTGTGGTGGGAGGCCCAACATAATTTTAGGTAGGGGATGATTGATGAAGTCACTAGTATTTTCACATATCTTTAATACTATGACGTAATCTTGTGGCGTCACATTTCTTAACTCAACTGTAACAAAACTTTAAGATGCAACATGGTGTTTGATAAGGATTAGCGATTTGTGAAACTGTTACCAAACCAGTCGCTAGAAGCATCGCATCTTCTTTTTTTAATATTTGCTTGAAAAAAGTCTTGAAAATTTTTTGGAAAAACTTTCGGGGCGATCCAACGTTTTCATCATCTTTAAACGCCAGTCCTCACTCAGCAATAAATTTTATGACAGAAATCAAACGTTGCAGGCAGAGGCGATTTTCGATATTGTTTGCATTGACTTGACTGGCTAGTTCTGTATCAATTCTTCATAGTATTTAATTACATCTGCGACTAAATGTAACCGTGGCATCTATATGTTCCATTGAATGCTCGTGGCTCCTCAGGCGCTCAAGAGCGTGCTTCCAGTCGTAGATTCCTTTTCTAATCAGGAAATGCGCACATGTAGTCGTGTCCAAGGGCGTACGCAAGGGGGGGGTTTGGGGTTAAACCCCCCCTTGAATTTGCTATGTTACAAAAACGTCATTACTTATGCAAAGGAGTTTGTGTATGTTTTCGTACATTTTTTGCTTGTTTGATGTCAACTTAAC
>Ga0210059_1013612_pt1 | contig 12143 bp, 11 predicted proteins | sample Ectturendosymbi2_FD_188042 | JGI IMG/M metagenome (GOLD analysis project Ga0210059, IMG submission 188042) | Ecteinascidia turbinata endosymbiont from Florida, USA - Sample 2 (SPAdes) (version 2) | ecosystem: Host-associated > Tunicates > Ascidians > Unclassified | place: Key West, Florida...
AACATTGCGTTCCGTCATCGAAGTCGCGTACATATTTGCATCACTAAAAGCAATTATCGTAAATTTTTTTGTCTGGGAGAAGGCAACACGCAAGGAACTTCAACCGTTTGAGTTAACAAGCAAAGTACCTACAGAATTTACCCATAACGGCACCTCTAGGGGATTGCATGAAGAAAATTATTGCCAAATTGACATTATAAGCGAATTGAAATGCATATAAAAGATGCCTTCACAATCAAACAAAATGTAACGTTATCGGAGAACTGACGTTACAGAGGAAGTCTTTATAAACGAATTCAACTGTATAGAACAGATTTACATAAGGTTTCAGGCCCCATTCGGATTAAACTAAAAAGTTAGTTTCAGGGCAAGTTGTCTATTTTTAGGGCAAATTGTTAGTTTCAGGGCAAATTTTTTCCGCCCCCCCAGTAAAATGCCTTCCCGTACGCCTATGCCTGCAAGGCTTGCACACTAAGTGCTCTTCTTTACAGCTCCGAAAAATGGCCGACATATATGGCCGAAAGCAAGTTAAATTTTTCATTTTGTCGTGAAAGTCCATCATTTCACATTGTAAATCATTTGAAGTCATTTGATTTTAAATTGTTCTTTGTCTGCACATTAAAGGTGTTTAAGGGCCCCTTTTGGCACATTTGCACATATTTTTGCTTTATTTTGTCAAACATGAATTTCTTCAGAGCCTATTAAATGTGGCACTAGCAGAGTGATTAATAAACTTTTTAACAAAATATTACAAAAACTAAGTGTGAAAGTCTCATAAGAGGGTCCTCACAGCATTTCTGAAAAAGGTGGACCCGAGGCGACCGTCTCGTTTGCTTCCCCTAATATCCACCCCTGATAATGTGTAGGCCTATAAAAATTTTTCAGTCCAAGAAGTCACTATTTTTCTTTTTTTGCCATAAACATTTAAGCGAAGTTTTTCAATTGAATGCTTTTACATTGGACTACTGTGATTTGAAAATCAAATTATTTTACAGTTATTTGCAACATTCTGAGAACAGTCGAGCAATGAGGCCAAATTGCACGCAATTTCCAGATGTTGCTTGATTGTAATTAAATCACACTGACCTGTTCTATATACTGCGTTGATTTTTTGGTACTTTCAAAATGATTTGGTCAGTGGTGCCTAATGTGAGATTTTGTCCCCATATCTGAGGTTTTCAATGCCTTTCTGGGCTTTTCTTCTGAAGATCTGGGGTTTTTGCGATTTGACCGCGTAGCGGTGATTCAAGTTGATGAACAAGCCACTGCCACTGTACAAGCTGTAAATATTATCTACGTGCAATGGGTTCAAGTGACAGAGATAGTGATGAAGCAAGCCCAAAGACAAAGATCGTGATACACACACAGCATTTTTATGATAGAATGGTTGAAAGATCTAGATCTCAAAGGTTAGGTATAGAAGGACACTGGGAATGAAGATTTAATTACAGTGCATCCTCGATTTTCCGGCCCCCGATTAACCGGCCCCTCGATTAACCGGCCGGGTTCAACAGGGAGGTACATTCAATTATTTAGTCTAAAATCTACAAGTTTTACAGTGGAAAAAAACTAGAAAGCCAACAAACAATGTTGTCAAGAAGCTCGTTTCTTATTTTGTAAGTTTATATTATTACGTAATATTATATTATTACGTACTGATGAAAGCAATAGTACTGATGAAGGTTAAACTGTTTAATAACTTATTTTCGTTAAATTATGTGATTTTAAACTTCACCCGAGTTCTGTTTCGTGTAGCATTTGAATAGTTTTGTGGCTAAGCTTGTTCTCATACTAGTTTCGTTTTTTCGTTCTTTTAAGTGTGGTGTAGGTGGTGGACGGTGGGCACCCTATGATAGATACTTTTCTTATCCGGCCAAGATTTTGGAAAAAGGTTGCCCAACATGGCCAGATAATCGAGGATGCACTGTATTGTAAATGCTGCCAGACCACCGTCAGAAATGCAAACCAGACCCGGTTGCATGGGATATAATATTTCCGACAGACACAAAAGTTCATTAGCAAAGTTACAACATGTATTCACTAGCACGTTTTGTGACTTACGTATGCCCAGATATGGTGCATAGTAGAAATATTCACCTAATTTTTGTCTACATGGGATTTTCTGTTGAAACCTGATTTTTGGGGGTCTATATTGGGTTGTTTAAAAAATCTGATTGGCAGCCCTGGATTTGACATCTACAGTGTTCACTAGCCATTGGGTAGTGTATTCGGAGTCTTCTTTTACAAATGTGAAAATGACTTTGCGAATTTATTTAACTCTCGTGGTGACTAACTGCAGTGGAGAACGGCCATTTTCCACACTTAAGATGGTAGAATGAACAAAGGAGCACCATTGAACAACACAAGCTGATCATCTTGATTGCTAAAGAGTATACAGCATGAACTTCTGCGTGAAATAGACACTACCAGTATCATAAACAAATTCGCCATGGGCAAAATCTAGAAAATGCAAAGTAGGTTGCTGCTTTTGACAATCGATTTCGACATGTATACTGATATTACACTGTCTAGATCAATGGCTTTAAACCGGGGCAAGCCACCTCAAGGGGCCGTCAATAAATTTCCAGGCGAGCGCGAGACCTTATGCTCTCTACAACATGGAACGTTTGATTAATAAATTTACCACGAAATAAGTTGTTTTTACAAGGGGGTTGAAACAAAGGACAATTACTTAAGGGGGGCGTGTTAAAGAAAAGTTTAAGAACCACTGTTTAATAATCAAATTTGTTGATGAGTCTAGCACAGGCGTTCCCCACCTGGGTACATTTGCGTATCTGAAAAGGTATGCTTACATATATATTATTTATTTACCAATATTTCTACATTTATCAGTTAATATTATTTTCAAAAATCGTTGTATGCTTATTGTAAAATATATATAAGATTAGTTATGATAAAATATTTTCTTATAAGAAATTTAGGGGTACATGCCCATCTGTCCAAATAATGAAGGGGTACATGGTCAGAGAAAGGTTGGGAACCCCTGATGTAATAGCTTTAATTGTTATCCCTGTACTGTGCTTGTGAGCCGTGTACTGTACGCTAATGTATTCCTTCTTGGTAATGATATACGTATACACGTTTTTGGCAAAAAAAGATATGTAGTCAAAAATGTTCACCAGTTGCTACTATGACCAGGTTTTTCGTATTTACGAAATTCAGTATGCCTAATCAGTAGCGTAGCTAACCCAAAATTATTTTGGGGAGGCAAAAAATGGGGGGGAGAATGTTTGACTTTGGGCGAACAACAGTATTTTTGTTTGGGACGCCGCTTCTCAAAGCACAAAATGACTAAATGTGCTAAAAATTTTGGGGGCCATGGCCCCCTGGGCCCCTCTGGCTACGCCTATATGCTTAAAGGTAGTCACATGGATGCCCATGTAATTCATTATTTAACAGTAGTTCACTTGTTCAATTGTAGGCTATTTTGAACTTAGGGTCCCGCGCTGTTAATATGTTACAGGCCCCGCGCTACCTTAATCCGGTACTGGCAGCAGGTAAAGTTCAAGTACTTTGGAGTGGTATTCACTGGTGACGGAAAGCGGAACAAGTAGACAGATACACGGGTTGTTAAACCAAACGCAGTTCTGCGTGGGTTTTACCGATCTGTGGTCACAAAACGGGAGCTTTAAAATAACGCCAAGCTATCAATTTTTTTAAACCGGTCTTTTTCCAATTCTCACCAATGTTCATGAATCATATAGGGCAATGACTGAAAGAATACTGTTCCATGTGCAAGCAGCAGAGGTAGGATTTTTGCGAGAAGTTCACGGTGTGATACTTCGCAACAAAATGCACAGCTCTGCGAATTTCGTATAGCCCCGGATGTTCTCGCCGCTTCTCAGAATCGAGAATCCCATGCAGCTACGTTGGTTCGGCCATGTGTCCAGAATACCCCTGGAAATATTGGCAAAGCACGTCCTGCTGGCCACACGACGGGAAAATGGCCCAGAGGTCGTCCAAGGACCAGGTGGAGTTAGTACATCTCCGACCTTGCTTGGTCCTGCCTTCGTGTGCAGCCAGCAGAACTATCTGAGATTGCTGTTAACCGTGAAGCATTTCAGATTCTCCTGGAGCTGTTACCCCCGCGAGCCACCCCCGACGAAACTTGGGTACGAAAATGAACGAAAAAAAGAAAAACGTTGAAACTTCGCGCTCACAGAGTCAGCATTGGTGGCAGGAGAATTTCGTTTTGCTACTGATGGTGAAAATTGCGGGGAAGGTCCAACTCGGGGAATTGAAGACTTTTCGTGATCTGCAAAGCAGGCAGTGAGCATGAGCATGAGAATATAATTTACATCTTGTCTAAGTCGTTAAGCTTTATATTTCCCATAGGTTTTAAAATAAATGCTCTCAATAGAAATTGTTTTATTTTACAACCAACTTGTGTTTTTTCTGGATTACAAATTCACACTACAGCGACATGCTATATTAGTAGTGCATATATTAGCAGTGATTCTTACCAGGCACCGTTAAAGTTGCACCGGCTTGAGACCCAGGCCTGCTGCCATCGCTTGAATCAAGATCCGAGTCGAAGTTGCCGCCTTCGTCTCCTTCACATCTCGGAGTTCGTATCTGAAATGGACTGGGCATGTTCCTCCGTGGAAGGGTAGGAGTGACTAGCGCTGAATATCTCGTCATCGGAGGTGTTCTTGCTGATGCATTAACAAAACAAAGCTTGGGGCTAGGAGTAGGTGACAGACGAGATTGTACCGGCGAGACATAAGCTGTTGGAGAGCTAACATTGAACTGGCTGTTTCTGTTGAATGGTGAAACTTCCACTGCGCAGTTTCTGTATCCCGAATACTTGGGAAAAATCAAAGTTGCACGCGTCGCTGAAGTGCTGTCCTGGTTGTAACTATTAACAATCTCTGCTTCTTGCGTGCTGAGATCTTGATTGCTGCAATATAAGAAGAAAAGCGACTTTAAAACTAAGCTGCGGGTAAGACCAAGGTTTCCAATGTTGATTTGTCAAATTTGTGGCTTTATATCAATATCTAAGAATATCAACCTATTTATTTCCCAATATAGTGGACACATTAGTGCTTTACTGTTTTGTGCATTCTTACTGCGTAATTCCCAGTAATATTCCATTCGTGATTCAACGCGATGTACTTGTTTGCGAACAGTCCGACCGCCGACATGATAGCCTGCAAACCTACATAACCGCAGTTGGTCGCTGTTTCCTGTGGCGCATTCGAACACCGAACGCTTTTGTTCGTCGTCATTCTAATTCCGACTCTACATCGAACCGTTACGTTACGTGTTTCTGACTTCACGCTCAAGTTTATTGGAGTTTTTGTTGTATATCTGAATATAATCGAAAGAAGCAGTCAACTTAAAGTACTACTGGAGAGTTATTAGCGGACAAAGTGGTGAGAGCCTTTTAATTTGCCTTGCTTTGGCTTGGCAACGTCAAGACGTCAGGCTGCTTAGTTGGAGACCGACCTGTGCTCCTGCAACAACTAGGTTGATCCCTCAGCTAGTAGGGACCTCTACAATAACCAACAACCTCAGTCCCTACACCAATATGAACTTTTTTTGCTCTAAACAAGAGAAAAAGTCTTCAAAATAAAGCCATTACCATTGAGATGGGAGGTCAAGTCCAGATATAATTTATGAAGTGTTTTCTCTTGCTCGCTTCTCATTTTCGTTCAAGAAGTAAATCGTTATATTTACCGTTTCCCTCAAAACTTTCATGTCATTAACGCATATAGTGCTGTTATACGTTTCGCAGTCTCAGGCCTTTGTAGATAAAAAGCTTACGTGCTTTTTGCTTTGTCGTGTGCTGCAGGCTACGCATTTATCTGCTGTACATTAAGCTGAAACGCAATTATTGCTAAAAACAAACAGATGCTCCATGCAAACGATACACAGAGGGTGTGTCAAGCGAAATTTCTGACGTACGAAATTACTGACTTCACGCCATCTGCGCATGCACAGAGTGATTTTCTACATGTCAAATACGCTGAGAAAACTGATGATTAGGGCTTAGGGTTTGGTGTTTAGGTAAGTGTGTTGGGTTAGGGTTTGAAAAAGAAAAATAATTGAGGTCTAATATTTTCAGTGGTTGTAGTTACCCCCTTACCATAGATTGTTGTGGGTATCTGACATCTAAACAAAAAGTTTTAATTTACACAACACACATCGAAAAAGTAATTTGCCAAACTTTATTCCTTTACTCTGAGAAGCAAAATAACTAGCAAACAATAAATAGGTCAGAAATTTCGCTTGACACCGGGAAATAAGATGCGAGAAGTTTACTCCGTCAATGCGTAATCATATTCAATTACCCTTTTAATTTAGAACGTCTTACTGGTGGTGTGAAAAAATGTATAAAGTTTTTACAAACACTCTCCGGCATGCTGCCGATGTTTCTCTGGGTAGAAGATTAGGCGGATGACTAGAATCATTCCAGTAATTACTATAAAATGGATGGCCAACTCCATTGTCATCTTCATTGTTTTATTCATGCACCAGTGTGCCGGTTATCCCGCGTATGCATTTGCAGGGCAAAGCATTGTAAAAACTGTACAGCGTCGCGTATTTATCAGCTACTGCGTTCTTTGCAAACCTTCATGTGCACACCAGTGGCGCAGGAGGCGGAGTGCAAGCTCACCACCAAAACTTGTGATCTGTCGAAAATCCGTATAAATCTGGGCAAAATTTACGAAAACTTTCGCAAAAACCTGAAAATCTGGGCAAACTACCTGAAAATACGGGCAAAAATATCACCCAACGTTATTTGATTTTGAAAAAATGTCGCCCAACGCGTGGAGAATCACATGAAGATCTTTTTTTCGGAGGTCATTCCAAAAGAAGGTGTTCATGATACGTGTGGGAGGAAATATTCTCACAAAGAGTTCCCCGTAAACTTTTCGGGCAAGTTTGGGGATATTCGGGCAAAAACTTTCGCACCCTCAAAAATTTGCCTGCTCCTACACCTATGGTGCATATTTTCCCATTGTTTTGATTTTTGTAGGTTAACTGCAGTGCTTGAAGACCGTATGCTTTTTCTATAGGTCCATGCCAAAAATGCTGTTTCCGAGCAAAAATAGTGTCGACTGATCTTCAACTTTTCAGGACAGCTATTGCGCCGCCGAAACCAAAGAAAATGCGCTGCTGAAGCTATAGACATTTCCGATGTGAATGTGGGTACAGACAGTGGCGTAGCAAGGCTAAGTACCGCCCGGGGCCGGCCATAAAAGCGCCGCCCTTTCAACCCCTCAAATTTGCTTACAAAAATTGTAAGTGGAAGTTCATGTATCGTTCTTAAAAGACGTAAGGATTAAGAAAGCATCTTCAAAATCGCAATCAAACACTAACAAACTGAAATATGTCTTGTTTTTAATTGTCAATTATGATTCTTGCTTTTTCTGTTTGTCGCCACCTTTCTCATCATTAATTTTTCTATTTTTTACTTTCGTTGCATGGGCATATACGAACCCCACATGTTTCGTCAAACTTTCCTCCTTGTGTGTTTTAAAATGTCCGGTGTAAGCTCACCGCATGACATTTTAATAGTTTACTCATTCCAGTGGATCAAACGGAAAAATTAAGGGATGTAATGGCGGCATACCTACTTTACAAACGTAAACATTTATGTATCTTATTTCGTGTAGTATCCTCGTGTTTAACTAAAAACAGTGTATATACTGCGTATAGCAGGCCATATAATCAATCTCATAATATGATCTCAGTGATGTAAAGAACGTTTCATTGTTCACTTCACGTTTCAGTAGTGGTTTAATCCTCTTAGAATATCTAGAAGACTTCAAACGTTAACTCTGTGGGCACTTGCGCGGAGCCCTCTATTGGTGCAGGGACACATTTTGAAAAAATATTTTAAACAGGTTTAAAACCGGCTATGGATGAGAAGCGCTTGCTTGCACTCTTCATCGTGACATGATCTAGCTGTGGTGTTGGACCTCTTCCAATCACACGTGCATAGCGTTATTCCTTGCCTTTGTTCATTACCAACAGAACCATCACCAGAAGGTCTTCAACTGGGAGAATACGTTTGTGCAGGGGACTGACATTCTAAAATTTGACAAAAAATTCACTGATTTATAGTGTTTCATATTTCAATTTTGGGGGATTAATAGCTTTTTGGGGGTGCTAAGCCCGTGGCGACGGGACTGGTTACTAACAGACGTCTATTTCGAAAACTGTATTACCAAACCATGCCAGCTGGGACATAGGCCTGTTGGATGCTCAGCAGTGATTACAACGTCTTAGGTTCGACAGTTATTGCGATAAACGACTTTATTCAGTGCAGCCATTGCCAAGCTGTGCAACCATTTCGATTAAAGCTCTTATTAATAAAAGCCTTCACCACAATCGTATCTGAACATATCATTTACCCTTGCGTTAGGTTTTCAGACTAAGCTTCTTGCCTCAAATTCATGAAAATAAGAGCAACACCTTTTTAAAAATTTTCTTGTTGAAATAACTTTTTCTATGACTGCCAATGTTTAAAGTGTACCGTTGAACAAAGGCGCTTTCACGAAAACCACGTTGCCTATCGGCTGGCTCTTATTCACTCTACCTGCAGTTGAAACCTACAATCTGATTATGAACTCAAAGTTACCCACGAAAATACACCAACTGCACTACCCCTCTTCAAGAACGTCATTTTCCTGCACCATTACGTCATGCAGAAAAACAGCAGTTGTATTGAAACTGAGAAAAGTTATCTTTGCGAAGTTCTTCACTTTAACCGCCAAAACGTAATGTTGACAGGCCCACCTAATAACTGGGCTACAGCTTTTGGCAGTTATTGAAAATATCCCACTGAACATTAAAAAATAGCAGGAGATATGCCAAGAAATGTTTTTTTATAATTTCGGCGACGGCAATTAGCGGCATGCCAACGCCTGAAATATGCTTCTTACCGATGCAGTTTAGGCAATCTTGCCCAAGGAGCACCATGGCGAGTCACTCAGTCTCTGTGAATTGGACACACAACTTTCCGGTTGAGAGGCGGACATTCTACCGCTGGGCTATCGCCGCTGCAGCGAAATCTTCGTCGCCAATGCCCAGGTGCCAGGAGAATGTTATGCGCAGTTGGGGCGTTGCTGAGAAACCAAAGATACGAGAAAAAGGATTAAGTTAGGCTTGACTATTTACCATGATTTCATGCAAAATGTTTTTATCAGATTTTGAGAGGAGGGGTAATATAAACCTAAAACAACTGGAGCCCTAACGTTTTGCGGTCTCTTTCCTTTGTGCAAAGGACTTTTGACCGAGATGGCTGAAATGGCATTGTCTGTCGAGGAAGGTGTAGGGACTGGGGCACAACTGGCCCCCAATTACGCATGCCCGTAAATACGGGGCGCAGGAAAATTTTTCGCCCCCTTGGTAAAATAAAACTATTAGACATAGTTTAAAAACTTTGGGCCCCTCTCAGAAAACTCTTCGCCCCCAAACATTTTACCAATGCACTCACTCCAAAGCCACATGTCGTGTTCTTTCAGGCTAGCCTACCAGTCTAAAGCTTCTAAACATGAAAATTGAAAAGCGGAAGAACATTTAAAAATGCATTTAAAATAATAACGAAAAACTAGAACTTACAAACTCTTTTCAAAAATTAATTTTTGGTCATCGAAGTGCCGCCCGGGTCCCCTCCCTTGCTACGCCACTGGGTACAGATATTCTTTACCTGAAACAGATGAATCATTGCAACCTTACTTTACTCAGGCAGCTGAAAGCCGATAAATATCCTAATAACGGCTGTTCCTGTTCAGATCCAGTAATTCCAAGGTTCATCTTCTAGCAATGCACATGCTGTACTGCTGCGTAAACGACAGAAAATGAAGTCGAAGTTTTTTAGATTGAAGCTGAGCTACGGCTTCTCTGGCATATCTACAAAAACGTATTGAAAAGTTTTTTATCATCAGTAGAGTAACGACATGTAAAGTTCCTTTACGCCATGTTGTCTCACTAGGACGCTTGGAAGAGATTTACCGTCCACTGCTATATCTAAACTTGGGCTCACTTTTATCACAAGTGTGGGCAAACGGCAGCTCACTGACCACTTTCGCATGCTTAGGCTGACTAAGAGAATACAAATTTACAGCAGAGTTTTGGAAACACTGTCTATATCGAAAGGAATCCTTTCCCAGCAAAGAATCAGACATGATCTTACAGAGTGCATATTTCGCCTGCGAGGTAGGCATCATCAACTCATATTCAATAGTTTGGAAACCTTTGATTTTTCGTAGCTTTATTTTTTTGCTGGTATACTGTATGACATTTCATGAAAAGAAAAGCGTTTATTTGCAATGAAATCTTCGCAAATTTCAACGTTCTTTTGTCAGCGTGGTTATTTCTTTTTTTTCCTGAGAAGAGGATCATTGTAAACAGATGTCCACAAATTTTCCCCGTACATTGTGTCCTCTAACTTTTTTACGATCCAATCCACCATTGCGTAACATGCTGGATATAGCGTGTGCCACTTGTGCCAGATCCCGAACCCGATTGTGAGACCTTTTTCCACATCGTCTCGAAATATTACATGCAAACTTAGACAAAATAATTTCGTGACATGCTAAAAAAATTGATTTTTTTCGGAAATAAATTTAACAATCAATCTGCGGTGTGGCAACGCTCACCAGATTTTCCAAAAGTGCTTTCAGCAAATTTTGAGTAAAGGAATACAAACAGACACTGGACAGAGATGGCAGTCGGAGCTCGGGAGCATTTTTGACACAATGCGATGTAGTTTTTGTTGCAAGAAGGAAAGACTCTCCTTTGTGATTTATGGCGACATCGTTGTGTGTGTTGTTTGGCAACGTAAATATTTGCATTTCAAAAGTTTTGGTTTACAATGATATTTTACACCCACTTTCCAATCGATCATTGGAAATGGTTAAATTTTGGTTAAATTCTTTCTCCAAAAACTCCAATCTTCGGTCGCTTTCACTGCGGATTGGGTTGTAAATCCCGCCATTAATGATGTCACACCAATTTTACAAAAAAAAGTTGAATGCTTGCGATCAACCCTGCATATTATACCGAGCGAAAAGCATAATATATTTTTACGTTCCTAGAGCATGTTTTTTCTCCTACGACACTGGCCAACGTTTGAACTCAGGACATCTCCGCCTGAATTGACTTTCATCTTTTCAAAAAAGTAGGCTACTGCAGAAAACCTGCTTAAAAATTATCGCGGATAGCAGACAAATCAGCGATCAGGGACCAGTGGTGTAGGAGGTGGGGCTGCAGGAGGTGCAAGCGCACCCCCAAAAGTTTTCATTTGTCGAAAATCCGGGCAAAAATCCTGAAAATCCGGGCAAAATTTGAGCAAAATCCCTGAGAATCGGGGCAAAAATGGCGCCCAACGTTCTTTGATTTCAAAAAGGGTACCCAACGTTTGCAGAAAAACACATGAAGACCTTTTTTTCTTTGGAGGTCATACCAAAAAAGGTCTTCATAATCTTTGTGGGAGAAAATTCGTTGGCAAAGTTGTACAAAAACGTTTCGGAAAAAATCCTTCGCACTCATAAATTTTTGCCTGCTCCTACACATATGGCCGGGGCAGTGGTAGGGCAGGGGGGGAAAAGTTGAGGGCAATGTAAAAGTATAAAAAAACAAAAATTGTTACAAAATAATGTTGTTTCTGTTCAGAAACAACATTGACCTCAAAAATAATAACTTAAATTATAGAAAACCATTCTGAAGTTTCTAGGTGCGTGAATAGCTGCAATAAATTTGTTTCAAATCGATCTTGATAAACCATGAAATGACCTATGATACTGCTATGAAAAGGCACTGTTGGCTTCGTTGCCGCCAGCCCCACCTTTCGAAAGATCAGGGGAGGTAAGGGGACGATCGCCCCAATCGCGGCCCATGGATCCGCCCCTGAACGGAACACTATTCTTCCTTGCACAGTTCCAAAATGTGGATCCATAAAACATCCCAGGAACGCCGGAGAGCGGGGGCATGACGGAGGCAGTTCCTCCTGCCCTTTCAAAAGTGGGGCAACGGGGTCGGAGGTGCCTTGTCATAACAGTATCATAGGTGATTTCATAGTTTATCAAGATCGAGTTGAAACAAATTTAGCCTATTGCAGCTTTTCGCGCATCCATAAAATGCAGTATGGTTTACTGTAATTTCTGTTA
>Ga0210059_1013613_pt1 | contig 12143 bp, 9 predicted proteins | sample Ectturendosymbi2_FD_188042 | JGI IMG/M metagenome (GOLD analysis project Ga0210059, IMG submission 188042) | Ecteinascidia turbinata endosymbiont from Florida, USA - Sample 2 (SPAdes) (version 2) | ecosystem: Host-associated > Tunicates > Ascidians > Unclassified | place: Key West, Florida...
GGGATGGGGGGGCAATGGCCGTTCCGGCGTCCCTGTTTGCACATCCATTTTGCAAGCACAAATTTCGTTCAAAATTCCTTTTTTTTTCAACTGACCCTGTCTTCAAATTGTTTAACATCCTCGCGTTGCCATATTTGAATATTTTTATTTTCCTAAATACAAACAAGTTAGACTTTCGCGTCCGGAAAAACTAACCCAAATTCTTACACATCAGGATTCCATTTTAGAAAAAAGCCATTACTGCCATCACTGCGACGTTGTAGAATTAGCAAAAGACTTATTATTTTATTTATGAAGCGTAAGCCACAGTAGGGAAACTCAAACGTTGCAAAAGTAGTTTACTTCATGTAGCCGATGAACGTCAATTTCTACTGGATGATTTTAGATTCTCAGAAAGCTTAGAAAAAATTAAAGTACATTTAAATATTTACAAAACTTGTCGCAAGCCATCAATTTTGTTTTGCTGCTCTTTTTCCTACTTCAACACAGATCTAACCTCGTATCCTCCACATTTTATCAAAATTGGCGTTTTAGATATCCAAATGCCTTTTGTGTGGGATTTATAACCAGATTTCCACTCAAAACAAGGCGTTTTTTGTCCATCTAAATCGTCAGACTGATGCACCTTTATATAATAAAGAAAACGTTATGAACTGATGTAAGTAAAAAGAAATTTAACAACTTGAATTTCTAATTCTAAAACTGTTGAGTTACAAAAGTAAAGTTTGTACAAGCATTTACATAAAACATTTTTGTGTTGAACATTCAATATATTTTCGATCATTTGCTGGTCCTTCTTCATTTTAACTATCTATTCAAGTAAATTATGCTTGAAAAGATTCTTCAAACCTTGATCGTTTCAAAACTTTCTAGAACAGCGCAACGTTGGTAATGGGTCAAAACTAAAAAGCGATGCAAAGTCATAAAAAAGAACAAAATTCACATGCAATGAGAATATGTCCGAACGTTGCAACATATAAAAATGGCGGCTTGCATGAAATCTCACAAAGCATGAAAAATCAGAGAAGCACAAGTAGAAGGTCCACTGCAAGGTCAAGCAAAACCAAACTCAATTTCGAATAAATATTCTAGTCAAATTTTTATGGTTGAGGCGTATCTTTGTGACAAAAGAATTGCAATGCCATAAAGAGTCTGGCCTTTAAAGAATCGGTCGGCCTCCTTTTAGCACTGTTTGGCTCTTTATTAACAGTTTCGTCCGACAACCCTGTCAGACCCGTCGCCACAGGGGGCTTTGTTGGGGTTCCCCCCCCAAACAATGCTCCAAGCCCACCAAATTGAAATGTGAAACATGTAAATCAGTGGGTTTTGTCAATATTTTCAATGCAAAGCCCCCTGGGTAAACGTAAAACCCCCTTATTGAAGACTTTCTGGCAACGGTTCTGAACGCTGGACGTGGGTGCCAGATCTCGATTCAGTTTTTTGAGTAAAATGGGAAAAAAGAGACGAAGCAGTTGATCTTCAAACTTTTTTGTAAACGACTTTGTTCTTGCGTACCATGCGTGTGACTCAGAAAGAGTTTAAGAGTAGTGTGAAGCGAAAAATTGAGAACGGGTCGTCGCTGCTCGCTGTAGTGCGCTGTATGTGTGCCACACTGAAATTTGTTTGGTCTGTAACATAACTATTAAAAGCTTTAACTTTGCTGTTGGCATTCGAGGAATCAGCCGTCTGGGCTCTGCTGTTATCTTTTTTGCGATGATTTAAACCTGCACTGAAGTAACTAGTCCCAACACAAATGAAGAGTTTGAATCAATCTACACATTTTAGTGGGAAATCAATTTCACATAGCACTACCCATCGCCAGTCCTGCAATCTTATTTAAATGATTCTGTTTGAAAAATACGTTGTTTCTGAATAATTGATCTTACTGAAACTGGAAAAATGTGTTAACGCCAGTTACTCAACAACACAGCAAACTCACATTGACGGTATCGTGCCGCTATGAGTCAAACAGAGCGTTGGTAAGATGCGCAAACAGGATTGTTTTCGTTAGCTTGGCAGACGGAATTACAAGTTACTACCGGTGATAATCACTCTGTTTCATTAGCAAACCTTTTTGTTGCATCCTTTAGCTTATTGCTGGTGTGCTAGGCAAGGTAGAACTTTTTCGTAGAATGATCGATGCCACAATTTGGATAACCGCATCAGTAACGTCAAATGAACAAATTCGACAAACACGAACTTCAGCATTTACCCACATTGGCGAAATTATCGCCAGATTCCGGAAAACTGGCGAATTTTAAAGCTTTTGGCTACATATATTTTTGGCGATTTGGCGAATTTCTGACGATTTTTTGAAAGCATTTGACTCTAAATGTTTCGGTTTCGCGAAATGTACGACCTGTATATTTGCACGTATTTGCTTACATATTCATATGTAGATTTACTATTTTTAAGATTGCTGATGGTTTGAAAATTCATGACATCAAATGAAAGCGTGAACGTTTTGAAAGTAGAAGCACGGTATCAAACACTTCTTATCAAATATGTTTGCAAAATTGAAACTGATTATTTAGAAATATTTGCAAAATGTTGAAAATCTGTACGCTTTCTGGTAAAATACAAGGCCAAAGATAAAAGAGGTTTGAACGACTGATTTCCTGAAAAAAAATAAATGTTTTGGCAAAGATGCAACCATTTCCAGAAATTTGGCAAATTTCTGATGAGTTTGGCTATTTTTTGATGTGAGTTTGGCGAAAGTTTTTTTTTCTATCTGGCAACCCTGGCCAACAGTGGTTTGGATTTAACGTCTCGCCAGGCCTGCACAGCCGAAGACATGGGCGAAGTTGAATTCCTAGACGTTAATATTCACTGCATGCCTACTGAAGATGATTTTGGGCATGTCATCAAAAACTTGGTAAACCCATAGCGGAGGGAAGGCAGTTCATTACCGGGCAATCACACACCGACAGACGACATTTAAATTAGTCTTAATCCCGACATTTAAATTAATCTTATAAATTAATCCAGACCCACGCTGTTCTTCGCAGCGCCATTTCAGGAGGGTGGGTGCCAACGTCGGGGATGAAAATATACGGAGTCTAGTGGCGTTCTCCAGCCGCTCCGCATATACCAAATGAAAATACTTAATTGGTTATGGTTCAATTATTGTTTTTGAAAGATGTTAATTCTAAAAACGTTACCTGTAGGTTAAAAATAAATCTTCACAAACAAGATCGAAGCAGTTACGAAATATTTTTCCAAAGGCTAGATTCAGCCTTACCGCTAGGCGACCGTTTTAACTGTATCTGTATCCAAAAATGCACATACACTTCCTTGGATTCTTTTAAAGTTTGTGCAGTGAATTTATCTCTTTGAAAAGGTTCCCGACAGAAAATTTTTAGAGCAATTTTTCGGTATCATATCACTCACCAATACAATATTTATGGGCAACTCAGTTGATCAGAATGTTCTTAAAATAAAAATACTTTTTTTGAAAAATGCACCTGTCAGCAACAAACAGCTCTAAGCTGACTTGTTGGGTGCAGTTCATGTAATTTCGCTTTACTAAAGATTTCTATCAAGTTGCCAAATCCAATTCACACATTATCGGCGCTGTTTCGATAAGCGAAACAATAGTGTATGTTCTTGCATGTTGAAAAAGAGTCGTTTTCAAATTGAACTGAAAATGAATCAAACACTTAGCAACACTAGGTTCGGAGTTAACCTCAACTGTAAAAAAGTATTTCATCGAAATCTGATTCTTTGGCTTGCTGCGGGTCGTCCTGACAGGGGAGTTTGTTTTTGCGGAAACGCAGCATCTATTCATTTGTATTCACCACTATAAAGTTTTGCGGTGACATGTCCGAGAAATATTTGTCGAGTCACGAGTCGATCCACACCCTCTTCATGTCTGAGCAAAGTCATGGTTGTCTAAAGATTTTTGGACTTATTTCATGACTTCGGCCAAATCAATTTCAAGTCAATAAAATTAAACCTGTTCACCAATTTGTCTTTTTCTTAATGTCAAAATCGTCTTGTAAAGATTTTTTACATGGGTTTACTTGGCTGACCTGACCATGACAAGAGAAAGTGAGCAAAAGATGCAAGTACACAGTTATTTCCAGCAAGAAGAAACACAAAAATTTTTACAATTTTCTTGTGTTGGTGAAACAAATGAACATATTTGCATATTGAAAAGCGTGTTAAAAAACAAATTGGTAAATTCACAGTACCTAGACAACAAAGGCAATGCATACAACAAAAGTGTTTAAATGCAGTTTTTTTGAGGAAAATGTAAAGTACCCTGTATGGACCTGCAGGAACCCGATTTCTATGATTCTAGAGACCCGATTTGCACTGATCCTCGGGACCCGATGATAAGTTTCTGTGAGTCTAGGGACCTGATTTTCAATTCTAGGGACCCGAATCGGGTCCCTAAAACACCTTAAAAGAACTGATGAAATGTTTAAAGTGTTTGCTTCAAAGATGGGCCAGAACTTTTAGTAGTATCAACTTCACTTTTTAAAATGATATAAGTCAGGTTTTTAATCTTTTTTTGCTTATGGCCCATTCAACTAGGAAAGACATTGGCGGTGGCCAAAAGCTTACAATCTCATAGATTCAGCACTTCTATAGCTTTAATTTAGCATCAGTTGCTGTGCTATAACAATTGCAATACTATCGAAAGCAATAAGATTGAGACGTCTTAAACAAAGGAAAGAGGATCACCTCTTCCCGTCGCCACGGGGGGATTTCGAGGGCTTAGCCCCCCCAAACAAAGCTCCATGGCCCCAAATTGAAATATGAAACACTATAAATGAATAGAGCTTTTTCGGTCAAGCCCTCCTGCAAAAACGTTTAAGCCCCCTTGCAAAAACGTAAAGCCCCCTTACTGAAGACTTTCTGGCGACCGTTCTGGATCACCTTAGCTGCTTCTAAGGCTTAGCAGCGTAAACCGACCCAAAGACAAAGCGATTCGCTTCAACCTCCCTTTGGTCATCACAAATGACATGCTAGACCAGGGGTTCTTAAACTTTTTGATACGCGCCCCCCTTTGACGGTGCCAACTAAATTCGCGCCCACACCATTACAAAATCAACAAATATTGTACATGACAACAATTTATTTGCACTTAACTTTCATCAATGAGAAAGGTGTAGCTGATTTTTGGAAATCAAAGGTTAGTTCTAGGCTTTGTAGCAGATGCTGCACATCTCAGATCGGCTTCAACGTCAAGTTCGTTCTAAGCTATTGTCTTTACATTCACGATCACGAGTGTAAAAAAAAACTTTCACCTAGGTAAGTGGATGAAAACGGAAGAAATATAGCTTACATATTGCCATACTACTCACTCTCTTTTATATGTGCACATGATTCGCCCAGAGACCAGTTAGTTCAATATTTGTGACATTGTTTTAAAATCGTCTTTTGCAAAGGAGTTACACTTCATTTCCATCCTCGTGAAAATTTTCTGGAATAATGTACTCATTAAGACGAACCTTCCATTCTGGAAGTTGGAGTTCGACTTCCTGTTTTAAAAGTCAAGGTGGGCCTCAAAATCGCTCCTAAGCTCGCCCTTCAATCCGATTTTTCTTTGTCAAGGGGCAGTATCTAGGTTGGGAAATGAAGCTGCAATTCCTTTTTGGGCTTGGCGAAGTCACAACCCCAGCTTTGCCATCAAAACTGGGAAGTTGTCATAGCCACTGATTCGGTTGGTGTTCTATTCGTGCAAGAGCACATTTAAATTATGAAGCGCTTGGAAAATATGCACACGGTAGGCCAACTACAGCTTAATCCCCTCTGTTGTGAATGAATGAAGGAGATCCTCTTTCCAATGAGCTTTCAGAAATAGCTTCAGTTCTTCTCTCATTTCATACATGCGGGTTAACAAAGTACCTTTTGATAACTACCAAACAGATGTATGAAACAGCAGAGACTCATGATTGGAATCCATAACTTTGCAAAGGATGGCAAACAATCTCGTATTGACAGCATTTGTTTTGACGAACTTGACGGTTCGTATGGTTATTGCAAGGTTATCTTTCAATGCAGCAGATAGAGTCCCGGAGGCCAGAGCTTCACAGTGGATAACACATGAGATCCAACGGCGTTGGGAATTTTCTTGTTTATCCTGGCAATAAGTAGACTTTGAGAACCAAGCATTGCCGAGTGCCATCTGTGCAGATATCCACAAGTTCTCCTATATTATGCCACTGTTGTTAAAAAATGTGGTAACAACTTGGAATACATCTTCTGCTTTAGTAGTCGTTTCTTGAGGTCTGCCAAACAGCATTTCCTCTTCAGTTGAAGAAGGTCTAACAAAGCGAACATAGTCCAACAACTGAGCCAGTTGGTCAACATCAGTTGTTTCATTACATTGAATAGCGAAAAAGGTGATGCGTGTATCTTTTCGAGAACTTGACAACTAACCTTCCTTTGGAGCTCATCGATGCGTGTTTCAGTGGTAGAATTAGCAAGAGAAATCTTTGCAAGATTTTTGCTGTTCACCTCCCCAATACCACACTGGCTGCTTCTCACATGAACGGTTGTGGGATTTCTTCTTTTTAGCAATCATGTGAGCGATTTCGAAAGATGCTTCGACTAGTTCTGCAGATGATGACTGGTAAAAGCACTTACTGCTTGATCCTCATTTTTTTGAAAGAGTCTGTCTGGCTTTGAATAAAAGGCAAAGGTTTATTTTGATGATCAGGGTGTTTTTGTTTGAAGATGACGCTGCAAACGACTTGGTTTCAAAGCATCGTTGTTCAGATTTCAAAACATATCACCCATTGTGTTATATCTTGACCATTCACTGTGGCAGCTATTAGGACGTACTTCAGATAATTTTTGTCATGCTTTCGTACTTTTTCCACTCATTTTGTGTCAAAACAGTTGAAGTACCTAATTACTAAAAATACCTGATTGTCTATGCTAGAAATTGATGCTAAAAGCAATGCTGGGATTTATACCAAAGAGCAAATTTGAATGTTACTCCGATGAAACGGATAGTTGAAAGCGGGCTGTAGCATTAGTACCTTCACTTTAGCTTTTAGGGCTGAATTTTGACTTTATTCAGCACGACTAGCTTCTTCACAGCAGACGACTAACTATAACATTAGCTCACAGTACTGACGCAGTATCGCTGGCAACTCCACTAGTCTAACTCACCGTGAAATACCGTATTGCTAAAAGCACTTTGCTCACCAAGTACTTGTCACTGTGTAGCCTGTAGACCTAGTAGTCTATTTTCATTGGTCTGAACCCTAATTGTGATTCAACTGCAATAGCCCTGAAGTTTCGGTAAAAATAAAGATAATCTATTGAATTAAAGTACTTATACATGTTTTAAACATTTTCGACAATCGACAGCAATTGGCTGTCCAGAGTGGTGGTTGTCAAAGCATGTTAAGAAATACTTCGTAGAGGCTTCGACATATTTTCGCGCCCCCCTTATGAACCTCCCACGCCCAAGGGGGGCGCGCCCCCCAGTTTAAGAACCACTGTGCTAGGCAATTTGCTTTACCAAAAGCACGTTCAAACTCAGGTGCTAAAAGGATAAAATATAGTGCAATAGAAATCTGGTCAAAAATTATTCCGGAGATATAAAATAAAACGTGTTTGGCACTTTTTCTGGCAGAGTATAAGAAATATGTGCTACTCAGCTACTAGAACCATATTTTATGGTTCTATTTAATGTTGTACATAAAACAAGTGGATTGACTTATTACGTATCGCTAATACAGTGGAAAGAGTCAAATCATGAAGTGTCTCTGGTATCTATTACATCGTTAGGCTTTTGTTGCGTTCACAGAAACTGGTCTCATCAAACCAGTGTATGAAGTAGTGGGATGCCTACAAAACAAACGCATTTCCGCTCTCACGAATGTATTAGCGAGTTCTTTTCCGCAAAGGATGATTGCGCGACTGGTTTTCAACCTGCTTAAATCTCGTGACACGATTGCGATGGTCTATAGCTTTTTGACGCATTTCCTCTTTGGCAATCGCGAATAATTTTGAATGTATAAAAGAAGTACATGTTTAATGTGACACATTTAAACCGTTTTCTTCTGGTGGCTTTTCCTTGCCTGCAACGCATTTTACTTCAATTTACCATAAAACCGCTTTGCACATATTACATTTTATACCCAGAGTAAGACTTTTACTAACTATTATACACTGTTCCCTTTACACTGAAAGCAGCTTCGTTTATGGGAGGTCTGCAGCCTAGATGGCCCTTGGTGCCTCGCAGCCTCCCACTCCCTCATGCATTCCATACATCGATGTACTTGGAAGTCATTGCAGTTCTTCATTATAAAAATCATGATGGCGTGATTCATGCGGATGTCTCAAAAAGCTTGTATTTGATCAAAATACAGTAAATGCATTAGCGCCATCAAGCGTATACTCTATACTATCGCAATGTATACATCCTCGTCTTCTTTCGTGTATTTATTGTTTTCTTTTTCTCTTTACTGCGATGCATGTTAAAAGTCTAGCGGTTTGCGTGTGGGAGTGAAGACGTTAGACATAATGCAATCTCACGCCCAACGCACTGGCATGAAATTGGGATGAAAGACTACGCGCCCAAAATGTGGCTATAAAGATAACTCATACGCTTGGGCTGCATCTTTGCCCACCTTCTAACCTTAACAGAGAGAGGAAGAAGCTTAAATAAGATTGAGGCATTGATTACCTTCGAAAGATCTCCCACAACCAGACAACAACTAACAAACTACAAGCACCTTGCTTTAAGCAAGACAAAAAAAGTCAAAGGTGCGTCATGGCCTTGGAAGAACTGTGCATTTTGTGGTTGCCATTGAAAACGTTAACAAGGCTGTGGTCGCATGTGTTTCACAAATCTTGACAAAAAATAAAGCTTTCCCACTGAACCAAAACTTGATGTGCAAAATATCGCATTTGTGTAGCGACTTGTGTGATATGCCATGAACATTACGTCGGCCCAACTATCAGTAAATTCCCCATGACATTGTCATCGCACCGCAGTAATTGGAACAAAACAGATAATAAGGATGACAGCGACCAAATGACCCTGTCACGGCACTAATCAGTGAGCCATTACATAATAAATTAACCACGTATCTACGAAGCCTACACCCGTTTTTTTTTCGGAGAGACATTTCCAGGGTTGTCCATTGGACATATTTATCTGTCACATTCCCATAGCAATTTATGCCTGTCCCATCTCTACTCATCCCATAGGACGTTTCCCATGGGATTCCCATAGGAATGGCATTCCCATGGACAACCCTGGGGTTGTCCATGAGACATATTTATCTGTCCTATTCCCATCCCATAGCAATTTATGCCTGTCCCATCCCATGGGACGTTTCCCATGGGATTCCCATAGGAACGACATTCCCATGGCCAATCCTGGACATTTCGGTCATCTGCATCACATTAATAGTGTTAAAACTTTCCGTAAACTAGGTAGTTTATGTCTTTGGAAGTTATGACCGAATTAACCCTAATTTTTTCGATCATTTCAAAAATATTTCGGCCTATGACAGAAAAAAACTAGGCGTACACTGTTACGTTTGAACAACAAACCAGTTTTCATTCTCTGGATGTCTGTAGAGATAAATGTTTCAAGTGCTAAACACTGTGGAGGGAAGTGTCAATATCGGTAGCTGCCAAGGTGGAAGGAAGGTAAAAATAAGTCAGCAAAGTTGTGCGGGAAAAATCGTTGAACGACGCAAAGCGTACAATAAACATTGAATACGAATGATGATGTTTTTAATATTAATTTGCGCGTTAAGTTCGTTGATTTTAACGACACTCCCTAGAGTGCCTTTGCCAACCTAACGAAATAAATCCTGCTTGCGCATCTTACCAACGCTCTGACTCAAAGCGGTGCCGGTGACATAAAGTGAATGTGGGCGTTGCTTGATAAGGCGTTAAGACATTTTTCCAGTTCCAGTGAAAGCAGATGTTTAGGAACGACGTACTTACCATAATTCCAATTGCCGCAGCTTGTGTTCTGATTTATTCATTTTAAATTAACCTTGAATTTGCTTGCTTTCTCTCCAACGTCTAACCCGTAAACCGCGCTTACAAATTTCAGGACTGAGGGTGCGTAGTGTTACATGAAACTGATTTCCAATAAAAAAATATTGCAGATAGATTCACCATTGTCACCTTTGTTGAGACTATATTTACTTGAATAAAGATATGTGGAGGTTTGAATCATTGCAAAGCGAAGTAAGCAGAGCTCTGTCGGCTGATTCCCCGAAACCTTATAGCCAATATATTTATTTTTTTATGAGCAGACACGAAGTCCATAGTATGAACACACACACTCTGCACAACGCAGGTTGACAAAAACAGACAAAACAGAACGTAGTACAAGGCATTGAAGGCGGCCGAATCACTGGATTACAGACACTTCTTGCAACTGCATTGAAGACAGAACCATAGGGTTACAGACACATTCTTAACACTATTGCAAGCTAACACGTAACACTTGTTACAGCACCACTGCGGAGTAGGGCGCTACTTCCTAAATTGGTCGAGGTAAAATGCGAAAGCATTGTGGCATGACACACCATCGACCAAACGGACACTGCAAAGTTTGATCGCTCATTCACAGAGTAAAATCCGATCATAGTGTTCGAAGAATAGTGACGAGTACAAACAATCTGACTGCATCAAAGCACGTGACCATACGTTGTTAGATTTTCTGCATCTTTCGAGAAACAGGTACTTGTATTTACGTAGCAGAGCCTCAAAGGTAGGAATGTTACATTGAACCTGGTGACTACTAACACTCGCTCTCCAAGGCAGGTTGTATAGAGCTCTGCATCCAAAAATGTATGCCACACGCAATCTCTGCATGCATGACTTCTCGAAATTACACCATAATTGAGATGCATAAATGGGCATACAGAAGGAACGAAAAATTACGTTTTTAACTGCATTTGAACAACGGGAAAAAGAGGCTCGCAGCTTGTTTTCTGCACAATATTGATATCGCAGTTGTCTCTGAATTTCTTTTTTATCTGAAAGCTTAGTATCCAATACAATCCCCTGATATTTGTATTGGTCAACAGATTTTACGTATTGACCACCCAATTTCAAGACTGGAGTGGCTGTGCTTCTTGCACAGTTGCAGTTGAAAATAATTCCATGCGATTCTGCATACGTCTGGCACACATCTAGTATTCTTTGCAACCAACGTACACTTGGACAGAACACACAAATATCATCAGCAAATATCAAGTGATTTAATAAGACTTCACCAATATACCACCCTGCTTAAATGTTGTTTAGTTCATTGGACAAATCATCTAAATAAACAGCAAACAAGTATGGACTCAGTACTCCCCCTTGTCTAACCCCATTAGACACATGAAACGGTTCAGAAAAATGCTTGCCCCATTTTATTTGCATTGTTTGTGCTTGGTACCAATGTTTCAGTAGGCGCGCAAAACACATCGGCACCTGTCTTTGAATTAGTTTCTCAAATAATTTCATGTGTAGTACTCGGTCGAATGCTTTCGAGGCAGTTATAAACACAGCATGCACAGATCAACCATGGGTTGCAAAGTATGAAGCAGTTTGCTTCAACAAAAATGTATATTGATCAGTACTGTGACCAACCTTAAAACCAAACTGATTGTCTGTGGTACCAAGGAAAGGAGAGATGTTAGATAATATGAGGTGATCAAGTAGCTTTTAAAACCACTGTGGCTACTGCGACTAGTCTGTAATTTGAAGTGTAAGACATGTTGTCATTCTTGTTTTTGCATATCGGAACTATTGTTGTGTTTAAACAGGAATTGGGTATATATCCGTGAACAATACACATGTTAAACAATTCACTGAGACGAAAACGCCTCCATTCTGTAGTTCCTCTGTTTCATTCCCATGGAACGCAACACCAGCACAGTTTGAGAAGGCAAGGTTGGTACACTAGTCCAGCAGAAGTTAATCACAAAAGCAACAGCAAAGCAAACCTACTTCTTTACAACTTACAAACTTTATTCAAATAGAGTCAATTCACGGCAGACAGGCACGTCTGTTGCCCCCTGCAAGAAAAAAAACAGCACGTTGTTTGTTGCAACGGGTGCATTGTTGTTGCCCTGTGCAAAAAAGACAGTACATTGTTCGTTGCAACCGGTGCACTGCTGTTGCCCCGTGCAAGAAAAAACAATCCATTGTTCGTG
>Ga0210059_1013614_pt1 | contig 12143 bp, 7 predicted proteins | sample Ectturendosymbi2_FD_188042 | JGI IMG/M metagenome (GOLD analysis project Ga0210059, IMG submission 188042) | Ecteinascidia turbinata endosymbiont from Florida, USA - Sample 2 (SPAdes) (version 2) | ecosystem: Host-associated > Tunicates > Ascidians > Unclassified | place: Key West, Florida...
GAAAAACTTTCTGATGACTCTGACTCCACTCAGGCTTGAAGATGTTGTATATCGAATCATAACTCGACAAACGTGCATCGACCAAGTCTCCAATTATCTTTCGTAAGCTTTTAGAGATTTGTGAAGTTTTGCAGTTTCAAAAGTATTTTCGGTTAATGCCTTGTTTGATAAACAAGTGCTTTTCTTGGTTATGGCTCATGTGGGCAAAACTTAGTAGCAGTCAAATAATTTAGTAAAATGACGTAGAATCATTTGCATCCATTTCCAAGCGTTTTAAGAGCGATGTTCAAATTTCGAATCGACAACCCAGAAAAATAAAAAAGTGGCGCTGACCTGAAAACGTTTCGTTGTTTTAGCAGTTGAGAAAAATTATTTTAAAAAAATTAATAATTTGCAAGACAGCAGCCTCAGCTGTGTGCGCTGCCAAGCAGTATGAAACTCACAAGTCACGACTGCCAAAATCAGGTATCAAGCAGGGCTGTGGAGCCGGAGCACGGATCCGGAGCCCAAGCGATTTTGAATGGCTGGAACCGGAGCCAAAAACTTCTTGACAGTGGAGCCGGAGCCTGAAATTTGTGTTTCGGTTCCACAGACATATTTTCTGGGGAAAGCGAGTTGTACAAACAATGCAATGGTTTTTAGTTTTCAATGGACCAAATCTTTTGGAGACGGAGCCAAAAAACGTAGATGCCTAGAGCCGGAGCCTGAAATTTGAGTTCAGGATCCACAGCCCCGCTTGCTGGTATAGTCTAGTCCAGAAGTTTTGCCGCTCATCTTTCCAAGAGATACATGGTCCAAGTGCAGACCACGAATCGCAAAACACTCACCTCCCTGACGTTGGTGACGTAGATGCGGAAAGTCCCAGCCTCGTCCTCGGACAAGATGTAGGGGCAGTCGGCGGCCTCGGTGAAAAACTCGCCGTCGAAGGTCACGAAGTGGTAGTGGCCGAAAGCGGCCGCAGTGGCCGAGCAGACGTAATCGGTGCAGCTCCAAAGCCCTTCCTTACAGGTGCTGCGTGAAACGGACAAGAGTTTTGAAACGTCGGCAATGTGATTATAATATTCAAAGCATAGGAAGCAGTTGCAGGCGTCGGACTTGTACTCATTAGCAGCAAGTATCTTCGCTCGCTAAGGCTGCCAAATCATCTCCGGAACGAGCCGACCACTTTTCAGCAAAATATTGTACATATCTCTATTCCAGATAGACGATCGACGACAGTTCCGATTTGTTGAAGTTTTCAAGAACCTAAGTTAAATTCTCTGCCAACCTTCCCCCGATTATCGAACTGATTTCTGTTTATTTTCCACGAAACCCTCAAACATTCGGAAATTATCTTCAATAGGCAAAGCAAAACGCAGAGAGCGTAATGAAAAGCGTACGCACACGCGTTAGACAAAGCGCCTTTCTCAAAGCAGTATGCCCGCAGCAAACATTTCCTAACAGCTCATCCAGATAATTGATTCCAGTGCTACAGCTTGGCATAGTTGAACGCGAGACAAGCACGCAACATTGTGCAGTCAACACGGAAACACACCAGTGGTGTGGCCGTCCCGACCAGGAACCAAGCCAAAATGCAGTATATAGCCGTAGCGAAAAGTTCCAAACTGCTCAAAACGTAGTTTTCCTGGAGCCCTAGATTGGTGATATACACAGCGGAATTCTTACCATTCGTTGCACCGTTCTGATCTCGATTCGCCGTTCGCAAAGCTCTTTCCCATGTAGGTGCAAGAGCACTGCTCAACTGCTTTGCACGAACGCGAATGTTTGTCCCACAACGTACCTACAGGGGGACAAACCACAAACGATATTCTTAGCATGAAAACGCGAAAAATAGTGCCACGTAAAATAACTTACACGAATGTGACACGTTAAACCCATTCTGATACTTTGGTAAGTTCAAACCTCATCAAACACGCATACGATTTTTGGTATTTTAATTGTAGCAGCAGAAATGTACAATTTTTAATACTGAATTTGATCTACTTTAATTTGCACATTAAGAAAAACGGGTCAAACATGCTTGATACTACAGACACTGTTGTTCGTTTAAGGGTAATTCTACTGCAGTAGATGCACACGTCCTTACCATCGGTGCATTCACATCGAGCCAAGCACGGTGTGTAGAACATGTCCAACAATCCGACAGAGTCACAGCTCGGCACATTTCCACGGCCACACTCAGTCCACTGCATGCTTCCGTCGCAAGGGATACCTGCGACCGAAAGCAGTTTACCAAAAGACTGCAAGGACGACTGAGCAAACAAAAAATGCAATTTGAAAATCTTTCCAGCGCAGAAGGTGTTAAGCAAAGCATTTAGCAATCCAAAACTGAATTTCAGATGAATGCTGACAGTCTGCACTTTTAGTTTCCACTGCAGCAGGCGCTACTTCCATCCGAGCACAGACGCAAACAACACTTTCATTATATATATGGCAGCGCGAGCAACACGGCACGTTTTAATAAAAAAATCTTTTATTTTACGAAAATGTAGTTCAGGGAAGCAATGTTTATAAGTTTGTAACATTGGTGCCAATTTTTCCGCTAAGTGCAGAAAATGGGTGTTAAAGGGGTAAAATGGCTTGCAGTGTAGGTAGAAACAAGGTTGAAAAACATAGTTGCCCGAAACGATTTTAAAAATTTTTGGCCTGTTATCAAAAGATTTTTTGTCTAGAAAATTTTTGAACACCGAAAGATCAAAGTTACTTCACCAAATTACACAGAATACCATTTTCAAATAAACAGAATCCTTGCACGGAACAAGTACGACTGCTCCTTTTGTTTGGTTCACATAAAAGTGATGTATCAGTTCGAGCAGCAAATTTAAATTTAAAGGTAATAAAAATGAAAACAGAGTGCGATTTAGACCACTTTTCATAGAGAATATGTTTTGGGCATGAGTACAAGTCAAACAAGAATCACCAAAATAAATAAAGATATCACGAAGAAATAATTTAAACGTCCACAGATTTTCACAATAAGATAAAAAAATTGGAAACATTTTTAAGGGATGGTTGTAGCAACATAGCTTGCAGATTTCGTTTGAAGGATTAAACAGGTTGACTTGACAAAGAAGATCTTGACTAATTGTATAAGCTCCTTTTCAAAGCGCAAGTCATTGCGGCATTGACTGGTGACGTCACGAATGACTTACGTGACCTCAGAAAGTGATTGTTTTAAGCTCAAGAATACCTCTCAGCAGTCAAGAACAATTTTTTGGCGAAATGAATAACTGCACTAGCATACCACATGATGGCGAACGCCAATCCGAGATGAGAACGTCGCTGAAGGCGCACACGCGGGCGTACTGCTGGCCTATGTCACACAGACAGTCCTCATTGTTCATATAGTCGCACAGGCACATTTCCTTGATACACTGTTGCACGAAAGGTCGGGGGTCTACCACGCTGTTACAAGCGGCCAGTCCATCGTTGGCGAGGAACATGCACGCCGCCAAGACATCCTGTGACGATGTGGGCGGTTGAAATTTCAATTTTGAAAATGCAAAGCAACAAAAGCAACAGCGCTACGTTTATAGTTGGTTTATTTCAGAGCAAAATGATAACACCCAACTCAGCGCAGTCATTGCGGAAAGCATTTTGACATGCAATTTCAGAAGTTGCTAACAATTTTTTTCCATCTGTGTTCTGCGAGGGCCCCCGTCGTTCAATCCTTTCAGTCCAAAGTCCAAAGCGCACGAGAACATATCATTGCTCACGTTAACAAACTATAAGGAATTACTAACAGCTGAGCGTAATCGACATGGCCCACGAGAGGGGGTACAAGAGGTTCGTCGTACCCGGGATCTGGACCCGGTAGATACTAGCATTGGCGTACGAGGCAGGGGGTCGGGAGGGGCGGCCGCCCCCCAGGCTTGAAAATTTTCAGGGCAAACTCTGTTTTCAGGGCAAGCGCTAGTTGCTCAACACTCGGAATGTGAAAAGTATATTCAATGCAGTTAAAATTTTCAGGGAAACTCTGTTTTTCAGGGCAAGCGCAAATTGATCAAAACTCCTGAATGTGAAAAGGACATTCAATGCAGTGAAAAATTTCAGGGCAACTGTTTTTTCAGGGCAAGCGCAAGTTGCTCAAAAATTCTGAATGTAAAAAGTATATTCCATGCAGTGAAATTTTTCAGAGCCACTCTGTGTTTCAGGGCAAGCGCTAGTTGCTCAAAAATCCTGAATGATAAAAAATATTTCAATACAGTGAAAAATTCCAGGGCAACTTTGTTTTTCAGGGCAAGCGCTAGTTGCTCAAAAATCCTTAATAATAAAAATATATATTCAGTACTATGAATTCAGGGCACCCTCTGTTTTTCAGGGCAAGCGCAAGTTGCTCAAAACTACGGAATGTAAAAATTATATTCAATTACAGTGAAAATTTTAGGGGAAACTCTGTTTTCAGGGCAAGCACAAGTTGTTAAAAATCCTGAATGTAAAAAGTATATTCAATACAGTGAAATTTTTCAGAGCAACTCTGTTTTTTCAGGGCAAACGCAAGTTGCTCAAAAATTGTGAACTGTGAAATATTTTCAATACAGTGTATAGTCACTTGGGGGCGATCCGTGCAATTTGGGCTAGTGTAGTTTGTAATCTGGACCAAAGTCGTGATTGGTTATAGTGACTTTGATCTGGACCAATCCGTCGTTTTCTGTAAAAATCGAACAATCGGATGTCGATAGTTCAACAGCTTGATATAAGAATTCGGTAACTCTTTCTTTTTAGTTTTCGAGTCTTTGTTCGTTTTCGCTGGGTAGATTTTTTTGATTAACAGGAGTTTCAGAAGCGGGCAGCACGGACGTGCAGATTGTTTAGTGCGCGTCTTTAAGTGCCTTGCTCAAGCGTACAGCAGCGATAACACAAGCAGGTTTAGGGAGTCAGATCATACGATCCGGAACCGTCACCTTTAAAACATTGCGTTGCGCCATCAATGTCGCGTACATGTTTGCATCAGTAAAAGTTATTACCGTAAAATTTTTTGTCTGGGAGAACACAACACGCAAGTAACTACAACCCTTTGAGTTAACAAACAAGGCAGCTACAGAATTTGTCTATAATGGCACCTCTAGGAGATTGCATGAAGAACGTTATTGCCGGCGGCATTAACTCAGTGGTAAAGTGTCCGCCTCCCAGTTGGAAGGTTTGGCGGTCGATCCATAGCCACTGAGTGAATTGCCGTAGCGCTCCTTGGGAAAGAGCGTTCACATCAACCGCCTCGGCAAGAAGTGGAATTCAGGCTTAGGACTGCCGCGAATTGCCGTCACGAAAATTAACAACAAAAAAACGTTATTGACGAACTGACGTCATAAGCGAATTGAAATGCATTTGAAAGATGCCATCCCGACCAAACAAAATGTAACTTAGTGGGCGAATTGACGTTACAGAGGAAGCCGTTATAAACGAATTCAACTGTATAGAACAGATTTACATAACGGTTTTCAGACCCCATTTTCAGGCCCCGGTTTTCATGCCCCCCGAATTGGGGCGGTTTCAGGCCTCATTCGGATTAAACTAAAAAGTTAGTTTCAGGGCAAATAGTCCTTTTTTAGGGCAAATTGTTATTTTCAGGGCAAATTTTTTCCGCCCCTTCAGTAAAATGCCTTCCCGTACGCCTGTGGACACTAGGGCCCGGGGAATGAACGTACGCACGCTATATTTTTCTGTAATCAAGCCCAAAACTACTAGTGTATGCCAGTTGCAAGTATAACCATGAATCTTAGCTTGGCAGCTGTTTTGTCTGTATATTGGGTTTATTGTACAAACAAGCTATGCAAACTTCGATGAGGACCGCAGAAGCTAAGGGGCCCGATATCGGTCTTCGTACCCCCTGGTAAAATTTCTCTCAGAGGCCCTGATCGTTCTACAGCTACAGGGTTTGTTTTAAACATTTAATAAAACCAAAAATTTTTTTAACAAACTGCATGACACATTTTCTGGGCACAAGCAAATTTGGAAGAAACAAAAAAATTGGGGGATGACTAACCCCGGGCCTGTACTTACCTCGGTAAGCTGACAGTTAATGTCGACAACCGGCACAGCGTACGTTTCAGTGCATTCGAGATCCTGGTATCTGCTGGCGTCGATTTCTGAAAGAAATGTGTTTTGGTTAAAGACATTCATTGTTAATGGGTGTTTGACCAGAATATTTTCACTGAACATTCAACAGCCAAATGTTGGCGACTCGCAAGCGTTTTATCAGGCACACATTTCGCACCCCACCCCCCCGTCAACACGACAGTTGCATCTCAGCACATGGTACCACAGTAGACCGTTGTTCAGGTGTCAGGCACATTAAAGCAGATTAGCGTATGTCACATATTAGTTGCTCCCTGAGTGCAAATGCAGATTAAACAAGAATTACGGGGTTTTAAAGTCGTGGGACAACACCTGCTCAGGAGAACATGGCTGGGCTAAGCGCCCCGCACGTAACCAATCCCCACAAACGCAAGTTTTAGTTTCTCCAATAAACTCATTTTGCATTTCATGGTATGCTTTGATCCCACTAAAACAAGCCTGAAAGACCCCATCAACTTACGCTCTTCATACGACGCGCGCTCGTAAAGTTGCGCTCGTTTCGTAAGTGCTCTGGCACGCGTTTTATTCGTGCTATAGGAACAAAAGTAATGATTGTTTGTACGACCTAGCTCGCTGACAGTAACGAACGACTGCAACGCGCAGAAAAGTTTTCGCATCTGCACCCCTTGCCGCACCTCGGTCGTTCCTTCGGTTCCCGTCGGCGTCGCCGCAAAGGCCGGAAATCTGGCCGGCGAAATTGTTCAGATTGATCATGATCTCATTTCTGCCGTCGAACAAGATCGCGAGCTCGTCACCCAGCAGGCTCAGATACCGAAAACCGTTCATCTTACTGACGAATAGCGGCCCTTCCCACAAGTCCATGCTGCACAAGACACCACAAGTAAGGAGAACGAAAGTCAATGCATCCAGCTAATATTCAAAGTCAAATTTTCTTAGGTTTTCGAGAAACAAAATTAAAATGAAAAACCAGGGAAATGGTCAACCCACAAACCTTTATTTCATGCGAGTGAAATCTTAGATCTGCTTAAGATGCTTATTTAACCTGCCCAGTTAAACTACAAGAAAATTATGAAAAGGAGGGCAGCATTTTGCAAGACATTGATACCTCAACGCTTTGAAAAAGGCAGGCTTTGATCAGTTTGTTGGTGTGACGTAATAATTGTCGATAAACAATGCCAGCGGCTTTTCAAATGTGGCTACTAAGGCTACTAAGTACCACAATCCTGACAACATTTGTCAAAGACACATTTTAAATTGACTAACGTCGAATGAGGTAAAGAGCAAAGTCTGTGGGCGGGAACAGCTTAATGTGAAACGTCTGTTTAAGAGCTTTGAGAATTTTTCCGATGTGTTCTCTGCACCTTTCTGAGGATGTTATTTGCTCAAACAGTAAATCAACACATGAAATACCCATATTTTTGTCTAACTGGTACTTTCTAAAAATCATAGTAGCAACATTTCCCTTGGCCAAGCTGATTGTTACCCCTGGTAACAGATTTAGACGCTTTTGCGACGAAAGCAGATGTCCATGAACTGGAGTTGGCTGTTGGTGAAAAATACAATTATTTGCTCTCGTCGCCCTTGTTAGAAAAACACCGAGCACTGCGCGTGTGTGCGGCAGCCCTGGGGAGGAGGGGGCGATCATCGAAATGCTGCCAGAGATATGTAGAAGCGCGTTCTTGCAGAGGCGAGGTCGAACCTCAACGGAGGAGTGTAACGTTAGGAAGCAACCAAGACAAGCTCGGTTCTCATAAAAATTTTTCCAAACAATAACGCTACGAATCAAAGCGTTTTTCAAGATTTTAGCAAAACATAGTGCGCAATGAACATGCGCGTAAAGCAGGAGATGTTGCATGCGTACGTACGACGCGACGAAACCCCGGAAGCAATACTGAACACACTTCGATTGTCGCAATATGCAGATGCAAACTCTTAAACTCGTCGGCTGAGGTCGGGCCGTTGCGCTGTTAGCGTACCACAAGTGGGCGACAAAAGCAAACGGGAAAATTTTGTCTCCAAAGCTTCTTCGCGCAAGCCCCTTATTGTAAGCAGCTTACTCTCTTCCGCCATTAACCGTTGTTCCGTTCCAGAATTCGACTGAGACATCGTCGCCTCGCATTGTGATCACGTGATCGCCGTCCTCGATCACGACCGACTTCAGGCAGCCATCGCTGTGCTTGCACTCCGGGTCGCGCAGAACGACGATCTGCGCAACAACAACGCCGACGTCAAATATCAGGACATTTGTAAGTTTCTTTGGTTATCTTAAAACACAAACTGCAATTTATTCCTTGGACCACCCGCACTCCAACTCATGGCGACTCGAACCGGTACTCGAAACAGCTACGTGTACTGTTAACTCATCATTAACCAAAAGACTCGCCTTGAAATGTGGCAAGTGACTTTCCATAACAACGTAGCTGCACGTTCCACTGTGCTCGTACACCAGCCCATCAAACGTGAGGACCGACGCCTTGCCGTACACAGAGCAAAATGGGACGAAAAATGGCCAATGCGTCCCGAAGTTGCCATCCTCCACGGCGAATTTAAAGTCGAACTTCTCTGTTCGCCAAAGAAAAACAGTCAAAAACCTCGCCTCTCGATGCAGCTGTTGCAAGGAAAAAAAAGTGTAGAAAAAACATTCATAATCGCAGCTTCTGCACCGGTTCAGCTTTTCGAAGTTGTATCAATGAAAATCTCAAGATCCATCGGTAAATAAACAATTACATCACAATTGTGACACAAATGACGCGCACAGACGTAACACTTGGTTCGGGGGTCATGCGAACAACGTCACGGCTTTCTAAACAGCTGACTTATTGCTCTGACAAAAACATTGTAATATTTCATTTTTTTCACATCGAAAGCCATTTGAAGACAAAAAGTTTGATTTGAATTTAACACGATACACCTACTGCAGCAGGAAGATGCTCAATGAATTTCAAACAGCTTAAATATTTTAATATTTGCACTAATTTGACATCGTCGATGAAACATGTTTTTGTGTTAGTACTTGTTCGAAAATTAAGACGATTTTTGTTATGCGTGGTTTTCACTGTGAGCGAATGGAGCCGAATCAAATCTGCGATACGCCCACATGCGTTTGCAAGTACGATTCTACATTCCAACCTATAGTCTGTCCATTAACTTATCATTTTTCCTAAAGTCCATGTCCTACGTTTCGCACCCAGAAATTCCCACTAGCGCAATGCAGGTAACCGTTTTCTGTAAGGTAAGCAGAATTTCGCAGACTCACTGTAGGCACAGTTCTTTCCCATGAAACCTTCAGGACAAGAAGTGGGATATTTGCTGCTGTCCTCGAAATCAGGGTAGAGCTGCTCGGCTGAAACGAAGAGAAATAAATCAATATCAACACCAACGCAAATTTAAAAAACTTCAAATGAAACCTTCACGCCAAGTGAATATGCCAAAGATAAGTGCATTTCAGTACACCTCCACGTCTAATTTCACGTCCCAAGAAACATTGTTTTACTGCATAAAGCAATATTGGACACAAGACACTTGATGAATTTTATGAAAAAACTCTATTGTACGTTTTGAAGATCAGCAAAAATGCCGCAAAATATTCAACGTTTCAAAAATACTTTCATCGCTTGACGCGAGACCCCAAATATTTCTCAAATAAAATGATTTTTTCTAAATTTTAGGCCTCCTACCTTCCTCAACGTCTGGGAAGAGAAACGTCTGAGATCTGGAGAATAAATTAAAATCGGTCGTTCGCATTAAAATAAAACATGATCAGTCCAGCGTTGTTTTCATCACAGCAAACACGAGTAGAAACATTAGTTGAGTAAACTTTTCAGTGAAAACATACTGTATTTTTCGAGAGCGATGCTATGACAAAACTAAGCGTAGCTACGTCTTTACGCAACACTGCGCGTGTTTTGAGGTAAGCCAAGTTTTCAGCTGCGAATCCAGTTCGGACGCAGTTGCTTCAGCGAGATTCACCGCTTTAGCTACTCTACATCGACATTACGCAAGTTGGTTGTGAAGAACTAGCAAACGAACTCATTACGTTTTCACCGCATTTCTGCAACCGAATAAATCAGTACATCAACATAAAACGCCTTTTTACCTGACGCTCTGCCCGAGAGCAAGACCTGAAAATAAAAAATGTCAGCGTCAATTGTGTAATTTTGTACTTTTTGCTGTAAACAACAAAAACATGTTCTCACTTTGCTCGTGCAACTAGTAGTAAGCTTTTGACAGGACTGCGTTTCAGGTACAGTCTTTGTGTGTTAACTGCTATTTCTGTTACCATTATTATTCTTTGTTGTAGATGGAGATTTGCAGTCAAATACAGCCTAAGTTAACTTATAATTGTTGGTAAATTTCAGGCTGAACATTATGACCTTAAATACATGATGGTTGTACGAAAGATAATAAGCAATATAAAACCAACGCAATGACGACAAACGCAAGGATGTTAAGCAACTAAAGCTCAATCACTTACTTATAAGCAAGACTGTTGCAAGATGTGTCATCTTGCCTGATGTTATTCGCGCAATAAGTTTGCAGACTGTTCCCAGGCGCAGTGAGTTTACAAAGTTTTATCAGGCGCAGTAAGTTACCCAGGCAATAGCTGTCTGAGCTTCTGGCTGACCATTTTATACCCTGTTTATGTTTTCACAGGTGTCCACACCTGCCAGCGATTGTGTGTAACGTAATTAGGTTAAATCCTTACGCATTTGTTAACCATTCCGCTCCATTTTGCTTGCTGAGGCCCCAGAAAACAATTGTTCCAAGCAAAGAATTCGAATCGCGACTTAAGCGATTTAGTGAAGCGAGTGTTGCGTAACAATTGATAAACACGCAACATTCATTCGGGATTGCGTTTTTATTGGAGCTGCTCTTGAATTATGCTGAGCCTGATTGGAGCATTAACACGCTTATGCGTCGAATGTAAAGCGTTAACGCACCTGCAACAACACGGAAACATAATGTTCTCGTTCACCATCAAGGTGCGTCAAAATCACAAGCCTAATTACGAAATTAGACCTACCTTGAAAAAGGTTGTGTGATTGTCACGAAATGCCTTCGCCAGGCAATTGCCGCAGCATCCACATCTGCAAATGAAACTTCGTTTATTATTTCCAAACAAGGACATTGGCTGACAAACGTTAACTGTAGTCGACGTTTGATAAAAAAAAAAGATTAACGTTAGAGATTGGCAGAAGAGCGCTTGCGAGATACTTGTGGTGATTGATCAAATACGTCCATTTGAACAGGTCTTTAGCGCCTATTCCAATCCTTTTAGGAGGTGATTGCAAACAATATTTGAAAATCTTTCAACGCAACCATCTTTGTCAAAAACGCTGCTCCTCGCATTTGAACGTTTTGAAAATGTAGTTTTGTTTTGTTGATGAATGTCACCGTCCGCTTGTAGCACTGTCGTCGTTGGACACAATATTTCAGTTTCCGATCAACACGGTTCCATTACTTGTAGTCAGTCAGTGGCATGACATCGCCAACCCTTTGCTGATCTTCTTGATGTAATGATAAAAGATCGGCGTTTTTGTGGTCGTTCTTTTTTAATTCTTACTGTAACGGACAACCGTATCAACTATAACGGGTCTCCAAACTTTTTCGTCAGAGGGCCGCATAAGCTGTTACACAACAATTCGAGGGCCGGACATCTTACGTGATGTCGTTGTTTCGGGATAGTAATGTAATGCTTTTTTAGTCTTTCGTTAAAGAGTACATCATCTTGAAATTTTTTCTGAGTACCTGACCTTGTCGATAAGTCGCCTTACTTTTAAACGTTGTGTCGTTACGCCGCACATGGGTCACTGTGTCTTCCAATGATGGCCGGATGCAAAAAATATCTGTGACGAAACAATGAACCGTGTGTTTGCAGAACGAAAGTTCGTTATGGACTTTGGCTATGTGCGTGGTATCAAAATTTCTGCGACTAAATCGCAGCAAATGTAGGTGTGTTTGCGCATTGCAGTCATTTTTTTAAATTGTGCACGCAAGCTTAAATGATCGTCGATGACGTCACACAATCAATCACCCGTGACACAGGCCGCAATCTTAGATCGCACCCTGGACGTCGCTCGCAATGAAAGTCTCGCCGCCGCCTCTTA
>Ga0210059_1013615_pt1 | contig 12142 bp, 6 predicted proteins | sample Ectturendosymbi2_FD_188042 | JGI IMG/M metagenome (GOLD analysis project Ga0210059, IMG submission 188042) | Ecteinascidia turbinata endosymbiont from Florida, USA - Sample 2 (SPAdes) (version 2) | ecosystem: Host-associated > Tunicates > Ascidians > Unclassified | place: Key West, Florida...
CAGCAACTTGTCTGTGTTCCTAAGCTTCCGAGAGTGCTGCGAATTAAACTACTGTACTCCAGTTGCTCACTTGTTGTTGTGGGCCAGAAGTTTGTACTGTAGTTGCTGTGTGGTTCCAGCCAGGTTTATTAGCTTGTAGGGCAGTTCAGGTGGCACACGGTTTCATGAGGTGTAGACGGGCTGTGCGATCCATAGTTCTGGAAACCCGCTCGGTGTAAGAACTCACAAACCATCACCAGTTCTTTTTCCGCAAGCATGAATCCGAATGGGCCTTGGTGTTCCTCTTGAACGGCTAAATACAGCTGAAGGCGTTCTCTTACTTTGGTCTTGACTTCTCCCACGGCGCAATTGACCTTCAAACAATTGAGAAAAGCACAGCAACCACATGCATTAACACAATGCTATAGATATACTTCACAAAGGTGTTGAAACTGCAACAAGTATTATTGCTGTATTAGCATGGCTTGTTGTAAATGTCACTTTTGACACATATTAGTTTTGTTTCCTTCACTAAAACTTCTATGTTATCATTTGCATCAGGAACTGATTTTTTTCTGCCAGAAGATGTTGGGTTTTGTAGCATATAACACTGTACTGGAGATGTTAATGTCTGGCAAACTTTAACTGACGTTCACATGTTAGTTCTATTACAGGTGTGGAAAAGGTCGTTTTGTCATTTGAATCCATCTTGTAAGATAGCACTTAGCCAGCCCTAAGATCTGGGACAAGATTGATCCCTCTCTTCATGACATCTCCCAGCTCACATTTAAAAACAGTACAGAGATGTACTTATCTCTGCCTATGATGACAGATAGTATGGTGCTGAAACATGAGTTATTTATGTCAACTGTATACCATTTCATCTTACCTATGCCATTTCACTTCAATTTCAAATTGTACATTTCCCTTTGAACATATTCCCTCCTCCCATAGCCATCTTTATTCCATACTTTTAACCCTATTGTACATACTCCCATTATTAACACAACTAGGTTGTCTGCTTACCTAGGTTTTGATTGTTTTGTTTGTGTATTTATGATTTGGTTTTGTTGTTTGTGTATTTTTGTGTTTTGGTTTTCTCGTTGCTGCTGGTTTTCTTTTGTTTTGCAGGAACAGCGCATCTTTCCCTGTATTCACACATATCCCTTCTGGCGAACAAAGAAATTTGAAGGCAACACATCTACAGATTGGATCCCAAGAGTACCAAATCAACCATCATCCAAATGCAAAAAACACTGCAAACAATTTGTAGAGCTTGCTAGATGCGAAAGGGTTACGACAACCCAGGCAGAGTTTCATTTTAGCTGGGTTTATACTTTCTCTGCCACACCCAGATGCTTGTGGATCTGAGCAACCCATCCACCGAGAGAGACCGGTTGCGACCTAGCACCCCCTGCGCAACTGTGTTGATCATCTAGCAGCTCCTTCCCACATATATGCACCACCACACGAGTTGAAACAGGACAGTAACAAAACTAATTTAACTGCCAAGGGGCATCGACTCGACAACCTTCCGGTTCCTTCAATGCCCTGGCGTCCTTGCACTGATTTGTGTTTTTTCTAGCTGAATATTAATTATCGCCAAATAAAATCAACTCAACTCAGTGTAGACTTCGCAGAATGCATGGGTTAACCAGCATGGTTTAGTTTCAAAATACAAAACTACCTAACCATACCAGGTCTACTGAGAGGTCAGATGGGGTCGCTCCAAGAAATATGATCTGAAATGATTTGTTCCTCTGCAGCAAAACACTTGTTAAGTGTCACAGGCTTAATACACAAGCTTGTTGCTATCTCTTAGACTGTAACAACTGACAGGCCATCACTATTATGGGATATGGTGTTAACACAGTCTAACCAAAAAATACTCACTGGGTAGAAGTCCACCAAGTACTTCTCAGCCTCTACTGCTTTCCTTGTATTGGATGGAAGCAGGTAGCACAGCATTTGTGTGGCAGTAATGATGTGAAAATCTAAAGATGTACAGCACTTAAGTACAGGACATAGGCATGTCAGAAAACAAAATACTTATGCCTGTTTAAGCCAGACATGAATCCAACGCAAAGCTAAAGGGATGCTATCCTTTTTTTCATGTGTATAAGATAAAACAAGACATTTCTTGGAAGATTAGTGTGTGAGTTCATGATTTTTTCAGGAGTGGCTCATTTTGGTAACGATGCTTTACATCAGGGTCGGCACCCTTTACTTAGAAGTTGGCGGAAGATTTTTTTGTAAGTACAGGATTTTTTCAGGACTTGCCCATTTTTATAACAAAGCTTGACGTCACGGGTCGGCAAGCTTTACAGCCATGGGACAATAACTATAACCATAGGTTGTCAACCCGCTTTAGGTAGATGTAAATAGTTAAAACAGTTATGACCATACTCCCTATGAGCCACCCACAAGAACATAATAGCATTAGAACATTCCAAAACACTGTGGTAGTTGGAATGCCTGAGCAAGCAATCTCCTTCACTGGAATCATTCCCAACAATCACTTGATGTTGTGTGGCTTGGTCACCACTTGCCGTGACTGGTCAATTATCTTCTTTGACACTTCAAAAGCAATTGTGGAAAACTGGTTTTCTGTGGGCAAGTCCAGGTTTATTCGCCGAAACTCCCTTGCAAGCTGCAGAAGTATTTCAGTATTACTTGAGCAAATCACTTAAATGCTAAAATTTGCCCAACCTTTAACTTGTCTGACATACAGTTACATGGTGGACTATCCACCTCACAACATCACTCATAAAATCATCAAGTTAAAATTTAACCTTGACAGGGTTGGGAACCATATCCTATCACAGGCTGCATAAATTGTGAATTATTGCTTGTGGGCCACAAATAACAACTGGTCATATCTTTAAAATCTACCTTTATTTTACTATGAGGGATGAAGGCTTCTTACTACATACTACATCCTACCTTCGTACATGCTTATCTAAGTGTTTTGTTGTGGTGTGATGTTATTTTTTAAATTGGGTAATGAAAATTTGATATGGGCCATATTAAATGTTGTCATGGGCCACATTTGACCTGCAGGGTTTAGGTTGCTTTATTACAATACTTGCTTTACTACAATAATTTACCTCAATACAACCAAGGTCTTTACATTTTAAGAACCACACTGACATTGTTGCAAACAGGGCTGTGGAACCAAAGCCGGAGCTTAAGCAATTTTGGATGTTTTGGAGCCAGAGCCCAAATTCATTAGATTGTGGAGCTGGGCCTGAAAATGTGGGTTCCCGGTCCACAGAATATGTCTGTCCACAGAAAATAAGTGAATTGCACAAATATTACCATAATTTTAATTTTTTATAGGCCAAATTGTTGTGGCACATGAAGAGTTCTTGATACACAGCTACCATAACCTAAATTGTAAATTCCATAGGCATTGCTACACACAAAGGTCACTTGTGATCCCCTGCTGTAGGATTGGCTACCACGTAATGCACAAAACAGGCACTTGCAGGCCTGAAATGTACACGTTATGTACTTGAAAAATATGCACTTCGATTCATGCACTCAGAAAAGTTGCCCGGCTTTTATTACACCGTGTTTTTTTCTTGCTGAAACATTTTGGTCTATTTTAGCTGAAACATTTGATCACTAAAACATTTCGTTCATTTGTCTCTTAATATATATTAAACTCACCATTAAAGTGTTTTTTAACCTATATTATTAAACATTCTGACCAAAATGACTTAATTTTTTTTGGTCATTTCACAAACGTTTCGTTCTATGACCCAAAATGACTAAAAAAGCCCCAGATTACACCTCATAGAATTTAAATCAGTGGCTTTAACTTCTGCACATTTACTGTTAGCAACAAAGCAATGTACTCAACTTCACACAGTAACTTTAACAAAGAAAATGTACAAAAATAATTTTGATGTCCTTGTGGGCAAGCATGCACTCCTAGTTAAGGATCACTAATTTAAACAGTTGCTATTGTTCATCCATACAAAAATGTGAAGTACAAGCTGTTTTTTTTATTCCTTACCAAGCACCTACACTGGTACACTAGTAAAGAAAAAGAATTACATAGAGCATCACACAACTGAAGTGAACGGATAAGAAAGTTAGATGAAGATACATCTCATTGAAAAAAAGCACAGAAATCAATGTGGGCGAACACCAACAAGAATTCAGCTGAACTTTCATAAAACCTTTCTTTGCATTTATAGTACTACTGCACAAAAAGACATATTTCTTGAAATGACCACACTCAAACAACTTCACTAACACTTAAGAAGCTTGTACAAAAATACAAGCTTGCCAGCCTTGTGAAGTCTATTGCTAAAATTGATTAATAACACAACTTTTGCTAGTTCAGCTTCTGAAAAACTATAACTTACATGCATAAAATGGTAAACCTTTAATATACAGCTGGTGTTATTATAACTCTGAAAAAATAAAAAAAGTACTATTTCTAAAGTCAACAGTATATAGATTTGCTGGAATGTATATGTAAGTTTTACTTTATGCCAGGCCCACAGCAATGGGGGCATTCAGAGGGAGTGGCCCCAAATTTGTTAGCGCCCCCCAAATTTTGTAGTGCCCAGAAAAGTTTGTTTAACCACATACCAAATAAATAAATAAAAAATCTTGCCCCCCTAACATTTTATTTGGCCCTCCAAATCTGGCTACAGACCCACTTTATTCCAGGTTACGAGTCTGCAAATGTTGTTATTTCAATCCACATATTATTATTGCAGTCAATTGCCATAGAATACGGGATGTCACAGATGCTACTGCATGATCAGTGACATGCAACACATGATTAGAAACAATGTGGCTAGTAGCTGTGATTGGTCTTAAAACTAGTCCACGCCACGTGTCAATGAATTGCAAAAAAGCCCCAGATGAGGACTTTGTTGTGAAGGCTACCACAGTACGCACATACAGCAGAGTTAGTATAGTATGTTATTTGCGCAACTTCCCAAGCAAAAAACAGGCGTGCGATGTAGCCAATGGTTTATTTAGACCAGATGTCTCCAAACTTTTTGTCAGAGGGTCACATAAGCTGTTACATAACGGTTTGAGGGCTGCACATCTTACGTAATGTGATTTTTTCAAGATATGTCGCATATACCAAATCAACAAATTTTGTGTAAATATATCATTTTTTCATTTTATATTGACAATGGTTTTACAGGCCAGATGAAATGGCTTCGCGGTCCAGATTTTGCCTGTGGACCGAAGTTTGGATACCCCTGATACATATTGTATCAGCTGTTAAGCCTATATGATTTAGCATAATAGGTTGATGCATGATTTTCAGCAAGTAAGGTGCAATCCAACAGAGTGTGTTTTCACTTTTTGTACATGCGTCAAAAAACAGTTAACCACTGCTTCTCATTTGTAACTTAGGTGGTTGCACATTATTGGCTACATTAATGTACCATAAGTTAGAGTTACTGCATATGCAGTGGTGGCATTCCAAAGTGTTAAAAAAAAGGTTATTCTGTCATAAAAACATTTCAAATGTAGAATATGGAACACACAAGCTGCAACTTATAATTTTCTGGAGATGTATCCAGGGCATGAACCAGCAAAATTTGGTGACTATCCATTTAAACATATCAATTCATGCTTACTGAACCATTTAGGACGATAGTGCATTATGAAACTTATTTGTTCATGAGAGAGTAAAAAAATAGAAGTTGTTGTTTACTTTGATTCAGACTCATGGGCCATATCACAAGCAATGGCAATTTAGCAACAAAAGAGCACTGCAATGGTTTTATCAAAAAAAGCCTGTACAATTGAAATTTTGTCATAGACATGAAAAAGTTGCAATAATAAATCGCCCATTAGTTTTGTCAAGCATTTTTAAAAACCACTATTGTAATTTCTAAATATAATGTAATGTTGTTGTTGCATGTGGCCATTTGGGCAAAAAAATATTTATGGGATTTTGAGTTAACTTGCCATCTTTATTTGCATCAGAAACATTGCTTCCCTTGATTTTTTTGAAGGTTACGTTACTTCCTAGCATTTGACATGGTTTGATAAACTTTTTTATTATATTTAAGCTATTGGCCCACTTGAACTCTTGACTTGGGCTACATGGCAGTACAATTTCAAAAATTTTCATGCAACATGCCTATCAACAATGCTAAATAATCCAACAAAATTTTATTGCAAACATAGTTAGCAGTTTTTGAAAGTTATTATCCACAAAGAAACGATTGCACAAACATGGATAAGCATGTTGCAAAGCATAGGTGCCCAAGTTTTCTGGCATAGGCTGCATTTTGCTATTTGTAATACTTAGTAACGTTGTCCGTAAATTTAGGCTCGAGCTTTCATATTGTATGGTAAGCAACCACAAATCTTTCTTTGTTATATCAGGGGGAGCAACCTGCAGTCCACAGGCCAGATTTTAGAGTTTGTATTTGGCCCACATCTAGGCAAAGATTGCCGACCCCTAGGTTATATCAACACAAGGGATCTCTTAGTTCTTAGTTCATATTTATATTTTTATATGTGCAACCCTCATCTTGAATACGCTGTCTTACTCATTTGGTTCCCCAAAAAATTGGAAATATGGAAACAGCAAGCTGCATAGCCTGCGTTCCACTAATGTTAATTTGACTTTGTCTGAAGCAGAAATGGTGCAAAAGTACTACCAGTAAATTTAACAATGCAAATGGTTAAAAAGAGACCTGCGTAAGGCTACGAGGTATGGAAACCATTGAGTTACACTACAAAAATTGAAAAATATAAGAAATATCTGCTAAGTTTTCTTCTTCATAAGCAATATAACTTACAGTGAGTAAGTTATGAGCCCAGACGGAAGCCGCATGTGTATGAACATCTTGCATTTATGTCTTTTCATGAGGTGCAGGACACAATCTAGACCAGGGGTCAGGAACCTATGGGTAGTGAGCCAGATGTGGCTCTTTTGATGACGGCATCTGGCTCGCTTGATACTTTAACACGATTGTTACGAATGAAACGTTTCTGTAATTTTCCATCTACCAGACTACAAAGCTATCAGCAACACCATGCAGCACCAGAAGTCGCATTAACAGTAAGAAGCATGTCATTAAAGAGAAAATTCAGACATTTACTATTGTTTCAAATTGTTGATTTTGCTTAAAAATACACACGTTAGTTATTTGCATTAAAAGTGTTGAAAAATATTAGATGGCTCTCACGGAAATACAATTAAAAATACATAAGTTTCATGGCTCCCTTAGCCAAAAAGGTTCCCGACCCCTGATCTAGACCATACTAGACAAATTCTATAACTACAGACATGTAGTTACAGACACAAAATATATGACTACAGATTTAGTAGGACAATATGTACAACTACAGACATCCACATATATACATTCATAAGGATAAACACAACATCAAATAGGACACAAAATGTATAACTACAGATATAGTAGGACAATATATACAACTACAGACATGCATATATATACATTCAACATTGCATAAGGATAAACACAACGTCAAACACAATCACCAACTTCAAACCAAAAACCAAGACAGTAAAAAAACAAGTATTTTTTCATAACATTAAACATAACAGTGACAGAGTAGGTTAATTGTCCTTTTAATTTTCGACAGCGTGGTAAGCCAGTTTGAAATTTTCTATAGCTTTATTGCCTGTATTAACCAAGACATAAAACTGAAAATCCATGAAGCTTAAATATGTTTAACCAAGTTCCTTTAACCAAGAATTGCTAACTGGTTGGTCAGCCAATTTTCCATTGAAAAAACTATTGCTTTTAATTTAAGGTTCATAACAACAGTAACACTGTCGAAAACAGAAGGACAATTTTGGGCATTAATACATAATAACATAAAAGCCTAATCTGTCCGAAACTAGTGTTATAAAACATAAACCAGAATCATACAGCGGTGTATTGTCAGTTATCAGATTTATTTGACAGTAGTATGCAGATTAATCAATAATTTACTTACTTTCTAATTCTTTATTTGCAATAGTCGTCCTTAGATGGAACGTCTCTTAAAACCTTCAAAATCAATATCTTTACATCTTCACATGAGTGTTCCATCACACGAACTTGTTATGCGTAGATAATTCCACGTCAGGTAAAGTATTGCAGTAAAAATGCCACCCAATGAATGGTTAGTGAACAGCAATTCAGTTTACAGCTACCGCAGTGGTTTCAGACGGCTGGTCCTAAACTGAAAATCAGCCTGTAATAGCAAAAGCAGTGCATCAAACCACAAATAACTATGCAAACACTTACAATTAAAAATCTTCACCAAATGGCGTCGAAACAAAGATCAAACTCGTGACAATTCCAGGTCATTCCTTCAACGTGATGCGGATCAATATGTGATGACTGACTAGGGTCATGTCACGTGATTGGTCGTCACACTTTGCCTTCTGTTACGCAATGTTTAGCCGCCATGTTGATGTTTGCTGAATGCAAGGTTTTCCTTTCTTACGTTTTGTGAATACCAGAAATGCGTAACACCTTTCGTTGTGCTAGCGCTGCCCAGAAGATAATAATTCAAGATTGCACTCAATAACTGAATAGACTGCAATTGTACACTTCCTGAGCTGTATTTCAGTGCACCAATGCCTTTAAGTCTTCATAAGTTTCTCACGCGCACAAACGACAGTGCCGTGACGCCCATCATATCACGTGATTCTACTGTCTCGTCTTGTCTTCTTCCTGACGCATGCCGCTATTATGGACAGGGATCCCACTTTTGGGGAATTTGTCCCTAAATTGGGAATTTCAGCAACGTTTGGGGAAAAATTTGGGGAATTGAGGTATCTAGGGATTTTTTAGGAAAATTGCATTTTATGGGATAAAATTGAGAACAGTCAGTGTGGTCACGCGTTTCCATCAAATATGGTAATTACTCATCAGATCCTTGTGATTTAAATGTCAATTTCAGGATCTTGTCTATATGTGGTAGTGTATCTAAATTAGTTTAATCTCTACGGTCAAATGCAACCGAACCAGGTCTTGGGTATAGTGTTGCTGAAATTGGATGAATTCAGTCGGTAGCGGTTTTTGTGTGGGGTTTGTTTGTGATAGGGGTTGCAAGGGCCAATAACCAAAAAATCAACAGGGTTGCGTCATCAAGAAAATTGTCACTTGGCCAAATCTACAACGGCCAAATCTACTGTGCGAGTCTGCGAGAACTGGTTGTTAAATTTAAAGGATTATGAACTTGAGAAAAGAAGAGCTGCTCTTGCAACACTTTTATGTTACCGGTGATGGAAAGACTTAACGTGAAGTTACAGTAGAGATTGTTTTTAATATCCCAAGGCACAGAACATATCTTGATGCTAAAAGTTGACTATGATGTCTGTTTGGTTTTATAGTGTACTGGTATGCATAATTTTAACAAAGGGTAAGGAGCTTAGCCCCGTGGATGTTGTAATTTTATAGTTGTTCATTAAGTTTTTAGTTAAAAAATGCCTTTCTCTTAGTTTTGAGTCAATGAAATCAAAATTCACCCCTGTTGGCCCCCTGGAACAATTTTTCGGCCACTCCATGGAAAAATTCATCTGACGCCCATGCTGGTATGTGCTGTAATCGTTATTACACCTCAGTCGCCTATACCAATGTAGTGTAAATAATTGCTGCAAATGAGACATCAGCTTTAGTTGAACCTTCTTCGGCAAAAATCCAGTTTGTGCAAAAATTTTGCAGTGAATGGTTTTGTTGCCACTTCTTGGCGTGACGTTGAATGCATGGTTCACCACAAATGGGATGTGGGCAAAGAATTGCACCCATATGTAAGTGGTGTGAACACAAAATAATGGAGTGATCAAGGGTTTGATCTCTATTGTTGCTTGCTGACATATTGTGCGCTTGTTAGGTCTCTCCGATAGCAGCAGTTGCATCCGTCTGAATTGCTAACTGGTTGGTCAGCCCTTTACTATGCGCCAGAAGTCCAAGATGTTCAGTATGCAATAAAATTGTCCCTTGTTGTAGATCACACGAATAAAGCACAGAAACAGGTAATCACGTGCAGGTAGCTAGTTTTATTGAAACAAAACATAACTTGCCTTTCAGGCTTTCACTCTCGCCAAGCCATTGTTTTCTTTTGTTTAGTCAAGAGAACCTCAACAATCATCCCAAAACTGTTCTTAAGCACATTAGCCAACAGATTAACACTAAGTGTGCAAATATAAAAAGCCAGGAAGCTGGTTTACGGGGATGCCGGGACAACGGTGCAGCATGAGGAGCAGTAAAAAATTAGGACAATGGATAATCACAAAAACAAACAAATTGTGACCAATATATGTTTGTTTCTGTTCAGCTACAATATCGACCTCAAAAATAATAACATAAATTTGTTGCAACCACAATGCTGCATTGCCCTGAGCTGACCGAAGAGAGAGTTGAATGGACAACCTTCGGGATACCAGCAATAGAGATTCCCAACTTGACTAGGTTAACTATGCTGTTACTGATACGTATTCAATGTTAAATATGGCATAATCACCATGTTACAACCATTCTGAATTTTCTTGTTGCGCAAATAGCTGCAATGATGAACTTAATTCAATTCGATTTTCATAAATCAAGAAATTGCCCTGATACTGTTATGAAAAAGGCATTTCCACCCTCGTTGCCCCCTTTTTCAAAGGGAGGCTGGACAATGCCTCTGTCATTTCCGCTTTCCAGCATCCCTGCTGACTTATACTGTGCAGCAGAACTCGTCTAATTCGTCATCGTTTAATTCGTCAATTCGCTTAGTTCGTCACTTTTTCGTCGGTCCCGGCAGAATCCCTATATTTTGTGTACATTTTTGTTCGTCTAATTCGCCATCCTCTAACTCGTCAATTTGCTCAATTTGTCACCTATCTCTTGGAAATAGTAATTTTCTATCCCCGAGAAGCGTTTTGTTCGTCTATTTGTGATTTGCAGCTTCGCTTTGAATGTCTAAGCAGCAAGTACGTGTGGGAATTCAAATAAATCATGGATCTTTATCTGAGAATTGTTGCACCTCGCAATATTTTTATCGAATTTATACACGAGGTGCGAAGCGCGGCCTGACTCCCCGTTGAGAGAACGTGGAAAAGTTTATTAAAGATTAAAAGGTGCTGGATTAAATGGAGGACTCTCGATATAGCAGAGGAATTAATTGTTGTATTCAACCATATCGTCTTAAACTTTTATTTTACTGCAAATAAGAGCACTATGTATGTATACGAGTTACTATGATAAAGTATACAAGCTTCTATGATAGAGTTTTCACCTGTTTGCATAGTTTGTCACTTAGCCTAATTCGTCATTTTTTCCTAATCCCCTTGAGGTGACGAATTAGGCAAATTCTATTGTATTTTGAAGTGCTAAAAGTTAGGTGAGAATTACACACTGTTTTGTGCAAAATGTAGGGAATTTTTGTGAAATTTTGAGAATTTTGAACTCATCTTTAGGGAGTTTCTAGTCAACATTTGTGGGAACCCTGATTATGGAAGTAAGTCGGTTAATCAATAAGCAGTTGCTTGTTGAAAGCATTCACATTTACAAATGCAACCAAACCCTTTCTCACCATACCAATCCACATTTTACTGCTAGTAATAGCCTACAAAGCAATGCATAGCTGATGTTCGGGGGTAAAAAATATGTATCACCCAATTTATCATGGGGCAACAAGAAAAATTATCCCCAATACTCTAAAGCTACCCCAAGTGGGGTTCCTGCACATGGGGTAATACCGTTTTTAGTTTTGGGTAAGCGTCATGCAATACCCAAACTGTTTTGGGCAAAATTAAAAGTTGACCTGGATTTTGGGGCACTTTTCCACGTAAATTACCCAAATTCTTAGAAAAATAACCCCCTTTTTTTACAGTGCAGGTTAAACTTGGTACTTTTTTGCCAATTCACAGTTGTGCAAGTTGATTTCTGTTTAATCTCAAATATATTTTCGTGTCCTTATGCAAATATAACTATTAGAATGGAACTTTTGACATTAATTTCATCTAGTAAAATTTGATGTTAAAAGGATAAAGCAAAACATGATTAGTAGGGCAAGTTTTTGCAACTTTTGCAACTTTTTTTTACAGCTTCCAACAGCTTCCTAAATACTCAAAATACATGCAGTTCAATGTTTTGAGCTGTTTCCAGGGTTGTTATATTGCAACTTTTTGCAACATTTTCGATTTTTGCGTGCAACTTTT
>Ga0210059_1013616_pt1 | contig 12142 bp, 13 predicted proteins | sample Ectturendosymbi2_FD_188042 | JGI IMG/M metagenome (GOLD analysis project Ga0210059, IMG submission 188042) | Ecteinascidia turbinata endosymbiont from Florida, USA - Sample 2 (SPAdes) (version 2) | ecosystem: Host-associated > Tunicates > Ascidians > Unclassified | place: Key West, Florida...
ATACTGTTGTGAATGGTGCAAAATCGAATTGTAGAAACATAGCTTGTGGAATTCCTCAGGGTTCAACTCTTGGGCCATTGTTGTTTATAATGTATATCAATGATCTACCCCTTTGTTCAAAATTCAAAACAATCCTCTATGCAGATGATACCTATCTGTCTCTTTCACACTCTAGTCTATCTACTTTGCAGAAAGTGGTTAATAATGAATTACTAAAAGTACATGATTGGATGTCCCTAAATAAACTGTCTATAAATTATGCTAAGTCAATGTATCTCCTGACAGGAAAGAAGATACAAAGTAATTTAGCAGAGGATTTCTTAGTTAGATTAGGCATCCATCAGATTAAACGTGAGCAGTCTGTAAAATATCTCGGTGTTATTGTAGATGAAAAGCTTAATTGGTCGTCACATCTAAAACAAATTGAAACAAAGCTAGCCTTTGCCTCAAGTGTGATCTACAAAACGAGAAATATTTTACCGTTAAACACGCTCAAATTACTATACTATAGTTTTGCATACACACATTTAAGTTACTGCGTTACAGCTTGGGGGTCTGCAACCACGTCATATTTAAAGCCAATCTATGCGAAACAAAATAACATTTTGCGCAACATGACATTCAGTAATTATGATGCACAGGTAAGCCCTATTTATAAGAGATTGAACTTTCTGAAAGCGCAGGATATATATAAACTGGAATTGGCCAAATTATCGCACAAATTTCATGATGGATTATTGCCCAGTATTTATAATGGTCTGTTCCAGAGATCTTCGGATTTACATAACTATAATACAAGATATGCTAGCAATCAAAACTATTTCATTCCTAGTGTCCATAGTAATATTGGAAAAAAACTAATATCTTATAAAGGAGCGGTGATATGGAGAGAAATCAATGCAGAATATAAAAATCTACCTTTTTACCACTTTAAAAAAACTATGTGCAATTATTGGCTATCGCAGTACTAAAGATTTGGTTTCATTTTCAAAAGTGCCTGTGAAATTGCGAAAACTTAATCAACAGAATATTGTTTTTAAATATTAAATTGGAGCATCTATCAAATCAATATTGGTGAACTCTTGCCCTAATCTTTTGGTGTTCTTGTTTCATGCGTTTCCTCTGTTTTTTGTTATCTTGCGAGCTTCTGAGAGTATCGTCTAGATAACCTGAGGGTTTTTTCGGTCTCCCAACTGCATACTTGGGAATGCTTTCAAGTGTCTACAAATGGCGTTTGTTTTTTATTGCATCGCACCCGGCTTTTGCAGTAAACAATACAATGCCAATACCTAGTGAAGTTACATCTTTCGGTGATTTAGTTTTTTTTTGCATAGCCATCGACGTACATGATCATTTGCAAATTTTTTTCTTGGCTAGTGAAGCCTACAGCTGCCTGTGACCCCTTTCAGCTACGTTTGCACCCTGGCTCAAATCTCTACTTACGTCACTGCCTCCAATTGTGAGCGACTGAAGGGGGAGACTGTCGCGATGGTTTTCGAACGGGACCAAACCGGTCGCGCCATTTACACAACAACTTTTGCGATATCAGGGGGTACCACGGGAAGGAGTTGCTGTGGATACATTTGTAGAGGTCTTGCATTGTATCTACTGCAAGTCATGGAGAAATCACTACACATAGAAAAAAGGCCATGTATTGCGTTGTTACTTTTGTTCTAATTGATGTTCGTTGAAGATAAGCCAGTAATCACAAATACACCAACTAAGACAGGTGTAGGAGCAGGCAAAATTTTGGGGGTGGAAAGGTTTTTACCCAAATTTAAGACAGAGGTTCCCAACCTGGGGTACATGTACCCACGGGGGTACATTTGCCTATCCGAGGGGATACAATTAGGTTAGAAACAGAAAAAAAATACATTTACATAATATTTGTTTCCAAATATTCATACATATGTCAGTGAATATTATTTTCAAATATCACTACATGCTTATTGTTAAATATATCTATGAATAATCATGATAAAATATTTTGTCATATGTGATTTTAGGGTGCATGTTTATCTATCGAAATGCTGAAGTGGTACATACGTATCTGTTGAAATGCAGAAGGGGTCCATGCTCATATGTGGGAATGCTGAAGGGGTACATGGTAATCAGATGTTTGGGAAACCCTGATCTAAGACCTAGGTGTGGGAGCAAGCAAAATATTAGGGGTGCGAAGGATTTTTGCTGAAATTTCCCCAAACGTGCCCGAAACAAAAAACTATAGAAAATTACCTCAAAAGGAAACATGCATTTCATTTTTGCGCGCCACTTTTTTCAAATCAAAGCACATCAAGCGATTTTACGAAGGTTATAACACCATTTTTGCCCAGATTTCCAGGAATTTTGCCCGGTTTTGAGGGTAAACAACCAAACTAAACCTTTTGGGGGTGCGCTTGTATCCCCCTGCACCTCGCATCGCACACCTGTGATGTAAGCATCTAGCACTCAGGATAAAACAACAGAAGGAACGTTAAGGTTGGAAGAAGGAGGAAACATCTCATTTCACACGTAATGCTTTTCTTGTGACAAGCTCCATTGTTTATTTTCTCTATTTTTGAGTGTCGAGTAAAGAGCTAAAAAATGTTGTCACGCCAGTTATACTCCCAAAGCTTCCAGCAAAGTTCCACCAAAATTTTCAGTAATCGTGGGTCACAAACGTTTTGACTGATGTTTTTTAAGATTCACGGTTGTAGATCAACACCAAAATGCATCGAATAAATTTGATTATAGGTTTATGCACCAACACGTTTACGCTCGTTCATAGTTCATTTCAAAAAAGTATGGAAAACTCACAGTCACCTGGATTTTCTTGTTCTGCACCAAATCTTGTTTCAGCCAAATTTCGAAACGTAGCAGGTTTGAAAATAATTTAGCTTCAAAACCAGTATCTAAACAAAAAAGTGTTGTTCTCAAGTTAAACGGTATTATGTTGATCTCAGCGCCAATGTCCATATCACAGATGTCAGTAGAAGAACAAAAGAACGTAAAATTACTTATTTTCTGCTTAACATCAATCCAATATTGCTGCACTCTTCCACACTTCTATTTGTTATTTGATCATAGAATGCAATTGACAATGACTCGTACATGTACTGCTTTTTTACTACTTGCATCACTTTCCAGAGACTTGCTATGACAACACAATTACAAAATCACCAAAACCCTGCTTTCTACCAGTGCATGATTTTGTGTCTAAATACAGGTGAAAATTTTTCTGTGAATGTCACAGCGCGGAGAATGTATAGCAGCGCACACATACAGGCCTTACCGTAATATTGTACTTAAAATTATGAACTTGGCACTGATACGTAGCTGCAAATCTCGTTCGGCGCACTCCAAGTTTTTGGTCGCGTGGCGAGAGTGCGCCTCAGCATTTTTGCAACCCTATAAGACAAGTCTTTCACTTGGAGAAATTTCTGCGTTTTATAAATGGTAGCAACTTTGTTAGTCACAAGTTCATTTGTCTTTAAACATCTCATGGCGCGATTTAAAACAACCGATATTCTTTGCAAATGACATGAAGCTGCTCTTCCCCAAAAAATAATCCCATACTGTGCTCGCGTGTTTATTAAGCTGTGATACAACATACATAATGTCTGTTTATGTTCATTCACACTGCGTTTATATGTATCACGTGACTTAAGGTTGGTTCACTGTTGGAGTACTTCCAGCAATTGATCAAAAAAGATGTTTGAACTCTTTCCTGAGAAGACTAATGCATATACTTAACAGAAAACTGGGAATTTACTTGATGTTTCAAAAAAGGAACTTGAACAGGTCAATGGACTGTTTTTTATGACGGGGCTTGTGAGCAATTTGTAAAACAGAAAGTCGGTATGCATCTGTTGCAGACATGAGCAAAAACAAGTTTCTGAACTTGTTGCTCTGCAGCATTGTGTGAACAATATATGGAAGATCAGGTCTTGGTTTGCTTCGTTTCGTGAAAATTGTCTCAACTCGTGCCTGATGATTTCAATATAACTGACCAACAAATGGTTCCGCTCAAAGTGAAGTTTAGTGTGACAAAGCAATATATGCCAAACACACCACATAAAGAGTTGAAGATGTTGTGTGTCATGCGTGGTTGCACAAGACAAGAATATAGTTCATCGTTTGACTCCAAGTGAATCGTTTGACGTGGTTCACTCAGAAAAGAGACTTTATCTGCATCACTGCGATTCAAGCAGCCCGAATGGCTACGTACAGATATGCACAACCAAGCGTCGAAGAATATAAATGGAAGGCCGGCTGCAGGGAAGAAATATACTGAGGATCAGAGAATGAATGGAAATTAACGAAATATTTGCGATTAATCTTCATTTAAATCTACTGAACGTTGTTCACGTCAAGAATTATGGTCTTCCTTCTATCATTTGCAACCGTCCAACTGTTTTTACTCAATCGTTGACTAAACGCTGAACAACTAATTTCAAGGTTACACTGCAACACAAAGTAGCAGTGAGTGGTTTCAATCAAACAGATCCAACCTCTGATGAGATCATATGGTTTGGCGCTTTGATAATACATACTTTGCAAAAAGATGTTACAGACCATATTCAACCTCAAACCATATTAAACATCTGGTTTCTTCAGTGTGCTTCCTTCAGTTGACCGAAAACCAAGAATTGAAGCCACCCCATGAAATTGTCCGTTGTGATCTCCGTTCAGTTCTTTGTCATGCATCTGTTAGCAAAGACTATGTGGATGGTCAACAGCTGCAATTTAGTCTATGCACCTACACCAGTGGTGGGAACTGATTTGCTACTATGGGCCGCACGATTTGGACTTCCTAAGCACCACAATAATGAGAGAAACTATGAGATATATGAGAGAGACTACCCTTGACTTTTAAGTATCCAGTGGTGTAGGAGGTGCAATGTGCTTATTTGACGAAAATCTGGGAAGAATCTTTGAAAACGATGAACAACAGAACTGGTTGCCTCTTCGTTACCAACAAGAAGCAATGTCGAACACATCGACACTAAAACCATTTATCAAACGAGTGTACTGCCCGTACAACTGGTACTTAACAAAGAAATGAAAGACCCCTTAACTCTCAATGAGTGAATGGTTCGAGTTTGCCTAAATTCAAATAACATTACGGACGGAAACGCATAAAACGTGACCGGCCATTATTCGGCCGTAAACTGGTACCGATGTGTGTCCCATTGCGGTGCAGCAAAGGAATTACCACTGTGTTTATTTGTATATCAACTGCTGTCACAGCAGTCAAGGTGTGTTTCCCGCTGTAACCAAATACTTCAACCAAACCTGCGCCGGTGACAAGCCCGAAAAACAAGGCGTGGTAAGAAATTAACTCATAGTTCCAAAATGGAGCGCTGGATCAGAAACAACCAAAAAACAAATCCGCACGCCCTCCCCTCCTCAAACCTACATTTTTGGTGAAAACTCCGCAACCGAACTTGATCTCTTTGGACGTTTGCAGGCAGCGAAAGACGAACTTATCTCATGCGGTGTATTTCTCCTCCTCAGTCGCTAGCACGCTCAGAAATTCCTCCCCTTTGTCCACTTCTTGTCGCTAAGCTCGCTTGAAGTCGCTGGCATCGAGACATGCGCACAACGAACATGACAGTGACAACATGCAGCAACCCCCTTAGCTTCCATGCCGTGCGTAACTAATGGGATAAAAGGGGGAACCCACCCTGGCAAACGAGATGTAGAAACCAGAACCAACTTAGTTGATATTTCGGTTTTAGTATTCTTTTTGTTTTCAGCACGTTGTTGTTCGGTTAGTTTTGCAGTGATCTTAGCATAGGCATCCACATGCGGATTCAACATCATTTTTCAATTTTTCAGTGTTGGCTAGTGAGCCCACTTCAGTTGCCAGTGACCCCTTTCGGCGAAGTTTTTCCCCCTAGGCGCAAACCTCTACTTACACCACTGCTTTCAATTGTGGGTGACTAGTGGTGGGTTTTGGCAACTGACCAGTTACATCGTTAACGAACAAACCGGTCGCGCCATTTACACAATTATCTTTGCGATATCAGGGGGCAATATTCTGACGCAGTGTCACAATAGGAATGAGTTTGTTGGAGTTTGTTGGGGTTTTGTTCCTGGGGGCCAATCTGTGCAGCGCTGACTTTTTGATGTTTGTTGTTTTTGCCAACCACAGCGAAGGTCATGACAGGAAGACATTACGTTTACTTCCGGCAAGTTGTACACGCGCCGCAGCTTAGCAGAACTTAAAAATAATTGCTATGAAAATTTCGCTCTTTTCGACAAGCGCACGTTTCGAATAAGGGCGTTTCTGCAGATCGTCTTGCTTCGATTCTCCGTACTTTCATTATGGTATCAATCTAATTCTAACTGTGAAGTAATCAAAAAAGCAAGTTCTGACTGGTAGTAATATTTCGTGAAGCCCTTTGGCCTTGTGCCTCGACAATAAAGCATGATGCAAGAAATATATCTTAGTCGTCCAGATGACAATTCCAATATATGTGAATAGAAAGAAGTCAATAGCAAAACAGGAAAATAAATTGAAACTTTAAAAAGGACAGTTACATCCCCAAAGATGTTCAGACCTTGGCCCCGGAGTTGCTGTGGATACATTTGTAGAGGCCTTGCATTGTATCTACTGTACTCCTGGAGAAATCATTACAAATGAAAAGGAGAGGCCTTGCATTGCGTTTTTTAATTTTCTTCTAATTGATGTTCGTTGAAGATAAGCCAGTAATCACAAACACACCATCCAAGCCAGTGTGGTACAATTACAGACACGCGGGCAGCACGTGGCCCGCCAAGCCAGTTATCTCACCAAAATGTTTCAGAAAAGATACCCCAAACTTTTCAGCAAAGTAATCTTGCGTCACAAACGTTTTCTCTGATGTTTTTATAAGCTACATGGTTTCAAATTAACACGAAAAATACATACAATAAATTTGTTGATGGGTTTATGCGCCAACAGGCATACGCTCGTTCATAGTTAATTTGAAAAAAGTATGGAAAACCTCCTCTCACCTGGATTTTCTTGTTCTGCACCAAATCATCTGTCAGCCATATTTGGAAACGGTTTAAAAATAATCAAGCTTCAAAATCAATATCTAAATACAAAAGTGTAGTCCTCAAGTTAAACAGTATTATGTTGATCTCAGAGCCAATGTCCATATCGCAGATGTCAGTAGAGGAACAAAAGAACATAAAATTACTTATTTTCTGCCTGACATCACTCCAATATTGCTACTTTCTTTCACACTTCTATGCAGTAATAGAAATGTCCGAAAACGAAAAACTGAGAGACGTTTTTAAGCTGTTTCGGAGATATGACCGAAACGTCTCAGTGAAAAAAAACCGTATTCTGAAACGGCTGTGAATCGGACACGGTCGAACGCGTTCAGCATCCCATCCCTCAGCCAGGGAGCGAATGACATCGATTGGCAGCGTCAGTCGAAAAACACAATCCAGCAAAATGTTATTCATTGTCCGGGTTATGATCATGAACTTCGAGATTCAAATCACGCACTTGTGTGGCGAATCCCTGTTTATGAGCAGGGGGGTGGGGTGTAGTGGTCACAAGTCCTTCAGGCGCGTGAAGAGCAGTGCAGTCGATATTAAATTGAACAGAATATGCCATAAAACAATTCAAAACATGAAAGCTGGAGGTGAGAGTGGTCAGTGTCTACTCTACAGACGGCAGTTCGAAAGTGAAACGCGTCCACTCCAAAACCAAAACAGGATGTTACAAAAATATGATTCTGTTAAGTGAGTAAGCAATGGCTATGCTTTGAGATTGGTGGAAACTTTTAATTCCTGTAATTTTTTTATGGAAACGAACTTCTGACTCCGGTAATTGCATTCTGACTGAGGTCAAGGAGAACTGATGTCCAACAACTGTGATTAGAACAAATCTTGACCAGAGGGATTACGCACCAACGTTTCCAGTTTGTCACGGCTATCTTACCAACAAGCAATCCCAGCTCACTTACTGCAGAAGCAATGCTTCTCAACCTGATTGAGCAACACCTGTTCTGAAACTTAATTTGGTTGATTATACTTTTGGTATCAGAACATGCAGATGAATTATCAAAAAAAGTAATTGAATTTGAGGGAAACAACTGTTTTTTCCACAAGGTGATCCGATGATATGATCGCAATTCAATCGAAAGTGTAACAATTGAAAAAATCAACCAATTAATCTGACAGCCACATCAACAGCCTAACCAACACTAGTTACAAAAACAAAGGAGAACTCTGGTAGAGTCCTGTCAAGCTGTGAGGCAAAGATGAACAAAACAAAAACGCCGTGCATTTTACTGAAAAATGTTTTCTTATTCTTCGTTACACCAACAGATTTAACAAACGCATGGCCTGCCGTGGAGGTTTACTTTAGTAATTAAGTTTAGAACAAACGCTTTTCAACTTAATTAACCGTAGGTAACATTGAATCATAGGATGATTTAAAATGGCAAAAAAACTATTTCACACCAACTTCATACATGACATGGAAGCTGCTCACGTAGCACAGGTTGGGAAACACTGCAGTAGTAGAGCATAGATCTTCACAAATACAACATGTCTCCTTAACAAAAACTTCTCTGGTGATCAATTCGGTTGAAATTCTACACATCTGGTCTTGACAGGTCGCTTAACTGCCCTCCAACAAATCATAAGTACTGGAAACTACGGAGGTTGGAATCCAGGTCGCGAAGCATCAAAGCAGTTTTTGCATTCGATTGGGTAGCTTCGATTCGAAGCAATTCAAGTCAAACGTTTTCGCCGTCAGTGAAATCTATTTTCAAGCGACGTGTTAATTATGATGGAGAGGGAAGTCAACGAGTTCTAGACATGAATGCCAATCACTACGGTACAACTGCAGATCAACAGCTTCAGGTCTTTTATGATCGGGCGGAAAGATCGCTGACGCTTTTGTGAGAACCTCATCAATTAGTGAACGTGCTTCCGCATGGCATGCGTCAGCTGCTTGTGTAAAGAAGGGAGGAAGTCAACACAGTTGAGTTCTTGTCGTCGCCACACGACAAAGCAATTGTACAGGTCCATGAAGGGTCATGAAGAAAGGAAATTGCAAGCAATGAGCAAAAACAACTGATGCTGCAATTTGTTCTTCGACAATTGGGGAATAACGAGAAGCAATGTCGAACACATCGACACTAAAACCATTTATAAAACGAGCGTATTGCGCGTACAGCTGGTACTTAACAAAGAAACGAAAGACCCCTAATTCTCAATGAGTGAACGGTTCGAGTTTGCCTAAATTCAAATAACATCACGGACACAAACTTATGAAATGTGACCGGCCATTATTCGGCCGTACACTGGTACCGATGTGTGTCCCATTGCGCTGCAGCAAAAGAGTTATTACTGTGTTTATTTGTATATCAACTGCTGTCATAGCAGTCAAGGTGTGTTTCCCGCCGTAACCAAATGCTTCAACCAAACCTGCGCCGGTGACAAGCCCGAAAAACAAGGCGTGGCGAGAAATCAACTCATAGTTCCAAGATGGAGCGCTGGATCAGAAACAACCAAAAATACAAATGCACACGCCCTCCCCTCTTCAAACCTAACTTTTTGGTGACAACTCCGCAACCCAACTTGATCTCTTTGGACGTTTGCAGACAGCGAAAAACGAACTTCTCTCACGCGGCGTATTTCTCCCCCTCAGTCGCTCGCACGCTCAGAAATTCCTCCCCTTTGTCCACTTCTTGTCGTTGAGCTCGATTGAAGTCGCTGGGATTGAGGCCTGCGCAAAGCGAACATGACAGTGACAACACGCGCCAACCCCCCAAGCTACCAGGCAGTAACCAAGGGGTAAAAAGGGTGAATCCACCCCTTGTAAACGAGACGCAGAAACCGGGATTAACTTAGAGCAACGGTGCACAATCTGTGGCCGCATGTGGCCTTCGGTAATGAAATTTCCGTCCACCTGTTATTCAAAATATAAGATTTGGCGGCCGTGCTATATTGGAACAAAACAAACGCAAGGCAAACAAATCAGTCGACACGATGCATAACAATCTGGATGGTGATGTCACAAACTGTTTTCGAATTAATACGATACGCAATTTGACATACTGTACATCTGGTGAAAGCTATTCTTCATTTGAACGTATCTCATAAATATAACTCGACTCATTTACGGCCCTACTTCATATAAATAAATGTAATGCGGCCGGCAATAGCAAAAAGGTTGAACACCCTTGACCGAGTTTTGGTTTGGTTTTCAGCACGTGGAGGTTTTTTTTTGTTTTTCGGTGATCTTGGGATTTTGTATACTCATCCACATCCCGATTCAACATCATTTTTCAATTATTTTTTAAATTTGGCAAGTTTACACAAAAACTTTTGCGATATCAGGGGATAACACGGAAAGGAGTTGCTGTGGACACATTTGGAGAAGCCTTCATTGAATCTACTGCAAGGGCAGTCATGGGGAAATCTCGACACATGGAAAGGAGAGGCCTTGCATTGGGCTTTGACTTTTCTTCTAATTGATCTTCGTTCAAGATAAGGCAGTAATCACAAACGCACCAACTAAGACAGGTGTAGTAGCAGGAAAAATTTTGGAGGTTGGAAGTTTTTTCCCAAATTTTCCCAAACATTCTCGAAAAAAATACTATAAAAATGTCCTCAAAAAAACTTTGGGCGCCACGTTTTTAAACCGACGCTCGTGAAGTGTGATTTTGCCCTAATTTCTCCAAACAATGACCTCCAAAAAAAAAAGGAAACGTCTGCATATTGATTTTGGTCGATATTTCCTTATAATCAAAGCACATCAAGCGATTTTGCGAACGTTATCGCACCATTTTGCCCAGATTTCCACGGATTTTAAGGCATTTTATCAAATAAAAAATGTCGGGGATAGGATTGTGCCCCCTGCACCTCACCTTCCACACCAGTGATGTAAGCTTCTAGCAGTCAGGATAAAACAGAAAGACGTCAAGGTTGGGTAAAGAAGCAAACATCTTGTTTCACACTTAACGCTTTTCTTGTGGCAAGCCCCATGGTGTAATTTTTCTATATTTTTTGGTTTTCGAGTAAAAAGCTAAAAACAGTTGTCATGCCAGTTATACCCCCAAAACTTCCAGCAAACTTCCCACAATTGTCCAGCAGACCATTGTTTCGTCACAAACGTTTTGTCTGATGTTTTTCAAGCTCCACGGTTTCAAATCAACACGAAAAACACTTCGAATGAATTTGCTTTTGTGTTCAGGCGCTAACACGTTTACGCTCGTTCATACTTCGTCTGAAAAAAGTTTGGAAAATATCCTCTTACCTGGATTTTCTTGTTCTGCACCAAATCTTGTTTCAGCCAAAGTTCGAAACGTAGCAGGTTTGAAAATAATCAAGCTTCAAAACCAATATCTAAATAAAAAAGTGTTGTCATCAAGTTAAACAGCATTACGTTGACCTAAGAGCTAATGTCCATATCACAGATGTCAGTTGAGGTTCAAAAGAACATAAAATTATCTATATTCTGCCTAACGTGAATTTGGCAGGATTTCGCAATTGTTTTGCAGAATACACCGTGCCCACTCTATCACCCTACTGTGGCTTGCTTAGTGCATTGGTGTTGTTGAACAGTGTTGCCAGATGGTGTAATACAGCACAGTTTTCATAAAAATCGTGTAATTTTTATGCTGGTGAGCATGAGCGTCGGAAGGATTTTATCCAGGGGGCACTTGTGGATTTTTTCATCAAAAGTTTTTCTAAGGGGGCCAAAAGTGGTTAAATTTGGTTTTTACCACTCACAACTAAGAAAACAGGTTTTTTGCTGAAATTTTCAAATTCCTGTACCCCGTCCGACACCCATGCTTATGTAGAAAAAAGTTCGTGCCACCCATTAAACAAGTGGTATAATTTCAAGTGTTTTACCGCCATTCTAAATATAAGACTTTGGTGAATCTTATATGCAAAATTAAATTTTTGACAGATCAATTTCAGCTGTGTTTTTGTTTTTGCATTGGCAACACTAAACAGCTATATTTATTTCTGCATTGGCAACAACATTGGCATCCTTACAGACAACTTGCTAGTTGCTACATATGCTTTGTCTTGTCTTTGCATTCCGGTATCTCATGCAGTTGTAGAATGATTTTTCAGTCAAGTTATTTCTGTGTTCAAGATGCGGAAAAGTTGTGATTTTGAATGTGTTTAAGCCAGGTAG
>Ga0210059_1013617_pt1 | contig 12141 bp, 9 predicted proteins | sample Ectturendosymbi2_FD_188042 | JGI IMG/M metagenome (GOLD analysis project Ga0210059, IMG submission 188042) | Ecteinascidia turbinata endosymbiont from Florida, USA - Sample 2 (SPAdes) (version 2) | ecosystem: Host-associated > Tunicates > Ascidians > Unclassified | place: Key West, Florida...
AGATTCCAATAAATTCGTTCTTATTAGAAGTGAAGGCAGAGTGAGTGTTGGGAAGCAGTTAGTTCTACGCACTGCTTCCACCTATCAGCTTTTGGTGAAAGCACCAAGTTGATTCAGCTTTTGGTGAAAAGCACCAAGTTGATGAATATTGAGATTGGTTATTAAAATGATGAGGCTGTACAGCGACCACCAGGTGCTCTGTGATCGTCGGGATGCAAATCACAAGCGTTATTGAGACTGCCGGTTTCACATATTGTCGTTTAGTAGTTGATGCAAGCACGACAACTACATCAAACAGGTAAATTGCATCGTAACTAATTTCCTATCACATCACAAGAAGAGGTATTTGTTTCGCTTTGTTGATGAAAACAAGTAACAAGTGATAAAGTTAGTTTTCACTTATTTTGCATTGGCAATTCATTAAAGGTATTTCTCCTAAGTTGTACATTATTAGTTTAGCTTGGTTAGGTTTTGACATAGCGCTGCTCAAGGGACTAATTTGCAGCTGGCTCGAAAAAGCATGTATCTGCCTAAATCCTTGCTGATATTAAAAGGCCCCATCTGGATTTTTTTGGGGGGGAGGCCCAACAGCCTTTCACACGGCTCTGAGTGCAGTATTCAACATCAAGTATTCTCATGTTAGTTAGCTTCAAGAACTTTTGGTTAATTTTTGTCAGAAAATGAAGTTAATCAAATACCTATATGTTGGCTATAATAAAAAAGACGTGGCAAGAGAGATGCGCCCGTAAAACAACGTCTAAATAGTGTCTAACTTGGATCAACGGAAGTTTAATTTGATAAAGCGGCAAAACGGCCTTTTAATGGGCCGAAGTCACGTGGTACCCTGTATTTTCTCTGACTCCAGACAAACGACTAAATTACCCGATCACGGTGGGGTGCACAAATACAAGTTGAAACGCACAACCTAAATATTGTGGACTGAGCAAACAGGCATGAAATTGGAACTATAGTCATACTAAAACTATAATTTTATTTTTCGAGGACAACAAGGTGCCTGCAGGCGGTGCAAGAAGCGATTGTCAGCGCTGTATAAAAATGAAAATCTTGTGTTAGCGTTACCTGGTATGAGAGAATGCCCTGAGAGCGAAACCACTGCAGCGCAAGATTTTTTAGTAAATATACCCCTCTGTAATAAACAGCTGTAAGGTGATATTTATCATTAGGAAATATGACGACAGTTTACATTGAAGGCATGTACTTAGATGTTGAAGTTCCTGATCGTTACACTGATTATGAATTAAATTAGGCGAACTATTGTGCACAACCAAACTGCAATCCTGTTGTCCATGCAATTTGTATGCAACACACCTGAACCACAGCACTCTTTACAGGTAGCGTAGTCTATCCCAGCGTTGGGCAAACTTGTTCAACAGAAGAGACATTGGCAGAAAACCAAAAACACCAGCAAGCCGCAAAATCAGTTTGTATTGCCTAATACAGCTCGTTAAAGAATGCAGGTTTCGTATAAAATGACCTACACGAAATCGCGTAGACTCCTTAGCAACCGGTGGTGTAGGAGGTGGGGGTGCAAGCGCACCACCGAAAGTTTTGATTGGGGGAAAAGCCGGGCAAAATCCTTGAAAATTCGAGAAAAATCCGCAAAAATTTGGGCAAAATCTGTGAAAACCTTTGCAAAATCCCTCTAAAAATGGGCAGAAATGGCGCCCAACGTGCTTTGATTTGAAAGAAATAACGCCCAACATGTGCAGAATCACAAGAAGAGCATTTTTTGGAGGTCATCCCAAAAACAGTCGTCATGAGAAATTATTTCCACTAAAAGTGGCCCAAAATTCTTTCGGGCAAGTTTGGGGAAATTCGGGCAAAAATCCTTCGCACCCCCACAAATTTACCTGCTCCTACACCTATGTTGGCAACTAACCATAAGAATTCATGTACACACACTGTAAACAAATATTAAACACGAGACGACAACTCGCTATTCAGTGATGGAGTCTCGAGACTTGGTCTCGGTCTCGAGACTCGTCTCTAGACCCATTTTGCGAGTCTCAGCCTCGGTTTGGAAGGTTTCAGGTTTCGTCTCGGTCTCGAAGGCTACAGGTCTCGATCACAGCCTATTGTCTTGAGGCTTTGAATGTGGCATTGGCAAAGAAATGGTTTAGCAAAATTTCTTTAATTCAACGAATTTTTGTTTGTTGCATTTGCAGGTAAGAAACAACCAGAACAGGTCGGAAAAATGCCAGAAATTCGACAAAAACTCAACTTAGAAGTGATGGCCTGGAACACCGGAACGGGGGTGCATTACGGGGGCACTACCCCCTGACCTTTGAAGCGGGGGGGGGCGGGAAACGGGACACACGTGCCCTTACATAACAGTATAATAAGTAGTTTCATGATTTATCAAGATCGACTTGAAATAAATTTATTGCAGCTATTCGCGCCCACATACAGTTCAGAAGGGTTTCCTATAATTTCTGTTATTAGTTTTGAGGTCAACATCACTTCTGAGCATGTAACTGCGAAAAGAATGACTATTATGGGTGCGCTTTTACACTGAACTCAAGCAAACAGTATTGATAGGTCAAAACCATGGGCATTTGCCCTTCCCTGGAAATTGCGTCTAGGAACCAAATTTTCTAGAAAATCTGACCAAAATTTTCTAGAAAACCCTGACCAAGACCTCTTACACCTGCTTGTTCAAAGTTGGATTTACGGGTAAAGAACGCTTCATCATTTGATGGTGACAATGGGCGACCGCAGAGGGAGACAAAACGGGCATTTACGGCTAAACCAGAATTTTCTAGAAAACTTGAAATCAGCAGCTCAATACCGGTTAATTGATTTATTTCTTCCAATGAAGGTGTATCAGCCGGTACGACACTCACACAGCGCAAGAGCCAGGTTCACTATTCTGGTATCATGCAGTGGTGAGCTTGCTGTTCACTCATGTCTGCTCCTTTATCTGCAGGGGCAGGTCAGAGTCGCCAGATTGGCCTTTTCTAGGCCAACTGTCAGATCTAGTTTTGTTTCAAGTTGGTTCGCCTAAAAAATTGCATTTGGCCTTTTTCTGGCCTCTTTTTAGCACTGCTTGTTTTTTTATTGAAATTTTCATCTGGCAACCCTAGGGCAAATTGCCAAACTTGCGAGCGGATTGTTTTACTATTGGTCTTTATTGTGTAACAATAACATGGAAACAAATCTTCTAATGTTCACTTCAAGTTACAATGTTAGGCATTTTGCCGCATTGTACTGTTGAACGCAGACCACTGGTAACACGCCTAATGATTTTTGGGCTGATCTAGTGATTTTTCACTGTAATCTAGCGATTTTTTGTAAGGCAGGCATATGCTGGAAGTTTGAATGTCTTGTTTCTAAATTTTCAGCCAATTTTTTTAGAAAAACAGTTGATTACATGATTCGTTGTGTGAAGATTTTCACGTGCAGAAAAAACAAATTTTCTAATCTCTGTTTCTTATTGTTTTCATTTCTGTGCTGTTAATTGCTGCAGTGTTGGGTATGACCTTACTTCATTTCTTTGCACGATAAGTACAGCAGAAATATACTAATTTATATGTTAGGTTATTTGATCTAAAATACTTGGTTAGTGTTGTCGCTTTAAGCTCTTGAAAAAACCTGAAGGTTTCCGGGCTAAGATTTTCCACGATTCAGCATGATCTGTTTTAACATACTTGCAAATGATCTCAAAGTTTTTAGACGAAAAAATACACAAATATAAGATTTCAAGCAAAACTGTTAACTTCAGGAATTTTAAATTTAGTGATTTTTTTCGGCTGTGGCAGCACTGACGAAGACGTCTTGACAGGAATAAATGCAGCGAGACAGTGACTGCTGATAGCAGGGACGCCGGATAGCGGTGGCCTTCCCCATGACCTTTCAAAAGAAGGACAACGGGGCAATGTTGTCTTTTTCATAAGAGCATCATAGGTAATTTCATGGTTTATCAAGATCGAATTAAAATAAGTTTTCTATAGTTTCTTTTATTATTTGTAAGGTCAACATTGTTGCTGAACAGTAGCAAGCATAATTGGTAACGATTTTTTTGCTTTTCATAAGTTTCCATTGCCCTCAAAATTTTTACTGCCCTAGCGATTTTCCGGCGTCCCTGGTGATAACGACATTCTTTTGAAAAACTTGGGAAAATCCACAAATTTTGAAGTCTCGAGTCTCGGTGTCGAATTTCAAGTATCGAGTCTCGGTCTCGGAGTTTTTGATGAAGTCTCGGTCTCGGTCCCGAAGCTTTAACGAGGTCTCGGTTTCGAAGGTTACGGTCTCGACTACATCACTGTCGCTATTAATTTGTGATATTGCCATTCAGCTTCTTCTTCATTTTTTGAGCCAGTTCTTCACACCACTGCTAGGCCGCACTACTGTAGATCTCGGGGCAGGTGTTGAGCAACCATTCGTTTGTCTCATCGTTCAGAACCGTCAGGCCGTGCAATCCATGAGGGGGTCGATGGATTGGACGTTGCAGGACAATATGGTCGACGGTTTGTTCTTCTGCGCCACACTCACAGGCCGCAGAGGAGGCCATACCCCGTTTGTACAAGCAGGAGCGGAAACGCCCGACACCAGTGCGGAGGCGGCCAAGCCAGACCCAAGCTGTTCATTCCGGGGAGAGGGTGCCGGTGTCGGGATGAAAATGCGGAGTCTTGTGGGTTTGTCCGCCCACTTTCCATTCCATTGGTGATCCGCCCAGTGTGCCGCACGTATGTTGTTGTTGTCAGATAAACTGATGAGCTATTCAGCTAAAAGAGTCACACAAAACATGTCGGCGAGTCGCAATTTGCCAACCCTTGGTGTATCTGTAACTATACAGTTGTATCTGCGCGATTCAAAGTTTCGTATGTATCAAAAAAGTGCAACGCGATTGCAGCGGCAAGTTGCTGTCCCCATTTATCAAGAACAAACCAACTTTCGAATTATCCAAACATTAGAATCTCGTCATTACAAGGCCTCACAACCCATGCGCATGCCAATTGCCACGCAGTGGCGTAGCTGGAGTGTGAGCTACCCGGGGCGGCCCTTCAGTTTGGCGCTTCCAAGCCCATATAAGTACATATTGCACAGTGACTGGCTCTTAAAGCTTTGAAAATGTATAAACTAGTTTGTGCACCATTATAATATTACAGTACTCTCACATCCTCAAATATGGTATGCTTTAAATACACACCAAAAAACTCAAACATTGTAACAGTTAAACAAAAAGCAAAAATGACATACATATAGGGAAAATAGTAAAAAAAAGTGTAAAAAATTAAGACCATCTTTATTTCTGAAATGAAAACTACAATTTTCTACACAGTAACTTTTCTTGCCTTTTTGTTGGCAAATTCTTCAATGGCAATGTCAAAATTTATTTATCTGTCAATGTCAATTGTTGCTCTACAGACAGTGCGGCACGATTTCTCAACCGCAAGGTGCTCATACTAGATCTTAAGTAATTCTTGATCAGTTTTAGTTTCGAAAAACTCCTCTCACAGGTAGCAACACTAACGGCCATTGTGAGGAAAATCCGCAGCAATATAACTATGTTTGGAACGGAGTTCCCAAGGTTATACTTTTGAATAAACTGCAAAAGTTCAAGGGGGCCTTATTTCTCTACTATGAACTGTACATCGGCAACATCGCATAACTGCGATGCAACAATAACGTTCTTCTTAATTGCACAACAATGAACAACAAGCAACGCAACACCTATCAATATTCTTTGCTCTCAACCTCCTGTAGAACTAGCTGGCCTACTTGGAATCTGAACGCAGGACGGTGATCTAAAAATTTTCATAATGACGCATCAACATACTGAAGCAAGAAATCATTTCCTCTAAAAAAAAGCGAGGAACCCTTAAACTCACGCAACCCCACTACATGTTTTGCGAAGTGAAGAATCTATGCAAAATGGCGCCCATGGAAAAGTTTAAATGTGCGCTCTTTCTAATAATTTAAATTGTAGATATAGGCACAATTTTTACGAAAGTTAAACCATGAAGAAAATAGATGTTTTGAAATGGAATATATTTGTATTAGAACTTTTCAGCAAATAAAATATAACTTATCCATAAAGACCAAACCATACTTCTAAACTCATTTATTTTTCTTATGAAGAATATAAAAACATCCAAATAATAACGTTACATAATTTATAAGCCTACATAGTGTTGTCTGACAAAATTGTATGTCTTACAAAAAATCAAACAAAATATTGCAACTGCAAACGCCAGTTTCTTTCAAAAAGAAACACATTTAATTTGGATTGTCCAATAAATTTTAATGCAAATAATGTGCCTTGCTGTGTTCGAAAAAAAACGCAATTCCATTGAAACATTAATATATCCAGTCTTTTTCGGTTAAAGTACATAATTGTCCCTTTCTATACTCATCAAAGCTGACTTATTCTTAGTCATTGAGGCTCGGGAGGTATGAAAGGACCAGTTTCACTTTGCTGAAGAATCATTCGCAGCTTGCGATAGATACCGCCATCATCAGCGTTTTTTGCAAAGCAATTCGAAGAATGTCAGGATTTCAGGACGCGATAATTTTAAGTTGCACGGCTTGAAACTAGCATTTTGCAGTCTGGAATATTCTCTTATATTTGCTTTCCATCTGCATATGAATTGAACACAGTTCCTAAATTGTCACACATACATTTTGGTGTTCCATAGTCAGGACCGTACAAAGGCCTTGGACATCGAACAGAAAGCCAAATTTGGACAGAAAAAGCAAGATCTAAACCCGAGTAACAAATCCCTTCTTTATTGAGTTAAAATATTTTGCTCAGGTGGTACGGTAACAATACTAAATGCTGATTTTTCGAGGACTAACTGATGTTCTCTACCTTAGTCTCTGGACTGGGGCATTGTGTTCAGCCTATTAGTCAGACACTAGTGACTATCGAAGAAGTTTCGTGAAGTCGGAGTTGGCCGCAGTCCGTAGCAGTAAGTAAATCGTAAATCTGTATATGACCTCAACACCAGTTGTTTGCATCATGGTCAGATTATCACAGCCGCGGACTTAAACTCGTCTCAACCAGATGTTGATTTATATTTTCTTGCCTGAAATGCAGCAGTACGGAGTGACTTGGCCTTTCTTATACCGTGAGAAGGACGATGCCTAGTAGATGTGGCAAGCGAGCGTTCTTGTTATGTCACAATGTGTCACAATATTTGGCCGTCGTGTTGTGTCACAGTACCGCAGTTTTGTCATAATGCTTGGTGGAGCTGACGCAACACGTCCGACTTAATACGTTAGATATGGGTGCGCCGCGTAACTTCGCAATGTATGGTTGTGTGGGGCGCAAAATAGAGGTTCAAGATACCGTAAATAAAATTTTTATTTGTGCCAAGCAATTTTTGCGCCCCACTGAAAGTTGTGCCCATGGCACGTGCCATGCCGGCCATACCCTAGATACGCCACTGGTTTTGTGGAACACGAGGGTTCCACGGAACCCCTGTTGAAGAATACTGAGCTAGATTATATTTCTCCACACACATGGAAATCCGTTTTGACGAGCACAAATCCAATTACCCATTTATTAGATTTACACAGAAATGTTTTTAGACCTAACAACGCGCTTTTACTCGCAAGTACAAAACTTAACAGCGCTTACAAAAGCTTAGAGCTCACCACAGCCATACATTTGCTCACAGCCATCCACCATATTCCTACTAAGCTCTATAACGTCATATAAGGACTACGATCAAACGTCAACAACGACCCAGCACTCGATCAATCAAACGTGTAGTGAGTCAGTAAAATTTGGCATCAAGTGAGTTAATAAAGCGTGTTGAGAACCGTGTTGCAGCTTCATGTACAAAAAACCTATTGATACAACATCCCTGATGCACGATTTTTATTATTTGGCTAAGATAACAATCGTTTAAATAGACATGACATAGTTTATATTACTAAAAATCAAAAACATTCTTCAACTGCAAGTAGTGTCCCGACATTAAAATCACTTTTATATCAATACAGCCTTTGTAGGTTTATAGCCTACAGCAGCATAGCCCATAGCGTCGTCCCCGTAAAAGTGCCGCCAGGGGTGGAACTCCCCCCCATAGCTACTCCACTGTGCCACGCGTTTGACGCAAACCTGGGTATCGCGTAACAATAACATCCATGCAACACCATGAACCTTGAGACTGATTGACGTTACACGAGGTAGGCAATAATCCTCTAGCGACAACTGCCGTTTGTGGAAGCATGGAATTTATAAAAAGCCAGCGAGTTAATAAGAAAGTGGTTTGTGAAAGTGTGAAACAAAAAGAGCTAGCGAATGGTGTTACAAATTATGAATGTGTGAAGCGAAGTTTTAGTAACTGCCATGTTAAAGTGAAGATGTGTGGATGTAAGATTGTTGGCCACTTAAACAGCAACACTCATGCTGCCTATCCCCGCCGATTAGAAACATTACGCGTGCAGGGAAAGATGAAGAGGATATCGATTAGTATACTAGAGACAACGCAGCAAATGATTTTATCAGCATCTGAGACTCTCTGAGACTCTACGTCTGGACAGAAGGTGGGTCTACTCAGTTACACCATCTGTAAGAGCATATTTGTCGCGAAATAAGACCATACAAGTAACGTGTCAATTCCGCTTCAGCTGTTCCATCAAATCTAAGAGTCTCCGGTTGATCCGGATGATTTTAAAAAACATCCGACAATGAAGACTTTCTCTTGCATGATAGTGACCAAGCAATCAGTGAATTATAATATTAGAATGAAATTGATTACAATTTAGCCTGTGCTCCTATGAAGTCGCATGGAAAATAAAACGGCATCAACATTTAACTGTGGCTTCTCGCAGGTCATATGTGCTGGAGGATGAAGCAAAATGGCTTTCTGCAAGAAAGTTGCCGACCACTGTTTTAAGTGGTACCACATATTTTTTACCAGTTGTACACGATTCATTAGCCGCATATACAACAATTTCTTGTGCACTGTATATGCTCTGCTCTGCGATAAGCAATTTATGTTGAGCTTTTCTGCCAGCTTCTAGATTTGAACCCTCATCAGTTTAGTCCAAGCGCATTTCTTATTGATTGTGAACAAGCAGCAAGAAGTGCGGTCGAACACGTTTTTCCAAGTAAGATTGTCAAGGGATATGTTGTTATCACTTGTCACAAAATATATATTGCATGCAAGGTTCAAGCTGAGGGACTACAAGTAATGTAGGCCTATCATGGAGATGTAGATTTTGCTCTGCAGGTTCGTATGCTACCAGCTCTGGCATTCATTCTACCGGATAACGCGGTTGAAGACTTTGACACTGCAACATTACATGTTCCAAGAAGCTCTTCCTATCTCAGATTACTTTGACGATACCTACATTGGTCGACGAACGCAGGATCAGACAAGGCGTTTTCCTCGGTTTCCCAGCCTCATGTGCAATATACATGAAAGTGTTGCTGAGGATTAGCCTCGCACCAACACTTCCTTGGAGGGGTGGCATAATCATACGCAAACAAACATTGGTTCGTTCCATCCTACTGTAATATCTGGAAGTTTCTGAAGTGTTTGAAAGGAACTGACACTGAAAAAAGAAGCCATTCACAAAATGCTTGCTGGATATGCACCGCCATCCAAAAAGCATTATGTGGATTCTGCAAGTAGGATAAAAAACATCGTCTACGATTACGGTAAACATGATATCTTAGACTTCTTGAGAGAAACAACACGTACTGTGATTTGTGATTTTTTGCATATATTCCTGGCTGTCACTGGTATTTCATTGATAAAGTTCATATCTGAAAAACTGCACAGTTACTTGTTACATAGGTCTAATTGATTTATTTGAAAAACCAGTATTTTATCTGCGGAAAGACGGGGCAGATGCAGACGCCACAGTCTATGATCGAATGTATATGGCAAATCGTTTTAGAGTTTATGCAGGGCATTAGCGAATGACGGCATCGTGAAAATATGCAGTTCTGTGCTACAGAAGTGGTTCCCGAGCCTTTCTGTATAGCGGCACAGTTTCAAGGGTGTTGAAAATTTGGCGGCACCCCTGTAATAAAACTCACTATATTTCCCAATAATAATGCGTTTTACTATCTTATTCGAGCTATCAGATTCATTTTACACCATCGCGTTGCAGCACATAGAGTTAGTGCGACAACAGTGAGTTGCAACACTGCTGTTGCTGCCATGTAACTCGCAAATGAAAAGCTAGCTGAGGTAACGTAAATGTTTGGTACAATGCAAGGGCGTACGGAAGGGGGGGTTTGGGGGTTAAACCCCCCCTTCAGCTTGATGTTTTACGAAAAGTTCATTACCTGCGCAAAGGAGATTAACTGTTTTCGCATACTTTTTGCTTGTTAATTTGTCGACTTAATGCAAAAACCACGGAATAAATTTGCATGCAAATTTCAAGGAACATTGTAAATGGGCCAAAAAGCAATAATTACGTTTTGGTGGGAATTCGGGCTATTGTCTGCGTCCAAAAACCATCTCACCACTTTTTGCAAGCCCTCCATCGCATGTTTATGATTGTGTTCCGCGATAGTACATTTTATCCGAAACAATTGTCTTTATTTTGTCTGCTAAGGCTGATCAGCGCAAGCGCTGAGCGCATTGGCTACATTAGCAATTTCTGTAGCATGATAGAACTGTTGCACGAGCTCAAAAACAGCTTTTTTTAACATAGAAGCATTCAGGAATTTGATAATGTCTCAGCAGGGAAAAAGGAAAACTAAAAGTTTGCTGGACTTCTATACATAATAAAAAATTGAAAGTTTTCTTGCGTACTTCATGCGCATTCTCAATTCTTGTGTAATTTTGCAAGATTCGATCTTGCAAACCGGGGTGTGCGCCAGCCGGTCCAGCCACGCACTTTCTATGCTCCACTACTCGTATTCGAAAAGACATCAGCGCAGCATCATTTTGCAGTGGTAAATTGCACGGACGCAGTGATGAGTGTGTTTTACCACCCTGTTTTAATGCGCAGCCTGATATTTTTGCAGTTATGAACTGCTGTGTCGTAGCGTTGATTGTATTTACCTCCGATATGCTAACTTGGAGGGCTGATAGTTGATATTCAGCAAGGCCGTGGGCAAGGGGGCTTGGGGTTAAAAACCCCCCTTCAGTTTGATATTTCACGAAAAGTTTATTACCTGCGTAAAGTTGATTAATTGTTTTCGCATACTTTTTGCTTGTTAATTTGTCGACGTAATGCAAATATCACGGAATGAATTTGCATGCAAATTTCTAGGAACATTGTGAATGGGCCAAAAAGTAATAATCAGATATGGGAGGAATCTTCGTTATCGTCTGCGTCCAGAAACCATCTCACCAATTTCTGCAGATCTTTCGTCCACTACGCATGTTTAAGATTGTGCTCCGCGATAGTTCACTTTATCCGAAACAATTGCCTTTATTTTGTCTGCTAAGGCTGATCAGCGCAAGCGCTAAACGCATTGGCTACATTAGCAATTTCTGTAGCATGATAAAACTGTTGCACGAGCTCAAAAACCGCAGTTGTTAACATAGAAGCATTCAGGCATTTGATAATGTCTCAGCAGGGAAGAAGGAAAACTAAACGTTTGCTGGACTTCCAGGCCCGTAACCAGCTTGGGACATCATGGGGGGAGAAGAGCTTTCTAAGAGAGGGACAATTTTTTAAACTATGTCCAATAGTTTCAAAATACGTCAACACATTTTTACTGTGCGGACGAAAATTTTTCTAGGGAAGGCTTCGCTCCCTCCTGGTTACGGGTCTGTAGACTTTTGCACATCACAAAAAACAAACGTTTTCTTGCATATTTTATGCGCATTCTCAATTCTTGTGTAGTTCAGTAAAATTCGATCTCGCAAACCAGGGTCTGCGCCAGCCAGTCCAGCCGCACACCTTCAATTCTCAACTGCTCGTATTTGACAAGACCTTAGCGCAGCCTCATTTTGCAGTGATAAATGGCTCTAACGTAGGGATGAGTGTGTTTCACTCCCCTGTTTTAATGCGCAGCCTGATATTTTTGCAGTTATGAACTGCTGTGTCGTAGCGTTGAGTTTATTTTCCTCCGATAGCCTAACTTGGAGCGCTGATAGTTTACATTCAGTGCAATGACACATGAAATAAGGGGAGTGCGTGTAGAAAAATATGCATTATTATGTCAACAAACTTCGCCAAAACGTTGGTTTGGAAACA
>Ga0210059_1013619_pt1 | contig 12141 bp, 3 predicted proteins | sample Ectturendosymbi2_FD_188042 | JGI IMG/M metagenome (GOLD analysis project Ga0210059, IMG submission 188042) | Ecteinascidia turbinata endosymbiont from Florida, USA - Sample 2 (SPAdes) (version 2) | ecosystem: Host-associated > Tunicates > Ascidians > Unclassified | place: Key West, Florida...
GTTTTAGCTGCTGTGTGGGAGACCGCAGTTCAAAGTGTGTGAGTAGTCAAGCATGTGAGTAGCGGGAATTGAGAAGTAGCCATTTATTGAACTAGCTTACTTTTCTGTAACGCTTATTTTTCAGAAACATTTAGTGAAATTTACTAAATAATAGTTGCAAAAATGGCTAAAAGGAAGTATAATGAAAGTTTGTTTTTCTGTTTTTGTGTTAAATTTTCATAGTTTAAAAATTGTTTGTGCCCAAGCTTTACAGCACGTGGTGAGCCACGAATCGCTATTAAATAAACATTTGGGCCACAGACCAAAAAAGTTTGGGAACCACTGCCGTATGCCAAACCACTCTATAGCACAACTTATTGACAACTAGAACAACTCCCAAGTTACCTACCGCTGTCAAATATCTGATTTACAAACACAGTACATTCTTACGACACAAAGTTAGTTGTGCGTTGCCAAACGGAACAGTACTGTAATGGTCATGATCACACTTAAAACAATTTATCATTTTTTCCAGGTGATCCTATTATTTTGGCTACAACAAAAAGTGGTTCCATATACGAAATGTGAAATATAGAATTATGAATACTTTTATCAGAAGCTCTCGCGACCCTTCAAAAAGGCTAAGGACCTCCACGGGAGTTGCGCCCCAGGTTGAAAACCATTGGTCCAAATGCATCAAAACATTTTAGATAATGTTTTATTGGTATTTGAAATTACTTGAGATCCACCACTGGTCAAATAAATCAAAAAAGGCTTGTCAAAGGGTCTAGAAAGCCGATTTACATTACCAGCTAATACTACCTCGCAGTGATCGAGCGGTGTAGCCAGCCAAAAATTTTTTGGGGAAACGTCGTTTGACTTTAAGCGAGCAACAGCATTTTGTTTGGGACACCGCCTCTCAAAACATAAAATGACAAGATATGCTAGACATTTTTGGCAGGCATGACCCCTGGCTACGGCTGTGCGGTGATCCGGGTGCAAAAGTTTAATACAAATTTATTAATCAACGTCACTGCGCAACTTTGTCAATTTACAAAAAAATTCAACTTGCGCTAGAAAAAATGATTATTGTGAGGGTACGAAAATCTTGGTTAAGCACATGCATGCCGGAGATAAAGAATATGGTTGAAAGACGTTTCGGTGATGTTGTGCTGTTGTTTCGCCAGAAAGCAAAAGTGCGACGTCTGTTGGCTTCGCACGTCACTGTTTTTCACTCCATCTCTGCTAACTGGCGTCATTTTTACTGTGGCATACCGAACAGTTTTCGGCGCAGAGTTGCTCTCTTTTTATAAGCGCCGCCCGCCGAAAATTTCCTTGTTGAGCTCAACGTCAACCCGGTGACGCGCTGACGTAAGAAATTCGTAGGGAAACAATGATTTTGTGCTTCACTTACGATTGCGTCGAATGGGCAAACAGTCAATTATTGAGACACAATTTCTAAAACACATATTTGCATGCAGTTGCAGATGTTAAAGAAAACTGAAAGTAGAAATCAGCTGCCTGTAAGCAGTGCGAATTAGTTGTTGCTTTGGAGACATAGAATAGTTGCAAATGCACTTCATCACCAAGGAAAGCGTTTCTCCTCAGTCACCAAACAAAAACATTTCTCCTCAATGAGGCCACACAGCTAGGAAACCACGCATCTTGAAATACCCATTCTGTGACTATTCCAAATGTCATGCACTCAACAATAACACGTTCATCTCAACCTCAATGTTTCTTTATGGCGGATGCAGTCATCACAAGGGACTCGACATTTGGCAGTGTATTGTGGGAATCCAAAATTTGTTTCTAACTTTGTGGGGCAAATGAATTAAAGTAAGCAGCTCTTTTGCACAAGCAAAACATTTTTTACAAGCTGATAATCTTCTGCGATGTGCTCTTTTAACTGGTTCAGTCTACGAATCCCACACTTTTCACTGCAACCAGCGGGGTCAGCCAACGGGAGTTCCTGATTTTATTGCTATTTGCAGTGAATCTTACTTAACTCTTAGTTCAAATAAGCTTAGCCAGATCAGAGTGTTTTTGGAAAATATAATTGTGGACATCGGTTTGTCAAAACTTGTACTCATAATAGTAGAGCATTGGGACTGATTATAAATTTTTTCGTTGAGCAAGGTAGTTTAGTGTTAGGAGACGTAAGTTGCGATGGTGCAAGCACAAATTGCACTGCAGGAGGTGTTCGAGCGTTTTCCTAGATTACATCGACCAAAGGACTTCGTATCAATGTTTAAAGGGCTGTGACCAAGGCGAAACATACAGCGTAATGAGGTGGCGGGTGGATTTGGCTATCGGGCCTCTTTTCGCAGGCTCAGGAAGACTCGTTTCTTTTTTCAAAATTTGTGATCGGATCTCTACCTGTTCAGTAATCAGAACTGGAAAAAGGGCCCCTGTACCCCTTCACCGGATGACCCTGATAAAAAGGGGCCACTAAATTTGACTGAGGACCTTTGTAAAAGCATATAGGCACACCGGAACTGAATTTACCAAGAACATATTTCACATATTTCCCCTTTCAATTTATATAATGCATCAAAGAAATTGATCATCCCACCACCTTCTGGTTGCCAACCATATGTCTCTATGTGTGTTTGGGCTCATGGGCAAAAGGTCAACGCTATTTGGATATTTTTGTATCAATATGCTGCTAGATATGACGTTTTCACACTGCGAAAATGCGAGTAGGTTTTTAAGTAATTTTTCAATCAAAATTGAACAAACCGGAGCAACAAAATTTTATTCCGGTTCTGAATGGCATGTGCACTAAATTTGCTGAGCAAGCTATAAACGTCGGCGCGGTGCTCCGTGCGCCATGGAAGGTTAGCAAGGGTCTTCGGCATAAGTGAAATCACTCAACTGTGCAAACAGGCTGTTTTGCGCCTTCAATCAGTGTTGAACTGCACTAAAAATGCTTTGTGCTTATCACATGCCAATGTACGCCTGCCAGCTTTGAAGTAGGTTCACTTCGTTCTGCACTAAACACACGCGTATATCCTACAGTCCTACAATGACACCTATCGCATTTTTCACTGTATTCTTGAAATTGTGAAATTTCATCAACGACAGGTTTCCTGTTTCATCACGATATTCATTTTTTGGTTCAAAACAAGTTCCTTTTGCATGCTAATGTGAGATTGCTGGGCTCACTGCATGTTTTTCTGTGTTTGTATTTGCCCAAAATCGCCTGTTTGTCTGCGCTTAATCCTCAGATACAATAAACACACAGACTGAGACAAACGCAAATACGTTCATCACTGACTAACTGCTGACCTGGTTTGCCTGAAACCAGTGTTGCCAACCTTGCGGTTTTCGCGCGAATTTGGGCTTGTTTTTTATGGATTTGCGGGTTTTTTTTGAAGACTTGCGGGTTGCTTGTTTTTGGGCTTGTTTTGGTTAAAGTTTGCTTTGTTTTTTGCTGATTTCTGTATTGCGGATTGCTTTTTTTCAAATTTTATGGCCATTTTGCGCTTTCAATTTACTGCAAAACGAAATTTGGGCGTGTTTTTGTGTAAATTTGCTCATTTTGGGCTCGTTTTTTTCGGATTTGCTTCCCTGTTTTTGTATTTAACTATCCTGCTGGTTTATTTTTTTTTAATTTTCCTACCAAACGCTCGTTGGGCTTGTTTTTCTGTTGAATTTCCCATTTTGGGCTTGTTTTTCAAAATAGCTTGCTTGTTTTTAGAAAATCACCTGGCATCACTGCCTGAAGCACTGCCCTTTCCATCGACTTTAAAACAGCGGATGATACACAATAATTCGAGGTTGAACGAAACGCTTTCAACGTGACGCAAAATTTAGCTAACCAGTATTAAACCTTTTCAGCCTTTGCGTTTCAAAATAAGCAATCACCGACAACAAAGCAAAATTGAATCATCACTGCGAATCTATGTTCTATTACACAAAAAGGTTCTTTGGCTCGATGCTGCTTTACTAAACAGGCTAAACGTTCATCACAGAAACTTAGAACACGCGATTTTTGAAATAGGGTTTATACTGAAGACCACGTTACACCTTGCCTATTGCCTTCGAACCAACTGCTGACTTAGGCATTGATGGATCGGCAGGAGGAAAAGCTTCGCTTCGGTTTTTCAATGAAACTGCTCAATAGTACAACATTCACCACTCAAGTAGCGGCGTACAGCGGACGAAGGGGAAGGGAGTTAAGCCGTAAACCACTCACAAGTGAACAGTAGAAAATAAAACAATCCTTGTTGCTTCGCGGTTGACGGTTCCGGCTCAGCGGAACGCGAAAACATGTGCGGACGTTTTTATTGTTAGGCCTATACCTTAAACGTTTAACGAATTAGAACGTTTTGCTGGCATTGGGGGTTACCGGTTTTTGTACAACTAATTTTAGTTGCTTTTCACTAAATTAAGAATGTCAATCAAAGAGTGAGTTTACATTTGATAAAATTTAACGAACGTTTCAGGAAGATGTTTGGCATAAACTGTGATTTAAGCTGGTCCTAGGGTTCAAGACTTTGTCAGTCCGCAAAACGTCTGGTATACAGAATCAGCATATCGTTGAAACCGCTTTGCGCGTTTTTTCAATCTTGTCGCTTGTCAGGTGTGGCAAATACGTTTCCGATGACTTCGACCTTCAGCCACACGGCTACTTGTTCAAGATATCGTGAAATGAAGAAAAGTCGTGTAAGTACTGCGAAGTGAGAAATTTGCCTCTTGAATTCTGCTACTGCTGCAAAGCATGAGGCTAAAACGTTACGAGATTTGCTTTTAAACACATCGACATAATCTGACAAAGATAAGCTATTCTTACGGATAAAAAGGTGGGTCTCTGCCCAATCCAAATCGTCAAACGTGCTTTTTAATATACAGTAACTAGTCACTAGGTAGCAGATAAGGACATCATATTCCAAATTCACGCAAAATTTGACTTTATAGCAGTAAATCATGAGTACAAGTTTTGACAAATCGATGTTTCCAAGAATGGCAGAGTCAGGATCAAATCAGTTGGAAAAAAATTACATCGTATTGGTATTAGTATTCGGACTATATTACAACTGCCTCCTCAAAATGTAATATCCTGAATAATTTTGGGCAGCAAGCTCTGTGAGTGTGTTTGAAAAGAATTTAACAGTTATTGGTGTTTATTGAGATCATCACACTCACATCTGCCACGAAAGAATCAAAAATCCACACGTAATTGGCCGTACATGGCGCCAGGCCTACAGCCATGGGGGAATATTCAGGGTCAGTGCCACCCCCAAAAAATTTTTGTTCCCCCTCAAATTATGTTGTGCTCCAAAAAAATGTTTTAAACATATAATGAAAACAAAAATATTGCTCCCCTAAAAATATATTTCCTCCCACCAAACCTTAAAACCTGGCTACGTGCCTGCATGGCGCTACCAAGTCGACAACATTCAAGAAGACGTTCTCACTTCAGGAGAAAACTCTCTGCGTGTTCTGCACTACCAAGAATGCCTCTCCATGTGCTAACACCGAGAACACGTGTTTCTTTCCGCACAGATTGGAAAATACTGTTACTATATGTCGGGGATGTGAGCCGAACAGAAAGAACTACCTGGACAATATGAACAAGACACTAAACGCGCTGCACCAGTTGCAATACACTGTTGTAATGGAACAGACTCTTCGTTTTACACCACCTCAACGTTTTGTATGTAACATTGTACTTTTTGTTCACTTTTTTCACCAAAAGATACCGTTTTTTTACTTGTTCCGATTCATCACCGACTTTTACTAAATAACACAGCGCCTAAATTCTTCTTGTCGCCGAATCGCCGCTTGTAATTCCATCCGTTTTCGCTCGGTCCGCAGTGTAATTCCATCAAGTTCGCGTCGGTCCTGCTGTCTCCTGCATACTTGATTCCCAAAACTTGCGTTGCTGCACTAAAATATTTAACAAAATTTAAAAAATAATTTATGAAAGAGTAATTTATAAATCAGAACGTACTGCACAAGGGCGCATCTCACGCCAACTAACAAAATGTCAGTCAAGGGTGCAGTACTGAAAAGTCGAAAATTTATATATACGAAAACAAAACGCAAAGCACCTGTTGGTCGCAGCAACCATGTATATTATACTCAATAAAATGTTGTATATTCTTCACCCCTTGGCCCTTGCGGCCAAGGGAGGCCGCCCGGTTGCAACCGGCACTTCTGTGAAAGCAAACATATGAATGATTTCGTTTCTATCGCGAATAAAACATGTGTACAGTCAAAATTATGTAGTCAATGGCACCCGCAGTGTGTTCCTTTTGGCAGTCGTTCCAGTCACTTTTGGACCAATTTGGCCTTGGTTCCGCACGGCTCGGACTGGCACCCGACCGCAGCCCGATGTTTGCCGTTCCCTGCTGTAAGAAACGAGATCAGAGCACGTACCAGCTACGACGGCGCGCAGTGTGCAGCCACAAACGCGACTAATAATATGTAACACTAACAGCACACACACCCAGCGCGCTCTCTGATGAAATAACAGTATAAACAACCGTAACAGTTTGCCCGAAAAGTAAATGCAAAGCCGCAAAATGTAAGAAAATATGAATTACCTCTGCATCCACTGCAGAAGTAAACGCTGTCTCGCGGTCTAAAATTGCACTGCCGTTTCTATTATGATAGCTGCAATGATTTGAGGCTTATCGCCGACGATGCACACTAATCCTAAGTTGCATAACGAACCAATCACGTGGTGGTGAAAACTCTCTGCGCAAGTACGGCAAGCAGGAAGAGATAATTGTGCTGTTACGTCGTTGGTCATTTGTCCAGCTTTACGCAAGGCCGCCCAGAGAGTGTCTCTCTAGGTGGTCTTGCTTTACGCCGGATTGACCGGCATGGTAGTGTCGGCATTAAAGGTTTCGCAGTCATAGCAAATCAAGTAGAAAGCAACCAACATGGAAAGTGAGCAGGTTATTCAATAGCAATGACAGAAATCTAACTGTACGTTGTTATGAAATCGATAACAATGTTAATTAGAGCTCACGGTGGATGCAGACTATTTTGTTAATTTGAAAAGCTTCAGTGAGAGAATGCAGATTGGTTTGGTTGGCGAAGATTTCCCAGATAAAATTTTTAACTAAACAAACAGCTTACCAAACGGGTTGATACAATTTTTCCAAACAACTGTTGTCAAACTGCTTTCACAACAACTGAAAAACCGGAATGTAGTCGTCGATGTCGCCACTGATACTGTGCCACATAAAGACAATATATTTGCAACTTTCTTTTTTTCTTCAGCCAGATCTCTTTTCCCATTTTGAAACTTCGTGAAGACGTGATCTTTACAGATACTGTCTACTGCTGGACAAAAACACCAATAAGCAATTGGCGTAGTTACATATACTAAGATGTAGAGCAAATAGCTCTGCGAAATTTCCATGTTTTTATCTCCATTTCTTTCCAACGCTTTCAAAAAATATTTAAGGAACAAGTAGAAAACTATTGTAGAGTTTTTTAAAACTGTTTCAGCAAAAGAAAAGTATTTGTCAAAGCTAAGGCAGTGTTTCAAAAATGTAAAAAATTATGGCTTGGATTTTGATACAAACTTGAGGTCGATAGATCTGAATAGGTTGCTGTTGCTAAAAAAACGCCCGTGGATGTGCAATAAATTTGGTCATTTGCTCGCCACAATCAGGGACGGATTTAGGCAGCGAGGGGCCCTAGACCATCTTAGTTTTTGGGGCCCCGTGCAGGTGTGACCTATTTGGGCGTTTGTCAGAAAAGCGTGAAGTGTGCTCCTCGTATGTGTAGTGCCCCCTCAAAAATCTATCTTTTGTTGCGCGGACTTTAATTCTATGATTGTCTTAGATCAGGTGTCTCCAAACTACGGCCCGCGACGCCATTTCATCCGGTCCGCGAAGAGATTTTGTCAATAATGAAAAAATAATATATTTACGAAGAATTTCTTGTTTTGGCAAAATGTTACATATCCCAAAACAATCACATTACGTAACATGTCCGCCTGTCCGACTGTTGTGTAATACCGTATGTGGCCGTCGGACAAAAAAGTTTGGAGGCCTTGATATGGAGTTTTAATAAGCAATCTCTGTTTACGGGAAATCTAGTTAAAATCAACCAAACATAGGATCCAATACTGACAATATTGCTTTTCATCGGAGGCTTGTAGTGTCTGGCGGTCTTGCGTTGATGCGAGCTTTTTGTCGGTGAAAAACTGTGCATCAAGTACCGTTTTTTCTTTTTCATTCCTTTTTTGTAACCGCTTTCATACAAACGGCCTGCATCTCTCTCATGCCCAGATGCACAATATTGTCGTGTTGTTATTGTACCGATAAGAGTCTAGAGTAGACTAGAGATTTGCATTTCCGCTCGTTCGCTCGTTTCAAGGTAATTTGTGAAGTTATGCCTCTGCACAGTTTCGCAAATTTTCATTTAATATTGAGTCGTCATAGGAAAAAGTTGCGCGGGGCCCCCAAAAGCGCGGAGCCCTGTGCCATGGCCTATTTTGCCTATGCGTAAATCCGTCACTGGCCACAATCTCTGCCTTTTCTCGAAAAATATGAGTGACATGATTTGGGCAACCCGAGTTTTTCAACGCCACTATAAATTGGCTGAAGGTATCAGCAGTAAGTTCGCACCTCGCGGAAATCAGGTATTTTTCGCAAGTTAAAAGGTGTTTTCCTTAATTTGTACTTACAGTGTTTTTCAACATGTGTGAAAAACAAGGGAATGACTTTGACGCTTCACGCAATGAGATGAGTTGTGTCATCACGGTGACACATGTAATTGAAAAATAAAAACCAAAAATAGGAAAATATTGCACAAGTTAACGTGAGTAAAACTTGAACATCGATACAACGGTAATGGTTAATTCATGCATTTTTGTGACTCAAATCGCAAAATAACACAAAGGCAACAAAAGAGAAAGAACAGTTTCAAAGAGCAGGCCATAACTGAATGCTGATGAGTATAAAAAAACATCAAAAATCTATGGTTTAACACATTTATGTCTTCTAGTCTGTTTGAATCACAAAGGGTTGGCGAAAGACCACACGTGTCAACTGCTCAGCCAACCCTGTTGCTAACATAAATCAAATTTTGATTGAAGACGTTTCACGAGTAATAATAGAAAAGCAACAGGATTCCTCGAATCAACGTCGGATAAAACAAGTAAACAAAACAACAACAACAACAAAAAACAGTGGGGAAAAGCATGCCTATGTACGGGGGTGGGGTTGAGCAACTGGAAAGTTGAAAGATATAAGGGTAAAGAGAGGCACTAAAAACAATAATTGACCGTGAAATACTTTCTGTCTGTTGGAAAAAGTTAAGTGTTAAATGAGAAGAAAATTATGAACACAAAATCTGTGTTCTGCTTGTGCATTCGTGACAGAGATTCCCGGGTTTCTTCAACTCAATTAGTGTACAGTCAGTCAGTTCAGTACAAGCGCGGTCTCGCAGCTAAAAAGAATCAATAGCCTTGCTCTGGTGTCGCCGCATGCTCTTCAAATACATTTTTTTCCTGTTGCTGAAACTTACGAAAGTCTGCAGAAATTATTCGCTTTGTTGCAATTAAAACTTAAACAACACTTAAATATTTGCCAATGCCAGCCCAAGTTATGAGAGAAACCAATACCTACAGCGCAAAAATGAATCTAAGGATTTGGAACTTTCACAGCTGCGCAATTGGTCTCGAAGCGTCACGCCGTGAACAGTTCACACACATGCAATCTATCCCGCTTGCATGGGAGTCGGGAAGATTTTTCCAAGGGGTCAATAAAAGATTTTTCAAGGTGGGAGCGGCAATGTTTTTTCCAAGGGGTATATAATAGTGGTGAAATTTTATGTAACCAACTCGAAACTAAGAGAAAAACATTTTTCTACTACACATTTTCAAAAACCAGGGCTTCAAGGCATCCTGCAATCCCCTTCCGCCGCCCATGACCACTTGCATTTGAGATAGCACTCCACCTCAGCCATTACCCGCGATTTATGACCTCAGGTGACGATCGGAACAAAGCCCGATTTAAAATGCGAAACCTTCCGTATTGTGACCACAGAGCGACAGAGCGCATGTTGAATTGCGTTTGCTTTACCAACGCGTATATTAATCTTGTGGTGCTTTCCGTCACCCGTGAATACCACCGCAAGACACTGGAACTTTTCGACCAACAGCAGTGTATTGCTGCTTACTTGCAGCGCGCACTGGCTTGGGTTTCTGCAGAGACATAATACCTCAGTCTTTTCATTGTTAATTTTCATTCACGCTTGGTCGCACGCAGCTGAAAACTTATCAAGTGCGTGTCGAAGGTGCTGTTCAGAGGACGCAAGTAGCATCAAATCGTCTGCAACATGCAAACGGTTGGTTTTGTTTTTATCAGGTTTTGAAATTAATATGATTTTGCTTGATAAAAACCCAGTAACATTTTTGGAATTACTACTGTCTTTCGATGCGTAGTTTATCAGCGAATTATTAATTAAGCAAAGCACACTTTTTTAGCTATTTTAATAATACTCACGCATGGAAACCAAAGCATCGATACTCCCATCAAAAAGTCTGTTTCTGAGTTTTGTGACAAATAGTCCCATGGCTGAATAGGTCCTCTCTGGTTCCACTGATACGGGCCTGATTGCAAGTAAGGCTTGGTAGAGTTTTTCAAGATTTATCAGGCCTCTTTTTTTAGCTATGGATCACATACAATGCGACGAATTTATTTAAAGACACTTGGCGGCAGGCCGATGCCGGGTTAATGCCTCTTGTCTAGTCAAGTTAGTGGGCACAAAATAAACGGCAGCAAACGAACAAACAAGATAAACGGCGGTAAACGAACAAACAAAAGAAACCAATCATGAAGCGGCAAGGCAAATACTATAACCAGGATGCACAAGAAAATGGACCAGTCAAGATTGTCAAACAATGGATTTAATAGCGCCCACTGTGCTTAAGAAATCGAGACAGTGCTGTGAAGATGACTACTGTTGGTTGAAATAACAATTCCGGGTGGCCAAACAGGTGAATATGGATTAACTTTTTATTAGTGATAGTAGATTATTGTGACTGATTATAAATTTTTTTGTTGAGCAAGTTTTTTTTAATGTTAGGAGAAGTAAGTTGCGATGGTGCAAGGAAAAATTTCACTGCAGGAGGTGTTCGAGCGTTTCCGTAGACCAGGCCCGTAACCAGGGGTGCGCAGGGGGGCAAAAGTCCCCTAGAAAATTTTTCGCCCACCTTGGAAAAATGTGTTGGATACAATTTGAAAATATTGGACGTAGTTTAAAAAATTTGGGGCCCTCTCAGAAAACTCTTCGCCCCCCTGGTGTCCCAAGCTGGTTACGGATCTACGGCGTAGACCCGCAATTTCACTGACCAAAGGACTTCATATTAATGTTTGAAGGGCTGTGACCAAGGCGAAACATACAGCGTAATGAGGTGGCGGACGGATTTGACTATCGGGCTTATTTTTTGGAGGCTCAGGAAGACTCATTTCTTTTTTCACAATTTGTGATCGGGTCTCTTCTTGTTCAGTAATCAGAACTGGAAAAGGGAGCCCTGTACCCCTCTACCAGATGATCCCTGGTGAAAAGGGGCCAACAAATTTGGCTGGGAACCATTGTTACGGCATATAGACACACCAGAACTGAATTCGCCAAGAACTGATTTCACATGTTCCCCCTTTCAATTTATCTAATACGTCAAAGAAATTGATCCTCCTACGACCCATAGCTTCCTGTTATTATCTTAGCCAGGGCTTCACAACTTTTTGTTCTGCGACCCATTTTGAAAATGTTTTTTCTGTGCGAGCCCATGAATGGATAACCTTGAGCCCTAGATACTACTAATACGTGTAAACGTTCCATTACAAAAGTCAAAGGGCATTTTTGTGTGTGGAGAAATCATAAAAACGCACACAATCCACGAAAATAACTATACAGTAATAAAACTACCACGTAATGGAAACAGTAAGGCAAAAAAAATTAACAAGAAATAATTCAGTTTGGGGAAGTTACCAAACATAACTAATTGGATTGGAGCACTTGATGATTTTTACACAGAACATCCATTCGTAGATTGATGTAAGACAATTCAGAACGAAGGTCATTTTCAACATTTTTCAGAAAGGATCGGTTTTTGTACTTGATGCTTATCAATTACGGGAATGCAGCTTCACACGAAAAAGTTGTGCAAAAGTCTAAGAGTTTATG
>Ga0210059_1013620_pt1 | contig 12141 bp, 6 predicted proteins | sample Ectturendosymbi2_FD_188042 | JGI IMG/M metagenome (GOLD analysis project Ga0210059, IMG submission 188042) | Ecteinascidia turbinata endosymbiont from Florida, USA - Sample 2 (SPAdes) (version 2) | ecosystem: Host-associated > Tunicates > Ascidians > Unclassified | place: Key West, Florida...
GGTTGCGTGATGAGCCCAAGGGACGCTGTTGATCTGGAATTGCCCCTGAGTGAAGGTATGCAAGTTGGTGCGCTGCCGCCTGTCTGAATAGCCATGATCATCTCTTGTTGAAGCGTCAAGCTGCTTAAATTGCCAAGTGTGACGCTTACGCACGTTTGTGGCACAAGCAGTCACAATTGGTGAGCAAAAGATCTGCCCGGAGTCGTTAAAATTTTCTACGACTCCGACTTCTCAGGTTGAAAATCCTTCCGACTCCGACTCCACAGCCCTGATCCGTAATATGTTGAACTGGGAAACTTTTGCTACGACGCAACAAAACCAACAGCCCACCTAAATTTCACGACAAAGTACATCCATAAAGTTTGAATATTTACTGCACACTACAGTTTTCGAAGCCATGGGCGTCGGAATGGGGGGGGGCAAGCTTATCCCTGTATTTTGAAAATTCAGAAAAAAGGTTGTTTTGTAAGTTTTGAGTGGGAAAATGAAATTTCGCCCCTCTAGAAAGTTTGGAAAAATCCGCGCCACCCTGGGAAAATCCTTCCAACGCCCATGTTCGAACCACTTCATTTTTTCTATTACTCCGGTAAGCCATCTAATTTCGGCAGTTTGAAAACAACAAAACGAGGAAAATTTGCTTTGGATCCCTCTTCGGTTGCAAGGCATTTCTTGCAAAATTTCGCCATCACACGCATTTCCCAGTAAACGTATAGAAATCAGCGCATTTCAAGGGCCGTCGCAAAGCATCTCCTCTCCACATCTTCGAGCGTCCAGACACACACTCAAAATCCCTACTGATCCACAGCGTCAATTGCATGTTCTTGACTTCTGAGGAGCAGCAGCTTACCTGCATGCCTATCTATCACGTCTCAAACTGCAGTTCTGACGTTCCTGTCTAATGAAACCACAATGGCTCTACCCGTGGCGCCACAGGTTGTGTAACACTATAAATAAGAAGTTCTCAGCGTGTCATTTGACAGTAATGCCTGATAAGAGATAATTGGAACAACAGTACTAGAGCATAGATTACATCGAAAGTATTCGCCAGTGCACCAGGCCCTTAGCCAGGTTTTAAGGTTTGGTGGGTAAAATACATTTTTAGGGGGGCAAGATTTTTGTTATATGTTTAAAATAAATTTTTCTGAGTACAACACAATTTGGGGGGAACAAAAATATTTGGGGGAAACTGCCCCCGTGGCTACGAGCTCGCAGTGAACACCGCTCACCGGTGCAACAACTCTCAAATTCGATTGGGTACATGAAGTTTTACTCAAAAAGTTTTGGACAATTTTCAACTTCACCAAATTTTTCAAAGCGCTTACACAACTTTTCATAGTTTATTTTGCAACGCATCGAATAGGTATCAATCCAGTATTAACCAAAAAAATTCTCAAAAATGGTTTTCCTAAAAATACGACATATTCGACAGCGAATTTCAAATATTCTGTGAGAGCAGCGCACCTCCATTTCTCCTCTCCCAACTATTACGGTTATGTTAAATGCAGACGAATGCCAGATGGATGACACCGCATTGAAGCATGGTTTCAATACAACAAAATTGGTAACATATTTTTCGGGAAGAGTTAGGTGGCCCGTGTTGTCATTTCGAACACCACGTTAACATATTAGATGATAATGACCGCAGGACAAGCTTCGTGTCAAATGCGAAAAATTTGTTGCAAAGTTACGCCAGTAGATGGCAACAGTGTGCTGCATTAAATAGTTTATGAAGAAACTCCAGGCGCTGTTGTATCACACGACGAAACAACTACTTTAAGACAATATTATCCTATTTACTGCAGCGATGTGCAGAAAAAATGCTAGGTAGCTACAATAAAAGAAATATTCCAACAGAGGCAGCATTCTGCAAGAAAAGTGAAAAACTTTCCAAATACTTCAGTAGAAAAGCTGTGTTTTTGCCTTAGAGAAAATAAACACACTTGGTGAATTGACAGGTAAAAACTTGGCTACCACGAAAGTAATTGCGACTGAAGTCTCGGTCCAGCTATTGGTCCGTACAATTTGTGTGCAATGCGTAAACACCGTCCAGGATTTTGTTTCGAATTTAGATGTTTTGCAGTGAAGCCTCATGTCTCAAATGCGAGCCCCATAATCTGAACATTACTGGCTTAGCGTACAAAAAAACTCTCGAACTCCCAGTTAGATAACGTACCCTGCATTTTAGCCAGTGCTTTCAGTGCGCAAAAAATAGGCAAATACCAGACAATGCTGCACGTTACCGGACAGTTAAGTTTCTTTTGCTTCAAAAAACAGCAAGACTTGTGTCATCCCCTTACTAGTGTGCCACTGTGGATAATCGTCCACAACAAAGGAGTTGATATCGCATCTGTTTAAACCAGCATTTCACGTATGTGTCAGTTGCAGACAACGTTGTTTCGAGGAAAAAACGTGTGGAAGCGTCTGGTGCTGCTAGTTATTTGGTGACAGTTAACTTCATTCGATACTTGTCTACAACGAAATTGCGAATAAGGCAGAGATCTAACGTATCTGTTCAGAAATTGCATCATTTGGACAAGTTTCCTGCGTTAACAGGGTGTGGTCGTGACTATTGCTGTGAGACTTTTTCGATGACACCAAATTCACGGTAAAAAATAACCTCATTAACGATGCCGCACGTTTCACAATAACTAGTAGCTTTGCAGCTTAACCGTAGCGAGGGTGAAACATGAATCCATTGATAAGTGCAAATTATTGGATGTATCGTATAAGTGCTGAAGACGACGGCTAAGTGAAATGCTTTGAGTATTCACATTGATGTCTTGGAGGTGATCAAGTGATTCTTGACTTCATCTACTCGTGCATGTAGTTGCTCTCATTTTCCGTTTCCAGTTTCTGTGAAAACATCGAGATCAAAAACGCATCCGCAAACTTTCGTTAACCAAGAAGCTTTTTCTCTTGATTGAACCAGTACAAGATCCCACTCCCATCTTCGTCACAAAATGCATTTACAAACAAATTGTGAACAGCTTCAATAGATAAAAATCTCAACAGTCAAAGACAAGATACGGAAACAACTCAATATTGAGACAAATTTACAAATATATAATACGCATTGGGGCTGATTGATGACTGGTTGCGCTTAGAACGAAACTGAGTGGCAATCACGTTGTCATCAAATTCTGTGGTCCAACAATTCCAAATGACTCAAGACCATGGGTGTAGCGCTAAAAAAAGAAGTATGAGACGCACCCAAAAATAGCCATTTTCAACAGCATTTCGCACTTATTTTAAAATCAGCGTTTAATGAAGTATTGACTTCCATTACACTGCAAACAAAAACATGAAGAGTGTGCCAACGCCGTTCTTACGTGTTCCCGCCCAACTACATCCCTGACTCAGACACACATTAATCTAAACCAGTGCTTTTCAACCTTTTCTGTACCGCGACCCTTTACAGCAACCCACTATAACCCAAAGACCCCCATGTAAAACTCGAATAAAGCAAATGTAATATAGCTGTGTACATAAAATATCTACACGCGACCCCTCCAAAAACGGTTCACGACACCTCTGAGGTCGCGACCCCCTGGTTGGAAACCACCGACTTAAAGAATGAAAAAGCATATAGTCCAAACTAGATGCGACCAGATAGAGCAAGTTTGGGACACAAAAAAGGTGGTATAAAACCTTTTTCAAAACCCAGAGAAAGGTTTCAAACCCACACTAATTATTAAAATATTGTAACACTGGAAAAAATGGCCCATTTTCCACTCTTAAATTCCTGAAATGTGACAACTCGAGTCAATGATCTAATTCGAATAGGACTCCAAATGAGTTTTCCAGGGACTTGCGTGGTTTTGTCAGCATATGACTTAACTCTGGATTTTTTCGTAAAGACTCGTCTTGCTTCGAGTCACCATAATACTGATCTCCAAGCTGCTCAACACTTATTTCTGAACATAGTGTAAAGCTAACGGACTAGACTTAGCGTCTGGTGTGGACTGTGGACCTAAGGAAACTAAGAAAGGTATCGGAAAACCACCATTTTCCGAACAGGAAAATCACCAAATCATCCAGTTTGCACAAACACTACTGCTCTTAGTCGCGTGTGATATACTGTGAGAAGCCAAACGAGGTGCATTGGGGGTTTGGGATGGACATTTACTCAAAATTTCATTCTGGATTGGATTCGCCACTGCCTTGTGGGTAGTTGACTGAAAAACGTTTGAACAGTGAACACACAATTTTAGTGATCATATAGTCTTTGATTTATGATGAATTCCAATGTGTCACAAATGGTGATTAGAGTTGATTCGGGTGCGGCACCAGTGGCTCGAACTTGATTTGGATTTCAAAGTCCCAACACTTGCATTCGATTCAAAATAAAAACCTACGATCTGTGCTTGTCGCTGCAAAACGCGCTAGCTGTTGTGCATAACAGCAACCCAAGGCAGAAACGTCTGTTAGTACTCGACTCAACTACCTGTGCATCGTATACCGTAGAACTGGGCATAGATAGAGGAACCTTTTTCAAAGTGGGGAGACCTAGGGCCTGGCTTGCAAAGTCAACCACTACCAAGCACGAGTAAATTTTGACTGCACCGGAACCAGTGGCGGTATGGGTCAGTAGCGCTCGGGAATGGGAGGAATTGCGCGCCTAACGCGTAATAAGCGTGAGGAAACGATGAAAATAACATTGGGATGTAATGGATGCAACGCTACTTTGAATTAAAAATTATTACTTTTTGAAATTTTCCGCCCGTTTTTCACTCTTGCACCCCCACGCTGTGCAACTGACAGTGGCACATCTAACAACAGTCTTAATTGTTGCAATTTTGTAATTATACGATCAATGACCATTCATCCAATGTGGCAGACAGAAATAATTTATTGTTCGAAGTTTGGAATAAGTGAAAGTATACGTTTCACCAAACGACCGTTTGGTGAAAATGATGCAGGATTCTTCATTTCGTTTCAGCTTGTTCGACAACGTACCCACGTTGGGCAGCTACTGCAGGTTGCGTAACAAACATCTTGGACACGCTGCGCTTCATGACGTTAGAACCAGTAGGCAATAGTGGAATATTGCGCATAATACTGGTAGTATTTCTAGGTGATTAAAAGTAGACTGAGGTGCAAATTCAGGTAGAGTTGAATACGCTACCTGAATTTGACTAGTTTATAGGTAAATTAGCATAATTGCCTGTAACGGTTCATGCCGCTAATGCTATGTTACGCCGTAGTTCAAAACACCGGGATGTCTTCGTGCACCTCTACTTCACGAACTAGGTTGGAGTGCTTTTAAAATACCTTTGGTGTAGGCCTGTTTGTCGCTATCCGGTGGCAAAGATTCAAACCGTCTGACATCTTAACACATGAACGCAATGGATTTTGATCGACTGTTTGAACCAAATCCATGGCTAGATTGGCATGGTGAAGAATCATTCTTGTTTATGATGAATGATTTTTAGTGACGAAAGTCTTGTATCACAATAACTTCAAAATGTGTTTTGACAAAATTGATTTTCAAAAGTGGAGGGCCAGTTCCCGTCAGTAAAACAGTGAAATGGCCTAGGTCCACCTGCCCCTGTTACTTCCATCTATATAAACGAGTCCTTGGAGTAGTGTCCAACGTAATTGGTGTCTTACCTGCTACTTTGGAATACCGCAGGAAACTGTCGATAACCTTCTGATTGCTCTGGCTATTCAGAAGCTTCATGAGATCAGGATTGCTGTATCGATTCCGGTAATGTGACTGATAAGAAGATTTACCCTTGATCATTTCTTGATTTTTCACATGAGCTTTCGTTACTGTTGGAACTAGAAAAAAATGTCAAAATTTAGCATTTTAGACCGGAGTTACTTTTATCACATAGGAGCAAGTGGGATATGGAAAATTATATGATTGTCCGATGGCATACCAACGGAGTAACGCTTTCGATATTAGAAAGATACGAAGCGGCGACTCAATGTAGTTGACGGAGAAACTCTGGAAGGAGTTACTTTCATGGGAGACGCGACGTCCGTACTTCAAAAAGGACGTTAGAATGTAAATTAACTTTGTAGCGCACCAATGCAGCCAGAAATAACAAAAACTGCAAACTGAAAGCTTTCATCTATTTTTTTATTTGAAAGCACGTCGGTAAGTCAAATGAATGAAACATGTCACGCTGTAATATCGGCCTAACGTGCATATATATATTATGCCAACTCTAGTAGCATTCGGTAAATTTGAATTAAGGAGTGTTTTCAGTAGACCTGGGTAAAAGTTAAAATCAAGTTGTTGCTTCAAACTCCAGGTTTAGACGCATGACCGCTCAGCTCATACAATTGTCTGCTGAGAACTGGCATACTTCAAAGTTAATTACATCTTTTAACCTTCAGAGACGTACACTATACACATAAGGCGTGCTGCGCCGCAACAAAGCAACAATAGCCGTAAGACACGATTTACAATACCTGCGCCCAGAGCGGGCACATGCTTCGATTTGTTACATCCGTATCTGGTGGTTGTTTCGGCCAACGCGGGGTGCTGTACAGGAAGTTTGTAAGTGCGTCTGGTGGTAGTGTGATTTGGCCGGTCGATCTGTGTCTTCCAATCGTCCGGGGCGTCTATTGCCCCCTTAACTTGATAACCTGATACAATCAACCGTTTCGCAAAACGCATTGAAGCAACCGCAACACCGGCATGCTTAACACAGGAGAGTCAAATAATGTGGCCCGAGAGAATTAGCCACATGCGTCGCACCACGTTCGTTAAAACAAGCACACTGTTTAACAGATAAACACTCCCCTTTGATCTTTAACCTGCACGCGTCGGCTGCCTTACCCTGAGGAATTCCGAGATAGTCGCTTTGATAGGTCGAACGGAACTGATCCTTGAGTAACTGATCGAAAACCGTTTCGGTCAAGTCCCGGTAGCCGCAATTCTTGGCAAGAGCTGCTCTTTTCATGTCAAAAGATTGGCTCGGTAGCCGCCACACCATGAAAGCCTGCAGTAAAAATCGCACTGGGATTTTGCACCATAAAGGCTTAACAATGGCGATCAAAAGATTATGACAATGTGCAGACGAACTAAAACATCGATCCCTATAGTGAGCATACAGGGAAAACATGTAGTAAGAAAGGACTAGAAACTTCTCTGTCGGGTTTCAATTCACCCCTGTGAGCTATGTGACAAGTGCTATAGACGCGACACCAAACAAACATTATTAGCTGCAATAGTCAATCACAGCGTTGACAGCCGCCACAAGAAAGCACGATATTCAATACTAACTCTGTAAACAATCTTATTTTGTATCAAACAAAGGATATTCTGTACAATACGGCATGTTTCAAAATGTAGCTGTGAATCTACGGCACAGACAATTGACTACAAAAGTAACAATGTTTCTAAAGCAACATGATCCGCTGGAATGCTGGTACAGTGATCGCAAATGCGCACCCATTAAAACAAGAATATGTATTAACAACACAAATGTCATTTGTTCTCATGTTTTTCGTTTCAGTGCAAGGTTCTTAGATTCTGCCTTGCTCTTTAACTGCTCCTCGTTCGTTCGTTTTGCAGTTTGCCCGGAGCACGCGGTCGTAAGGACAGAGGGATTTGTTATTAAATGACTAACTGGGCTGACGCGAGCTGGTGAGTTTAATGCTAAATTACAATTTACATACTGTTGCGCGTGCGCCAACAAGCGGTTCCAGCTCTTGCGTATCCGGCCGCACTTCAATAGAATCAAGGCAGCAAGAGTTTCCCTGGAAAACCTAAATTTTGACCCTTAATTTTTTCGGTACCATTCAAAAAACTATAGTTTTCATTAAAGATCACTATTTTGTAGCGGTTTTCTTGTAAAGTTGACACAGTTAAGCGCTTGTCAGACGAAATAAAGCGGGAGATGTTAAAGTATCAACGCAATGACTGCGGTCTAGGACAGTTCGCTGATCGCCCTTTCGGCGATGGTGGTCGTAAATATTTTATACGAAAAAAAATGTGTTTTCGAAATACTTCAAAGGTTAGACAACAAAGCATGTATGCTTACCCTAAACCTAAACCCTGAACCTAAACCCCGAACGTAAACCCCAAACCTAATCCCCAAACCTAAATCCTAAACCCGAAGCCTAAACCAGAAATCTAAACCCTAAAGCAAAACCCAAAACTTTTTTAAAAGTACATAAAAGCGCTCCCATCAAAAGTGTCATGTCTGATTTATCGCCGAAACGTCCACCGCCAAAATGGCGTCGTCGAACTGTCCCATTCCGAATGACTCCATCTTCTTCTGCAATGATTCTGCTTAAAAGTATGCAGATAACAAAAATGGTCTAGAAATTTCTACTTTCAAGACAAACGTTGGAGTAGCTACTCAGTGAATGTCCCCTGCTTTGCAGGGGACGCACAGGTCATTTTCATAACCAGGCATTTGCTGCATGCAGCACAAAACATATTTGCCTACACGCAACACGTGCTTGACGTGTGTTTAGCAAAAGATAGTTGACTGTAATAGATTTGTCACCACAGTAAAATCACACAATCAGTCACGCCTGTATGGAGTCAGCAATAGCATGTAGGAAAACAACGGTTGTGCATAAAATCAAAGTTTACACACACTATAGCCTTTTTCCAGGAGGACGAAAATTTTACCACGGGGCGCTTTGCCGCCCTGCGCCCCCTTGGTTACGGGCCTGAACACATCTTCAAGTATACCGCAGCTAGGACAAGTTGGAAAACAGCGTCTTTTCAAAAGGATACATGAAGTGATATATTTTGCCTCCAGGAAAGTTTTCTTGTTACTTTTTTCAGTCTGGTTTGAATTCAAAATGTTTTAACGTTTGCCAAAGCAACCTTCCAGGCATTTATGCAAGTTCGTGGCAAATCATAAGCGTCATTTTCGCTAGATCGTCATCTTGTAAAAATTCTCTTTAAAAAGCCGTGAAGAGTGGCTCAGGATTTTTTACAAGCTGCCAGGAAAAGCATCTCAGGGTTTTTGGAAGTTTGATCCCTTCTTCAGTAAAAATGTTGATGAAAACATTCATTGAATAAACCTTCCATTCCTGTGCTTAAAATTTACAGTCACTCATGTAGGATTTCGTCGTACGCAATTTCTAACGCTTGTCTTCATTCACCCAAAAGCCTGTGTCCGCTTCGTCCACCTCGCAAAAAGACCTGTTACGTTTGTCATTTACGCATATGGTGAAGTGCGACATCCAGTAGTCTCTGTATGTACGAAGGTCGCTAAAACACATTTTACAGCAAAGCAGCACGAGGCTTGACGCCGAGAGTCAAATAAGCTTCCTTGCAGTGACACGACAAAGGACACGAGAATTTTCATTAAATAAATCGCTCGGTGTAGTTTGACTTTCATTGGTAACACCACAGCGCTATCCAAGCTTTTACCTGAATGTGATGAAATGATCTTTGAAATACTTGTGTGTTTTTTCAGAAATCAGCTTAAACTTCTCACATGTTAACGCTGTTGTCTGACATGGAAAGCTAAAGACACATTTGAAACAATAGTTTGCTTAGCGTAGGCCATTTAGGTAGAAAAAGTAAAGTATGTAGAGTATTTACGAAAGTTGCTGTTTTTGAAAATATCTTGATGAATGAACAAAATTTATGCAATTAACTCGCGCATCTCACACAAAAACAAGGACCTTTTGAGGTTCTATTGAAAAGTGTCACTGATACGAGTGCTGGGTATATTCTTTTGTTTCACTTTAAATTGCAACACCATAAGTTTTTGGAGTGTTGCTGAATTAAAATCGCACCGCAAAAGGACAGGAAGAAGATGGTATCGGGCATTGAATCCTATGCTCAGAAGATCGCGCGAGCAAACGTTTTGGATGGACTGTAGTCAGCTACACGTTCAGCAACACTGTCCCCGGCGGTGGCGACTGGTCTGTTTAAACTAAACCGTATATCCCGCATTGTCTTTCGAAATTCTGAACCATCATCACTTTACAACAGCTTAACTTACGAGCTTCAGAGAACGCTGTTTAAGCAAATGTTCCCCACTATTGTGCTCTTTAACGACTAAATCGTGATTCACTTGTTCCAGTAAAAACAGAAACTTAAAATGTCATGCATAGACAGGGTCAGCACTACGCGCGCTCGGAGACAACTACGGTGATGTCAACTGTTGGGCAGTAGCGCCTGAGGAAATCGATTTGGTCAAGAAAACGACTTGATTTATCGATTCCAGTCAGAATCTACGCCACTGAACAGCCGGTTGTCATGGGTGTCGACAAGCGCAATAATAACGCCCTTTGCTCTGTGGCGTGATTTATCACTTGGCAAACAACCACCGGAATGCTCGATGTCTACATATGAGCAATATTTACCTTACAGTTGTCGGCTGACTATACTTACCTCATGTGGATGAGGGTTATTGCTTCTGTGACCTGACGATGTTCCAGCTCGAATAGGTTCCATTTTCACTGTCGTCTTCCACGGGTAGTGTTCTTGACAGGTGGTCACGCCAATCGGACCAGAAAGGTCGTAGGGTGCAGTGAAGCCTTTCGAAGACATTGGTCTCGTGGCCTCCGCTGAGATGTCTGCTTGATATCCGGGGTAGTGCAACTCGTTGGTAGTGACGTATTGGCTGTTCATTTGGGCTCGACCTGTAAATGTAACCGTCTATTTCTATGATTTTCACACTCTTTCAAACTACGCTACCGTAAATAAGTTTAGCGCAGTTCGTTCAAAAATGACATCTTAAGCTGCTATCACAAGATGAACGACTTACTGTTGCTGCTCTAGGCTCTATGCCATTTAGAAATAACAAGAGCTTGTTGTTTTTGTAAAACGTTGCTGAATTTTCTTTCTGTAAGGGACAACCCTGTTTTTGCATGCTCAAGAATTCCTAGGAATTTATCTTTAGACGACTAAGTCTAGACTGTAGAGCAATCGCTCATCGATTATCTAACATACCAAAAACTGAATGAATAAACTGAGACGCTGTCGAGCAAGGGGGAAGGCCAAACGGTTGGGAGATTTTGCATATTTTTACCATCATTCAGTGTCTTCCTGGTATACCGCTTTCATTATATTGATACAAATGAGTGGAGTCATCAGGGATGAGTCATAAATCTTCAATACGTCATACAGCAAAACTGTTATGGTGGAAAGGTCAGTTGCAGGCACGCACCAGATATTTCCGGAAGTTTTGTCCGAGAGTATTGTTTCAATGTATTTGATGATGCTGATATCACGATCAAAATTTCTTGCTTCGTGACTAGTGTAAAACTAAAAAAATAAGGCAACACTAACGATATGTGCCTCATTTTATACACCGAAGCCATCTCACAAAAAGGCTAAGAACTACTGACTTGGCGTAAAATGTGTAGAGAAAGTAAAATTCTTTTTTTGTGAAAGTGTCGTATCAATTATTCGGTGTTGCTGAAAAATATAATCTTGTTTCCTCAAGCACAACAATGTGCAGTACAGACGCTTCGTGACACATTATAAAACATCAAGGGAACACAGGCGTCCAACCACTGTTGTTATACTGTAATATCAACCATAAATGTCCACACGTCTGGATCATTTGTTAAATCTTGGACAGTTTGTTAACAGAGTAATTCAAGCACCATGCGCAAGGAAATACAACCTAAGGAATCTTCAAATAAATGACAACAACCCAGAGAATTTTCACCGCTTGCGTGAATGACTTCTCTGCACAAGCAACGATTTTCGTAAAACAATTCGAACGTGGTGCTCATGCAGTCACAACTGATTTACAAAAGAAACTTCAGCGTTTACAGCCGCTGCAGAGACCCGCAGTGAAATTAACAAGGGGCTGTAGACTACTGAAAGCCACGGAAACACGTCAAGAAAAGCAAAACGCACCTGACAAACTCTTCTTTTTCTAAAATACTCGACAAGAACTACAAAATTAAATATTTCAAATTAAAACATACTAACATGCGTCAAGCTTGACTAGGCGTTCCAGAGGTCGAGGCTGTAAGATTACAAACTGATATGCGCCAACATGTCGGTCATACATAGGCATACCGTATTTACTCGATTGTTAGCCGCCCTTGATTGTAAGCCGCCCTTGATAGTAAGCCGCATGAGATAGATTTAAAAATTTAATGTAAGCCGCCCTTGAATGTAAGCCGCATATACTGTACCGGTGTCTATATGGGTTTTAGGTATCTGGGTGGGCACGAAAATTAAAGTATGGTTAC
>Ga0210059_1013621_pt1 | contig 12140 bp, 4 predicted proteins | sample Ectturendosymbi2_FD_188042 | JGI IMG/M metagenome (GOLD analysis project Ga0210059, IMG submission 188042) | Ecteinascidia turbinata endosymbiont from Florida, USA - Sample 2 (SPAdes) (version 2) | ecosystem: Host-associated > Tunicates > Ascidians > Unclassified | place: Key West, Florida...
GAAGATGAGTTGAACTTCATATAAGAAATGGAGTTGATATGGGTGTTGGACTTCATTCTCGCACAACTGCTGTAAAAATAGTTGATCACATTGCTAAGGATATCAAGAATGAAATATTTACCAAAATTATTGAACAAAACCTAAAAATTTGTGTCATCGTGAATGAAGCTTCAAACCATATCTAATAAACCAGTTCTCATAATTTTTTTGAAGATTAAAGATTGTGATGTCTCGCCAATAATTTTCTTTGATTTGATCGAATTGGAAGAACATCGAGCACAACAAATATAAACGTCTCTGTTGAAGAGTTTGCTTGATAGAGGGTTTGATAATGAATACTTGAGAAATAATTTGATTGCTTTTTGTTCTGATGGAGCAAGTGTAATGCTTGGTCGCAATTCCGGGGTAGGCACTACACGTAATAATGATTATCCTAACATAATCCTTTGGCATTGCTCAAATCATCGTTTGCAACTTATCTTGGACAATTCTGTCAATGACATAAAACAGGTGAATCATTTCAAAATATTTACGGATAAAATCTACACAATTTTTGACCAATCAAACAAAAACCAAATGCAACTCTTCAAAATTTCAGAAATGCTTGGGCAACAAATTTTGAAGATAGGTAGAGTTCTAGGATCAAGGTGGGCTGCTTGCAGTCTAAGATCTGCGCTTACTGTGTGGCGTGCATATCCGGCATTGTACAAATATTTTTTTAGTGAAGCAAAACATTCAGGTATGGCTGCACGTCTTTGCTACAAGTATTTCTTGGAGAAGTTGGCACTAATGATAGATATACTTCAAGAAATTTCCTTACTATCTAATGCTCTTCAAGCCTGAAATTTGACACTGACAAAAGCTGAGCAGCTAACAAAAAGGACCATTAAGGTGTTTCAAATGCTTAAAGAAAGCAAGGGAACCTATGAAAAAAATCGATGTTATAGCTGCTTCAGATTCTTTTAAGGATATTCATTTTGTTGAAAATAACAGTCGTTAGCCTTCCTCGTCCAAAGCTACTTGAAACTAGTAACAGAAAGCATGAAAAAGAGGCTGATGAACTGTAACAATTTAATATCAAAGAAGAATGAACAAGATGACATATTTCACGATCTGATTAATTTTCTCGATCCCAATTCTTGGAATATTGAGGAAGCAGATGTACCTTGGTTAGCTGCAGAAGAAAAACTGAGGGAATTTAGTAAAGTTTATCATCATGAAATCAGTATCAATGAATTTCGGGACTATGTGGAAAATGTCTTGCAAAATTCTAGCAACCGTGCAAAGGCTGAGGTTCCTTCAAGTGTACAGAAAGCTAAAAATATTATCAGTGCTATTGCTGTTAGTTCTGCAGAGGCAGAAAGAGGGCTTTAAAAATGAATATCATATATTCAGATAAAAGGAGTCGCCTTGCTGTTGAGAATGTAGCTAATCTTATGATAATTAATCTGATTGGTTTCCCGTTTAGCTCATGGGAGCCCGCTCCTTCGGTCACGAAATGGCTTAGAAGAAACCACTCTGCTGATGACAACAGGGTGAAAAAAAGACAGATAAAGAAATTGATGATAATCAGGTCGCCATTTGGAAATATTTGAAGTAAAAATTGCAAAATTTGTGTTTAATTTCAATCAACTTTTTTTCTTTCATAAAGATTTGGTGTGTTTATTTTTTCTAAAATAACAGCATTTAATGCCAAATAATAAATATATAATAAAATATTTCTATTATTAAAATTTGGAAAAGATACATATCATAAAATCTATAAGCAATAAAATACAAACAATTTATAAGAAAAGTAAACTCTCAAAAAGCGCAACATTTAAGCATGTGTATATTCAGTATGCTGGTACATAGAGATCATATACCTTCAGCCTTCAGGTTTTTAAGTTCATTATCTACGAGTATATAATACAGCAATATAGAAAATCCTCAACATCATATAAAATTTTGATGCTAATTTTGACATAATGATGCTTGCTTAACCATTATTTTGAAATGTTAATTAGGAATTAATTAAAAATAGTCAGTTCATTTGCTGGAAAATATGACTTTTCGTAACAGAACCTGCTAGAAAATATGACTTTTGTAATAGAACCGGCCGACATAAAATTTGAATCCCACCACTGCTTGGAATCCAAGTATATCTTAAATGCCATTGCATATCTAGGCAAGGCGAGTCACGTCCATCCACCCAAAGGCTTAGTGACAACGTTGTCATGACTCTAATGGAACCATTCATGGGTAAAGGCAGAAACGTTACAACCAATAATTTTTCATGTTGTTTTTACTAGCCAAAGAGCTTTAACACTATGGTGTCCGACTGCTTTTATGGATTTTCGAAAAAAAGCACTGAAACACACGTGGCTTTGCACAGGAATTTCTCCCGTTCGGTAAGTGGTACGAACCTGGTCGAAGCGTCAAAAACTGCGGCAAGTCTTCCCGACTGCACTCGAAAAAATTGTTTTGGTTGGGGGATGCGGATTTTTTGTGAGTGACGTCATAAGTGGAAGACTTTTAAGCCACCTTGGCCCACTTTACCTGGCCCTGGGCCCAAACTGTTAGAGGGTAGTATTCGCTGAAGTTTTTATTGGAAACTAGGCTACAATCCGAGTCTTTTGATACTTTGGATGACTTGCTGGGGTTTCAGGTTCAAAAGTTATGATCTAAAATAAACATATTAATTAATTATCTAATGAGCTAAAAGATGAAAACAGTTGAATATGATGAAAAACAGTTGGATAGCTAGAAGATGAAAACAGTTGAATATTGTTGTCGCATGCGACAGTGCAAATATGAAACGTTTTGCGTCGAGTTTTTTGCCCTTCCCTTCAAACAAAACTGTTTTTTGTGGATAGATTGACTGAGTTACGTGACCTGAGTATTTGTTAAACACTTAAGTTGCAACCACACCACGCATATACTGGCAAAAACGCGTTTTCGGAGAAACGGTCAAAATGAACACTGTTGGCCATTGAGGGCTTATTGCAACTCCGGCCGTTCTAGTGTTAAATCAAATACATTCCTCAAAAAAACAGGAAACAGCATCAAAAAGAAAAGCTACAACATATGCAAATATTCCTGCTAAAACAACCTAAAACAAGTAGAAAACTTGCAAAAAAATATGAACTCTGTAAATAAAACTACCGCTGACATACATTGTGTAGTCCAAAATATCTTTCATTTGGAGGAAGCTGATCAGGCCCGATTTCTTTCATCAGTGCTGCTGAAGCATTTGCTCCCTTCAAACAAACAATCAAAACTAATAAATACCAGTCAAGCTTCAGCATAACAAAAAAAGCAAAGCGTTTTTCAAAAAACTGTTAAGCTAGTACAACTGTCTGAACAGCTAGCTTGTGCTAGGTCGCTAGCCAAGTTTGAGTCTTAGAACATCCAAATTTTTAGAAAGCTGGGTTTTATTGCTTCGAATCTGAAAAGTAATATGAAAACCTGGTCCTCCATTACAGACCTTCTGCCAAACTAGACGCACCCATGCTAGAGACAAATGAGCCACATGATTATTTGATCAATTAAAAAACAAACCTAACTCATCAACATATCATTATAAAATGGCAATTAAGTCTTCATCATTATTATTTAGAGCAGGGGTTCCCAACCTTTTCTGACCATGTACCCCTTCAGCATTTGGACGGATCATCATGCACTACCAAAATTCCTTAGGACAAAAAGGCTGAGTAAAATAATAAAAACCAACTGAAATTTTAATTGAACTTTTATCTTTTAGAATATTTATAAATAAAGAATATACATCTTTCTTTCTGTTGCTAAGTTCCCTAAATGTACCTCTTCAGATAAGCAAATGTATCCCTAGGGGTACATGTACTGCAGTTTGGGAACCCCCTATTTATACCATACAAAATGTAATTTCTTTCAATTGAGCCTACAAAAAGGAAATATTGAAGATATAAACATTTCTTTATTACCTTGCAGATTACCAAGTCTACCACATTTTACAAACAGTAAACACCCATTGAGTAAAATAAGCTATGATTCTCAACAAAGACTGTCAAATATCCATTATAGTGAAACAGAGTTTCATGATGCATATAACACTTTGAGAGCCGGTATACAACATATTCGTACTTAGATTTCAGCTTAAAAACAGCAGTTTTTCGGTTCCCTTAACAACACCATAGCTCCTCCGCCGATTGCGCTAGAGAGTTATTCAAGGGTTAAAACAGATCGGTCAGTCTTCTAACCTACACTCGAAAAAAATTTTTTGGTTGGGGGTTGCGGATTTTTTGTGAGTGATGTCATAAGTGAAGTAGTTTTGGGCCCATTTTGGCTCATGTTACCTGGCCTAGGGCCCAACCGCTAGGCCAAAGTGTTTCGCTGAAGTTTTTATTGGAAACTAGGCTCGAGTCCAAGTCTTTTGAGCCTTTGATCGACTTTTTAGCGTTTCTGGTTCAAAAGTTATGATCTAAAATAAACAAACTAATTAATCATCTAATTAGTCAAGTATTTTTATTACTTTAGATCAGGGGTGGGCAAACATTTTCTACGGAGGGCCACATTGAAGATTTTATTGCTACCGAGGACCGCATGCTTATATTACATATATAAACGCTTTGAAACCTCAAGAAAAGTTATACATGAGCTACCACAAAATGCTGTTTCAAATGAAACGTGTGGATAAAAAACTTGACAATTCTAATCTAATTGATAAAATTACTTTAACATAGATTCCAATTATGTACTATCTATGTACGTGTGACTGCCCTGCGGGCTACACAAGGCCATGGTTTGCCCACCTCTGCTTTAGATCATAACTTTTGAACCTGAAACCCCAGCAAGTCTTCCAATGTATCAGAAGACTCGGATTGTAGCCTAGTTTACAATAAAAACTTCAGCAAAAGACTATCATCTAACGGTTGGCGGCCAGGTAAAGTGGGCCAAGGTGGCCTAAACGTCCTCCACTTATGACATCACATACAGAGGATCTGCACATCCCAAGCAAAAAATTTTTTTCGAGTGCAGACTAGAAGACTTGCCATGTCTTTTGAGCCTTTTACAGGGTCTGTAGCTCTGACCAGGCCAGAGAAATTCCCACGCAAAGCCACGTGCATTTTAGTTTTTTTTCGAAAATCCCCAATTTTGGCCGGACGTCTAAAGTGTTAATAAACTGTATGTAATTGGCTTGGTCAAAAATTTTGTAAAAAAAACACTTAACACTTTCAATCCCAGGTGGTTTCCTTATGGTGATATCCACAGGTCCCAAGCAGTTTTGGCAGTAAATTCAAATGGTATCTCCTGCTAGGCCGTTTTCAGATTTAGGCTGAAATGGTAAACTTAGCAAACATTTTGTTGCCTTTACACTAATCAATTAACAACATATCAAATCAAGATCAAAATACATTAGGCGAAATACCACAGCAACAAGCCTGGGCCTGTCGGAAACATATTTTTTCTAAAAATTTCACTTTTTGAGACAAAGAAAGCAGCTATACACTGGCATGAAACAATAAAATTTTTTCAACATTCTTACAGAAACATTGAGACATTCTTACATGCTTTCCTAGCATTTGGCAGGATATCAAAGCACCTGCATTGCACAAAATCACATTAATTGCTGCCAGACCCTGGTCCCGCCTAGGTGGACCAACTCATAAGGGTCATGCATTTACACAGCCTCTGAGCCACAAAGAGTTTGGATTCTAATTTCAAAACCTAAGGTTACATAAACTCAGCCTAGGACCACATTTTTAAACTACATACCACTGTGAAATTTGGATAAAAACGTATATGTACAGTCAGTAGCGTATCTGTGCAAAGTGGCGCCCATGGCAAAGTTTAAATGCACGCCCTTTCTAATAATTTCAACATTAGATATAGGTACAATTTTTACAAAAGATGAACCATGTATAAAATAAATGTTTTGAAACGGAAATATTTTGTGTTTATTTTTGTTTTAAACTTTTCAGCAAGTAAAATATAAATTATCCATAAGTAAGGACTACAGCATTCTTCTATACCAGTGTTTTTCAACCGGGATTCCGCAGAACCTCAGGGTTCTGCGAGTGGCTGCCAGGGGTTCCGCCGAAACAGACTGAAATTGCCTGGGACGAAATTTGCAATCACAGTTCTATGCGGTTGTAGCAATACCACTGTTTCACAAGTTTATTATAGAAGTATGATAGCCATTTGGATCATTGCATAGGGTCCCATGAGCAATGCAAACATTTGCGGAAGGTTCTGCTGCAGCATAAAGGTTGAAAAAACTGTTCTATACTCGTTTGTTTTTATTATGAAGAATATCAAAATATCCAAATAATAACGTTGTGATAGTTTATGGGTCTACATAGCATTGTCTGACAAACCGGTATATCTTACAAAAAAATCAAACAACATATTGCAAGTTCTGTAAAGGACAATTTCTTTTAAACTGGAACACATTACAATTGAATTGAACATTCAATGATATGAAAGGACCAGTTTCAGTTTACTGAAAGATCATTCGCAGCTTGTAATACATACTGCTATCATCAGCATTATTTGCAAAGCAATTCGAAGAATGTCACGACTTTAGGACGCGATAATTTTAAGTTGCACGACTTGAAACTAGCATTTTGCAATCTAGAATCTTCTTGTAAAATTGCTTGCCATCTGCATGTCAACTGTACACAGCTTCTAAATTGTCACAGGTATTTTAGTTTTTCACAGCCAGGACATTTTCGCAAGGCCTTGGACACAAAACAGAAAGCTAAATTTGGGCAGGAAATGCTAGCTTGAAACAATACTAACAAATCTCTTTCGTGAGTTAAGATTTTTGCTCAGCTGGGGCGGTAACGATACTAACTGTTAATTTTTCGTGGACTAATTAATGTTCTCTACCTTAGTCTCTGGACTAGGGCATTGTATTCAGCCTAGTTATCAGACAGTAGTCGTTATATCAAAGAAGTTTTGTCAAGTCGGAGAGGGCTGCTGTAGGACCTCGAAAACAGTTATTTGCATTTATAACAGTGATATTCTTACAGCCATGGACTTAAACTCGTCTCAGCCAGATTCTGACTAATATCTTCTTGCTCGAAAGGCAGCATCACGGACTGACTTATCCTTTCTTATAGTGTGAGAAGGACAAGGTATCGTAGATATGGCATGCGAATGTTCTTGTTCTGTTACAATGTCTAACCCTCATGTTATGCCACAATACCACAGTTTTGTCATACTGCTTGGTGGTGCTGGCACAAAACGCTCAACTTAATGCATTAGGTGAGGGTGCTGTGCAGGCTCGTAACCAGGGAGGACCCCGGGGATGAAGCCCCCCTAAAATTATTTTTGCCCCTCTTAGAAAAATGTGTTGGACATAGTTTAAAACTATTGGACATAGTTTGAAAAATTTGAGCCCCTCTCAGAAAACTCTTCACCCCACCTGGTGTCCCAAGCTGGTTACGGGCCTGGCACTGTGTCAATGCAGCTTTGCAGTTTATGAATGTGTGCGGTACAAAATAGAGCTTCAAGGAATTGTAAATGAAGATTTTAATTTTTGCCCAGCAATTTTTGCACCCCCGTCAGAGTGGCGCCTATGACACGTGCCATGCCTACCATACCTTAGATGTGCCACTGTGTACAGTTCCAAGAACTCTCAATTAGCAGAAATGTATATTTACGTCGGTTGGGAACACGTTAACAAATTTGAATAAAGTATATATCAGTCAGCTAGTAGCGAACGTGTTAACAAACCATAATGTAAACAGAAGGTTAAAGCTGTCAAAGACATCAAAGTAAAAGCACAAACAATTATATTAAGTCACATGATATACTGTAAAACCTCTATTTGAGCACCACCTCTATTTCAACACCACTATAAAGAAAGGGTTAAAAAATAGAGCGCCACCCTCTAATTGAAAGCCACTTTGATGAATTCTTCAATTTTGGAAATAGTTGCATCTGAAATCTCTTTTCTACCGTGTTTCTCCAAAAATACGACCTACCCTAAAACTAAGACCTAGCCTGAATTTCCAGAATGATTTTAATATAAGCCCTTCCTTCAAAATAAGACCTAGTCGAGTGAATCTGTGATTACTTACCAGTAATCACCCTGTATACGCATCTTTTGCAAATTTTGTAAATGTGTTAGATGTTTTTTCTTTTCATTAATAAATTCTCAAAATTCTGACCAGCTAGTCGAAAAATAGAGCGCCACCTTCTAATTGAACGTCACCTCTAATAGAACATCACTATGGCGGAAGGGTTGAAAAAAAGAGCGCCATGGCGGTGAAATAGAGGTTTTACGGTATCTTACATAAAACTTCTGCTCTCTCTACAAAAACAATGATTTAAATGCGTGTTTTTTTACCATAATATTAGAGAAGCACCCCGTCATGAAATATCCACCTTCAGCCGAACTGTGGAAAATTCCACAGAGTGCTATAACAAACACTATGATCAGTAATCTTATTTTTCTCTGGAGAAAAAAAAAATATCAATTTCAAAAATTGATAATAGGTTGTATTAGAAAAAGCAATGCGCAACTAAAACAAAACATGTTTTCCATATATAGTACAATTTGTCTAAAGTCATCATTTAATTTGTCAATTCACTTAATTCATTACTTTTTCGTCAGTCCCGGCAGAATGCCTATCTTTTGTATACATTTTTGTTCGTCTAATTTGTTAATTTGCTCAATTCATCACCTTTTTCTATCCCTTAGAAGCATTTTGTTCAGCTAATACATCATTTGCAGTTTCGCTTTTGATGTCTGAGTAGCTAGTATGTGTGGGAATTCAAACAAATTAGGTAGTGTCTATTTTACCGGCGATATTCTGGTGGCAACAGATCGGCTCGAGCTATTGTGCCAGCAGTCGAAGATTCGATCTCATGGCATGACGCAATACTAAGAAAAAGGTCACTTTGTTAAGAAAACTTCATCCTGCTTATGGTGCAAAGGTTGTGTTACGGCTGCTGTGCCAATGGTTTTTGGTTTGACTCCCACCTTGCCGACTTTTGTTATGTTTTTTTTTTCTTTGCCTTTTTTCAGGCTTTGCTTAGGTGTTACGTTTAGGGGTTAGTGTTGTTAGGTTAGGGTTAGAATTATGGTAGGGTTAGCATTAGTTTAGTGTTAGCTCAGCGTTTGGTTAGCTCAGCGTTAGGTTAGCTTAGCATTATGTTACTTTAGCGTTAGGTTAAGGTTAGGTTGTAGGTTATCTTTTACTTACATTTACTTCGTTTCTACTAAGCCTTTTGCTGCTGCCGTCTTGGTGGCAAAATAGGCACTCTCAATAAATTAAGGATCTTTATCTGTGAATTGTTGCACCTTGCAATTTGTTTATTGAATTTATACATGAGGTACGAAGCACCACCCGACTCCCCATTGAAAAAACGCAAGAAGTCTTAAAAGTTTGTTAAAGATTTAACAGGTGTTAGTTTAAATGAAGGAGTCTAGATAGAGTTTAGGAATTAATTGTATCCAACCATAACATCATAAAGTTGTATTTTACTGTAAATAAGAGCATTATATGAGCTTCTATGATAGAGTTTTCACCTGTTTGCAGAATTCGTCACTTTTTTCAAATCCCTTTGAGGTGACGAATTAGGCAAATTCTATTGTATTTCTTTTTTGCATTTAATGTAGATTTCAAACCAGCCTAATGAAATTCACCAATTCCTACAGTATCATTACACCTATTAGTGCTATGTGAAATCCTATAATAATTCTTTGATTTCATACCTTAGCTGAGGCCTGTACAACACACAGCCTGGAAGAACCTTAGTGTGACCTGCCAGAACATTTCATGACATTTTATTGTTCAAGCAAAATAATGTGTACAGTAAACCTATTGCTGACAATACAGTAATTGCAATAATATTTGTTTGCATGTCTAAGTTACTGTATTTTTCAAACCACTCACTAGGCGCACTTGAAATCCTTTAATTTTCTCAAAACTCGAAAGCGCCCCTTATTTTGCAGTGTGCTTAATTAATGTATGAACTTGGTCATGCTTTCTTATCTAGAACCAACTGTACATGGCAAAAGGTGCTACTTATTTAATTGCTAGTTACGTTTTTTTGTAAACAAAACAGACCATTATGTTAAGTATAAACTTTACAACAATTGCAATGAGCAGCATCCTGGAGAAGCTAGCACATAATACCACAGACTGTATTATTCCATGGGGCTCCTGACTATATTGGTGCACACCGAATCAAACATGTGCAAAACTTTCATTTTGTTATATTCGTGTCTTGCAGATTAGGCATATGTGATAGATTAAACTCCGTTGTATGTAATGACAGATGAAACTCCCAGTGGCAACTCCAGCACTCTGGGAATGAGGACTGGTTGGCGGCCTTGGTGCCACCAGCGTAGGGTGATTTGGAAAACAACTGTTTGTAGGGAGTTGACATAGAAAGCAACTGATTGTACCACCAGCATAGAGGATTGGCTTTAGAAAGCAGTTGTTTGTACTTCCAGTGTAGGAGTGGCTTTATAAAGCAACTGTTTGTACCTCTAGTGTAGGGGTTAATTTAGAAAGCAGCAGTTGTTCCTCAAGCATAGGGAGTTTATTTAGAAAGCAACAGTTGTACCTCGCTCAAGCGTAGGGTTGATTCATAAAGCGACTGTTTGCATCTCCAGCATAGGAAATGGGATGCCTTTAAAAAGCAACTATTTGTACCACCAGCGTAACGGTTGATTTATAAAGCAACTGTTTGTACCACCAGCGTCTAGCTTTCAAGTACTATTAATCAAAGAACATTATACAGCCTTAATTATTCCAGATACGGTAACATCACTAATATAACTATATAATTTGGTGAATACATGCATTGCTATTTCTGCTTCATGCTGCAGTTACCATGCTCAAAACTGCTGGTGATGCGTTTGGAAGCGCATTGCGACACCTGAGCGCTAAGGTTCAAACACTTAAACAGTTGCTTTCTTAATCCGTCCGTTACGATGGCGGTACAAACTAGTGGTGTACGGATATGGAAATTTTGCAATCGGATTGGATCCGAAACTTTTTCATAAACTCCATATCTAATCCATATCTGAAAATTTAAAATTATGTACTCCGATATCCAATCCAAATCTGAAGCCGCCCACTCAGTTGCACATTAGACAAAGCATTTGGTAGTGTCTATTTTGCCTCATGAGGCAAAAGTTGTAGCTATAATTTTGCCTTTAGTCAGACATGATGAAGTGGTCACGTGACAAGTATGCTAAGAACAAGAAGACAAAGGTTAGGGTTTAGGATCAGAGTTAGGATTTAGAATCAGGTTATTCTTCAGATCACGCAAAAAAAACAATAAGCTACTAACGCAGCTTGCCAGCATTGAAACCATGACAACACTTGTCCATTGGACTAAGTCGTTACAGATGTCGTTTTCAAGTGAAAAGGTCATGCGTTTTGAACTTGTCACATGACCATATCAAAAAATTGTCTTTGTCTAAACTAAAGGTAAAAGAGCTCCAGCAGTGCATGAGTGCTGTAGCGTCATGAGGTAAAATAGACACTGCCAACATAACTTTGTCTTGAATGCCATGGCTACAGCTACCTACCACAATCAGTTTATGGCAAGACGTGCACAATTCTTTTTCTTTATATGGTAGGCCTAGCGCAAGTTATAGTTGTGCACAATTCTCATATGCTCTCTAATGGAGATGTTTAAATCAAATGATAGCCTACAACTAGCCTATATTTATTTGTGCACCTGCTGGACTCCAATGCAATGCCAACAGCTATTGCACGTAAATTAACCATGACAGAACCATCGCGACATTATGCCCAATGAACCCATTTCTTAAAGCAATGCAAATGCAATGAATGTTCACCTCAATGCCTTTTTCATTTGAAACTCTTACTCTTTGCAAAAACTGAACTTCCAACACTGCTGGAGTAAGAGAATAAACAACTTTGCCACTTTTTGTTAAGGCAGTGGCTATAGAACCACCTGCGGATCTTTAAATTTGAAGCCTTATTTGACTGCCTTCTGTAACATGACAATAATGTATGACGAGAAACAGAAAGTGCAGTAGGCTTGGTAGAAACGAAGTAAATGTAAAAGATAAACCCTAAACCTAACAACCTAGGTCAACTCAGCCGCCAGTAGCTCCAGCCGCCAGTCGGCTCCAATACGGACGTCGGCGAAACACAAACGCGTTACGAGAGCGTGGCCACATTGAA
>Ga0210059_1013622_pt1 | contig 12140 bp, 3 predicted proteins | sample Ectturendosymbi2_FD_188042 | JGI IMG/M metagenome (GOLD analysis project Ga0210059, IMG submission 188042) | Ecteinascidia turbinata endosymbiont from Florida, USA - Sample 2 (SPAdes) (version 2) | ecosystem: Host-associated > Tunicates > Ascidians > Unclassified | place: Key West, Florida...
TCAAACGAACGATAAATTGTCCAATAACTCGGGCTGATATGAATGAGCCTATAGTACGCAACAGATCTGTGGAGCCAGGGCCGAAGTAATTTTGGATGGCTGGAGCCCGAAACGTGGGTTCCGGATCAACATAGATAGTTTGTGGAGCAAGAGAGCCATACAAATAATACAATTTTTTTTCTGATTTTTTGGATCAAATTGTTCCAGAGCCGGAGCCTAAAATTTGAGTACCGGCTCCACAGCCTTGGCACGTAGAGGACTTATAGGCGTTGTCATTGCTCTGTGATCATCAGTAATTGAGAAGTTATCGTGCTAACGTCTCATTTATTAATACGTAATTAACGTCACAGAGCAACAACAATGCCAGCAAGAATGAAAGAAAATGGTAATTTCAGTGACGCAAGCCTCAAACGGTTTGATTCAGTTAGAATAAATCTTGTGATGAGCCCGAGTGACGTTGTTGACCTGGGCCGGCCCTGTTGTAACAGCACATTAGAATTTCAGGTGGTTTACCGATACGTTTTCACAGTAATGTAATTTTGTTTTGTGTAGGTAGTGACGTTATATTTCAACGCTTGTGACGTCACAGTTGCCATTTCAAACCACAAAAATTTTCAATATTTTTTTTGAGGTGCACTTGTGCCCCCCCACTTTGGAAAAGGTTCCGCCACCCATGGTGAAATGCATTGAGAGAAATCCGTTCCGAGTAGTTTTGTGTCGGATGGCGGGGATTCCGGTTAATCGGAGTTCAGACAAACGAGGACTGACTGTATTCATTTCGCCAACCAGTTAGGCATGATCAGCTGTTATTCAAGTGGAATCTCGTGGTTGCCTTGCACCGCAATAACAACAATTACGGTTTCGCTTTCACGCTTTTTCTGCAGAGCCTTGCGTTGTGGCTGAGGCACAACGTGGCGTGACGTCAGACCTTGGCTAAAATGTAATCAGCATTTTTTCCGGGGCCTGCAAAACAAAGTTAGCATAAAGTCCATATAGTAACTTTGTTGCAAACCAGCGTTTCTGCAGACCAGCCCGTGGTCTAGTGGTAAGTGCGTCCGCTTCGGTACTGGTAGGCCGAGAGTTCGACTCTTTGCCGGGTCTTACCAAGAGCCTTCTTACCAGGCCCTTCTATCCGCACGGTGTGCGGATGAACTGCAGAACACAAAACAACCTCCAGAACACAAAACAAACCTGAAATTGTATAAAGTCAGTCGTGGCGCTACAAGACCATTGTAGTTCTACAGCGCCAACCACAAATCACCATATCAAAAAAATGCCTTTCTGTTGCCTGGTGTGCACGCTGCATGTACAAAATTTTATCACGTCATAGACCAAATCCATTCACCTGGTACTTGACAGAGTACGAAGTTTGCACTTTCACTAGCAGTAGCTGTTCAAAGTAGCTGGATTTAGCACTACATTCTTTCATTTGACCGCTGCCAATTAGTGAGAAGCATGTTTACAGATCTTATAACTGCCAAATTCGGACTTGGCTCTTCGGAGTTTCGGACATTCAACGAACTTGGCTAACCGCAATTAATGCGCGTTGTCGGGCGTGTGCATCTGGGGACGAACCACCTATGTCAAGCTCACGCGTCAAATATAGTCACGTTCGTCATTTGGAGTAGATGACGGTTATCCTTATAAGATGTGCTTTTCGGGCAAAGACGTCACGAAACTAAGCCTGAGAAAGAAAGGAGCTAATAAAAAGCACGAATGCAAAATTCACTCGTGCGGGCGAACAAACGAACAACTGGAGTTCGGATTGCCACAAAATCCTGTGAACTTTACCACAGTTCTTTACGCTCCCTTGAACGTACGACTACATTCTCTGTTATTCATCAGGGTATCTGACTAGAAAATCATATGGTTGTTTCAGATGTCCTGGGAATAAAATAAAGGCTGTTCTTATGTGGCTTCTTTTCTGTGATGCATGGTTTGGGATGGGTGCTTATAGTTGCTTCCAAATAAACTGATTCTCTGTTCCATACTGTGCGAGCATGAGACAACGTTTCACGCGAAGTTTTTCGAGCACGGTCAGACATTTAGCATTGCACAGCGCGAAAAGTTTGTTGAACAACGCACGAAATAAGGCAATTGTCCACATTAGCTGCGCCGTCAAAGCTGATCTGCGCATTATTCTGTGTCCGCTAACACTGTATATGTCCGCTAACACTGTCCAATTCGTGCTAATTTCGGCCAGTCATCGGCACCGGGAAAAGCACTTGTGATCAATTTGCCTTATCACGGTTTTAAGAAAAATCAAGCGCATTTTGAATTCCGGACAATTTGGGACAGTTTATGAGAAAAGCGCTTTTTTTCATTGATACAACGAGAGTGCAACACTGAAACGTCGAGTTTCCTATTAAAATGCATTTCACTTGACATTTTCCAACACTTTTCCACGAGGTGACTATACATGTAATTATAAGTGGTTTGTAATCCAAACAAATATTATTGCTGTTTGGAACTGTTGCTTTCATGAAACGTCTGTATTGAAAAACATCAACTCGTAAGAACATTTTAAAAAGATAAAAAGAAGAACAACAACAAAAATCATGCCAAAATTTGTCAAACGTTTTTAGGACACTTCCTTTCATACACTTGTATAGACAATCGAAGATGTGTCAAGAGGAATGCAATGAAAAGTTGGATGCTTCCTGAAACGATGTACAATCTCGAAAGATGTGAGAATCTCCACCGCAAAAAAACTTAACAGATATACAGTTGATCTACAGTCCTAAAGCTGAACTGAAAGTTGCGAAAAAGTTCAAAATAAAATTGTCCAGTTCAAATCCGATTAAACAGAAATCTTAAAATCTAAACCACTCCAAATCCATAAACATATTAACTGCAGAAGGATTTAAATCCAAGTCCATGTTCATCTCTGGTAATTAGTTGACAGATATTGTCCTATGAACTCCCTTGTTATGTCGACCCTACCGATTCTCTCAATGTACGTTGAAAGGGAGGGATCGCATCCGTGTTTTTCTTGTTGACTGAAACGTTTCATTCTCTTTGCTTTGTTCCCGGCTGATTAAAATCTTCATCTCGGTTAGCCCTAGGGCCTATTTAGTGAATGAACCAGGCCTTGTGTCACAAATGATGAACTACTACTTTTAGACTACAGTTCTAACATCAGAATTCAGAAGGATGACGTGTATTTTAAGAACGTGGCTGTTGAAACAATTATCATTGATATTGGAAGTTTAGCAAAGCGAATCCAAATTGGTCATACCTGTTACTTTGTACACATTACCTGATATAATCCACATTGGTATAACCATTGTGATAACAAAAGACTGATAAAGTACAAAAAATTAAAATGATAGTTGAACTTAAAAATAAAAAATGTACCAAATATTTAATGAAAGCTTTTGAAAAATGACTGAACCATTCGGATCACGCAATGCTCTATTTTTGGAAGATATTAAAATTCGATGTCATAATGAAAACAAAAAAACACGAACAGAAAATCATATAGGGCAATGTGCTATCCAAACTGTTTATTATATGGAATAAAAACAAACTGGAAGGCTATTTCTTTGAAATAAAAATAAAAATGATTGTTAGCAGGCATAAGGCAAAATAGCAAAGATTTTTATCCTTTGCAGCTTTTACGTCTGGTGCCGATTCACGGTCTTGAGCACGAAGGCACTTGAAAGATTCTTTGCCGGAGATAATACCCTTTTCCACAAAAATGAGAATGTCCAAGATTACAGCAGTTTGCGCAGTGCGAACGACTTAAGCCATGTTCATGATCCAGGAGCGGCCGCCGCAGCTGTCTAACTTCATCTGTGGTGGTATTTTCTTACCTGGCAACGAATAATACTTCTCAGTCTCCGACCTGACCACTGGAAGCTTTTCCACGGTAAAGCCGATTTTGTAGAGACGAACCCACACCTTGCGTACAAAAAGTTGTTCATCCGAGGAATTTCTTATGCCTCAAGCAAGGAACTGGAACTTTTATCTATTGCGGATTTTGTGCACCACATGAGTGCTTTTTTGATGGAAAAAATCTGCATTTCGATGTAGGTTGAAATGTATAATTTCTCCTTGAGAATGTCTTTTTTGCCTTTGTGGATTGAAAGTTACAAAACTTTCGTAAAGCTTTGTTTCAAAGACAACAGCTATTCATCCAAAAACACATTTTGGAATTAAGCCAAAAGTGATTTTTCGTCTTCGACAACCGTTACATATGCGGTCAAGCAAATAACGAAAAACGTTTACAACTTACAAAAGTTTGAACATAAAACATGTTGAGATTCTGTCGTTTTTTTTAACAGGAAAATCAACGAAAGTTTTGTGCTATCCGAAGCTTGAATCGGTCCAATCCATTACAAGCAATTATTTACAAAAAATTATGAAATGTACAAGTTCAACCAGTTTCCTTTCGAAGAGACCTGGAGAGGTAGATTTCTGAGGTTTTGTTTTTTGACTTTTGTATCGAGGAAGATGAATCATTTAGCCTGACGTCTCTTGCTAATATTTAAACATACAGAAGCCTGCTTTACTAGTCTGATGAACAAGCATGTGACTAGCAACTATTCTGCACAAAGGCCGCGAAGTCTCATCAGTAGGTAAAATTTTAAATAGGAATTTGATTTCACGCAACGCAACTCATTCTCAATCCTAATATCTGCAAGCAATACTTACGGGTGAAAATACGAAAAACGGAAGCAAGAGCAGAGAAAGCAAAACACTGAAGATTAAAATGAATAAATCAAAACACAACCTGAGGAAACTACAAAAACGAAAAATATGTCGATCTCATAAACAATCGCTTTCACCACTACTGGAAAGCTATCTGACGCCAAATGTCGAGGAGCAAACCCACACTGACAAAATCAGACCGGTGTCGCTCGGAACAGGTGGTTGTAAGAACGCGTAAACAGAGCTGCGTTCGCAAGGTTGGCAAATGTGCTTGGAGGGCCTTTAAAATTGAATGCTAAACGCTGTGAAGGGAGATGCCAACATCAGTAACTTACCCACATGGGTGGTAAAAAGGGTCAAATAAGTGGGAAAAACTGAATGGAAGAAAACAACAAACAACGCAGGGTGGTACAAGAATTGTTATTTAACACGAGGGTCATGCTTTTAACATTAATATGTGCATTAAATTTGTTAGGCAATTTATCTTCACATGTATCTAGAGAGTTAAACTGGATTGTTCCACAAAAGTAACAGTGCAAGCTTTATGGGTAGGTGATTGATTTGTGATGCTGTTAGTCTGTTATCACCCTTATCGGGTTTGTTCCAAGTATACCTCGGTCAGTCGGTGCATTGGCCATCTCAAAGCAACTTTTCTTGCTGTTTGGCCAACGCCTTTTTGTCGCAGATTACACAAGCCGCATCTTAAATAGCAGTTTCCTCATGTCAAGTTTAGTTGAGCGGGAAAGCTTCATTTTTGGCCAGTAGCCTACTTGTGAAACAATTGATACCTTGGATTTGTTGTGTTGTCCATGGTAACCATGAAATGCACAGTGCTTTCAAGGGCCTGACGCCCCTTCGGGGTGTTTTTTGTCTTACTTAACGCAAAGTACTTTTATATTTGTTAGTTTTTGTCTAATTGTGGTAGGTCACAAACCTAGGAATTAACATGCAAAAACCCCCCAACGGACACAAAACGGTAGCAAAAGCGCTGGTATGGTTGCAAATAAATCGCGACTCTTTGGCCAAGCATCTCTCTCTCTCTACGGATATAAATAATAACCATTGACATTTTGACGTTTCAGATACTTAACTTGTCAGACATGAAAGTGCAACATGGATAATTTCAGGTGCAAATTTTTGCTTCATGAATACTTTTCTAAATCATGACATCTGCAAGAGTGTAGTGCTGAAAAGAAAAAGTGTGGGAAGCACTCAAAAAACTAGTCATTTTCAATAGCACTTTAAACTTGGAATCACTATTTTATGAAGTATTCACTTTCATTGCACTGCAAACAAAAACAGCATGAAAAAAGTGCGGGAAAACGCGTTCCCAATTCGCTACAACACTGACTGTCCGTAGCAATTTTTGTGAAATATATGGTTGACAGTCACGTAAAAAGGTCCCGTTTCCAATAAAAACATGCACAGAACCATAGACTAAATTTTTTGAATCCAATGTTGCAAATCTCTACATTCATCTGTCATATCCCTTCAACCCTGTTTGGTAGATGTTCATCCTTGCTGTCTGGGCCACAGTGTAAGAGCCTAATACGACAAAGCAGGGTTTTAACCGCTGGCTTTAGCCAAAGCGATAAGGGAAAGTAATTGGCTGCGCATCAATATATTTCTACACCGTAAATACAGCTTGATCCACCTTCTATCCTCAAGTGTATTTTCAACCAAACTTTCTTTCTTAGCTAAACACCGCAGCCACCAACGCGAAGAAATTGACTGACCGAATGTTTTTGTGCGTTTGCACTTTGCACTATAGCCTAGAAATTCTTATTAATACCAAGAGGAACTTCATATCAGATCTTTGTAATTGTTCGGTGAATTTACGTAACAATCCTTGAAAGGACTGCGCTCAGTTACCACGTCTATTTTCGGAGTCTTTTCGAAATGTGGGACGAAAAAATATCCAAGTCTGATATTGTCAGTCTTTACAAAAACGAGAAGCCTAACTGCCTTTCAAACTTTAAATCCAAAAAAATTGGATTTGAAGTCCAATCCAACAGACGGTTCCCATTTCGAGAATAATTTCAAACGAACGATAAATTGTCCAATAACTCGGGCTGATATGAATGAGCCTATAGTACGCAACAGATCTGTGGAGCCAGGGCCGAAGTAATTTTGGATGGCTGGAGCCCGAAACGTGGGTTCCGGATCCACAGAGATAGTTTGTGGAGCAAGAGAGCCATACAAATAATACAATTTTTTTCTGAATTTTTGGACCAAATTGTTCCGGAGAGGGAGCCAAAAAATCTAGATGCCCGGAGCCGGAGCCTAAAATTTGAGTACCGGCTCCACAGCCTTGGCACGTAGAGGGCTTATAGGCGTTGTCATTGCTCTGTGACCATCAGTACTTGAGAAGTTATCGTGCTAACTTCTCATTTACTGATACGTAATTAACGTCACAGAGCAACAACATCGCCAGCAAGGATGAAAGAAAATGGTAATTTCAGTGACGCAAGCCTCAAAGGGTTTGATTCAGTTAGAATAAATCTTGTGATGAGCCCGAGTGACGTTGTTGACCTGGGCCGGTCCTGTTGTAACAGCACATTAGAATTTCAGGTGGTTTACCGATACGTTTTCACAGTAATGTAATTTTGTTTTGTGTAGGTAGTGACGTTATATTTCAACGCTTGTGACGTCACAGTTGCCATTTCAAACCACAAAAATTTTCAATATTTTTTTTGAGGTGCACTTGTGCCCCCCACTTTGGAAAAGGTTCCGCCACCCATGGTGAAATGCATTGAGAGAAATCCGTTCCGAGCAGTTTTGTGTCGGATGGCGGGGATTCCGGTTAATCGGAGTTCGGACAAACGAGATCTGACTGTGTACATTTCGCCAACCAGTTAGGCATGATCAAAGCAGGGTTTTAACCGACAGAGCAAGGTTTTAACCGCTGGCTTTAGCGACACAGAGTGCCAAAGCGACACAGAGTGCCAAAGCGATAAGGGAAAGTAATTGGCTGCGCATCAATATATTTCTACACCGTAAATACACTCAATCCACCTTCTATCCTCAAGTGTATTTTCAACCAAACTTTCTTTCTTACCTTAACACCGCAGCCACCAACGCAGAGAAATTGACTTACCGAATTTTTTTGTGCTTTTGCACTTTGCACTATAGCCTAGAAATTCTTATTAATACCACGAGGGACTTCATATCAGATCTTTGTAATTGTTCGGTAAATTACGTAACAATCCTTGAAAGGACTGCGCTCAGTTACTACATCTACTTTCGGAGTCTTTTCGAAATGTGCGACGATAAAATATCCAAGTCTGATTTTACCAGTCTTTACAAAAACGAGAAGCCTAACTGCTGTTCAAACAGAGTAAATATCATTTGGGAAAATCGCACTTTGCAGATATAATCACAACAACTCGAAGATTTGTCACTGTGAAAAACACAATTTCATCAAGAAAAACAGCCTTGAACTTTTGTTTTAAAAAATTCATTCTTGATTCATGCAAGCAAACGAGTTTTTCTGAATTTTAGTAGCGCGATTTGCATTAAAAAAGATGAAAAAACGTTGAGCCAAACTGAAACGCTAGCAAAACAATTTTCGAAAACCCAGGGAAAGATTCAAAATGTAGTAAGAGACAACATGCAAGAGATCAATACGTTCATATCATTAGTTGCAGACAGCCAATGCAAAACAGATGCAGCATTTTTTATAATCATATCTTGTCACAATCAAGCAATGTGCTTTCTGATACCAACATTTACAAAAATCAAACATGGAAAATCTGCGTTGTACAAATGTGCTTGGTTTCACCACAAAGAAATATTGTAGTTTAAACCATAAACTGTCTTTTGTACATGTCTAAATTTACAAAAATACAAATTTTAGTAGGATTGGGAAAACGTTTTCTGTATGAGTTGACTATTACAAATGAATAAAATCGACCGAATTGTTTTGGAAACAGCGAAAGGTATAAACTTGAGACACAGGTAGTTACAGAAAATGTTTACTTGAAATCGTTGCTTCCCAGCATTCAGTGCTTATCAGCAGAACACCCGCCGTTGTGTTTGTTGAATTTGTTAATCAGTAAAAAAGATGTCAAGAGCTGCGATGATCAGTGGTTGCCTTACAACTGGAAAATTCAAAAATTTATGTGCATCATAGCTACACGAAATTTCCCTACTACTGCAAACAGAATAAACTGTTGGCATATTGCTACAGTGATTCATCAGATTGCTGGTCACAGTGCATCGTTGTTTCAATATTTCCTGAGCATGAGCCTCCCTCCTGGAGCGGTCATGTCCCCATACAGCATGCACAAGAAGGGGATACACTAACTACCTATCACTCCTCAGTCTCGCTGGAAATGTGTATGCCACGTGTTTGGAAAAACGATGCCGCGAATGACACAACAAACGCTGAAAGATACCCAGTACAGTTTTTGTCCCGAGCGTGACACTGCAGCCCCCTAAAACCGCTCGGCAATATGCAAATTTCAGCCGCCACTTGCCGTCACCAAAGTGTAATAAAAAACAATACAGATCAATTTTTCACTCTCCAACAAATTTGAGAAATTTTGGGAGAATGCCAAAGATATCCACGCATGTTTTGTTGCCCTCGAGAAAACATACTACCTGGACCCTCGAGAAGAGCTTGAAGGAGTACGGTGTCAATGGCAGCCTGTTGCCGGTTGTTAAGTCACTGTATTCATGCTTAGAAGTTTGTGTCAGTGTCTTTGGAGTTAGAGTTTACGACCGTTGACCGTTGATGCTGGACTCCGATAGTGGTGTGCTGTCACTAGTCCTCTTTATAGTCTGCATGAATGGGATAAGCAATCACAGTCAAGTCAACGAAGTTTCACACCGTTGGAAGCTTCAGGTCGAAGTTTGCTTTTCACTAGCGATTTGATGCAGCTTCAATGCACTTGATCATTTTTAAGCTACGTGCAACGAAACAGGAATGAAAATTAGCCCTAAAAATAGTGAGGTTTTGTGTCTTTTCAGAAACTCAAGCCAGCGCGCTGCAAGTAAGCAGCAATACTCTTAGAACCGTATGTCGAGACGTTCAAGTACTTTGGGATGGCATTCAGGAGTGATAGAAGACATAGCAAGGAGATTGATACATCGACTAGTGAAACAAACGCAGTTCTGCAAGAGCTTTATCTCTCCGATACACCGACTAGTGAAACAAACGCAGCTCTGCAAGAGCTTTATCGCTCCGTGGCCACAAAAACAAAACTTTCAAACATCGCAAAGCTGTCAGCTTTCAAATCTGTTTGTGTTCCGATCCTCACTTGTGGTCATGAATCTTGGTAAATGGCTGAAAGAGTGCTATCTCAAGTATAAGGGGCAGATAAGATTTTTTACGAAGAGCTCGCGTCGTGACGCTTCGCAACAAAGTGCGCGGCTGTGAAATGTATGTAGATATCAGAATGTCTAGCAGGTACCAGGACAATATAGCTACCTGGAAACTGCCACCCGAACAACTGCTACCTGGATACAATCTGCATCCAGGAAAACTGCCAACCTGACAATTGCACCTGGGCATTTGCCATCCAGAATTCATCCCACACAGAACAACTGCCATCTAGGCTAAGTCTCGCGAATAACTGCCACCTGGGGTAATGCGTTTTACAGATTACACACGAGCTATCGAATTCAATCCACACTGCAGGGTTTGGGCACGGCGGTTGGGAACCACGGTGCTGCAGCATTATTGCTTCAATCAAGTGCTGCAAAAGTCAGTGTAAGTGGCAAATCAAAAGCTAAGGTAAGGCAGAGCACAGGCCTCGGTCTTCCAAAGACAAGGTGACATGATTATAGCTCTGACCTGGCTTGGTCCCGTCTTGGTGTGCGAATTGAGCTACAAACAGCATTCACGTACTTTGGATACAGTTTCAACGATCTTGAAAGCACACAACATCACTGCTGAACAAAACCACGAAGGACAGAGGCCAGGGCCGCAACCAGGGAAGGGGGAAACCGAGCAAATTGTCTCCGAAATTTTTAAAGCATGTTTAATTGTTAGAAGCAACAACAAGTTGCAATCATTTTGTCCCTCGAATTGTCCCCCGGATGTAGTGCAATCATTTTGCCCTCCGAAATTGTCATCTGGTAGAAGCCCTGACAAATAAAAATGACCATACTCGTCCCGCCGAGTTGCTGTCAAGCATCTGTCGTTTCACTCGGTTTGTTTTTGTGGTCTGGTGTGCTCCCTGCAGATCTTCCGCACACCGTGCGCCCCGTAAGAAGGCCACAGTACCAAGTTACAAGGTAAGACCCGGCCAAGAGTCGAACTATCGACCTTATAGCACCGAAGCGGACGTACTTACCACTAGTCCATGGGCTGGTGGCATATGGCAGAACTGTTCCAAGAGACGTTGTGAGCATCACAAACGCCACAAGGAGTGCCTCCGGACAAGCGTGGCAATTCATTGGCGCAGTTACCGCAGTGTGAGGCCGACAAAACTATCAGAGGTTGCTGAAAAACTGTGAGGTATTCCGAGACCTCCCTAGGCTGCTGCCCCTACGTCCCTCCTAAGAGAAAAGATAGATGTCAAAACGAATGAGTGAGTTGCACTCCTCATACAGCTTTTTGAACAATTTTTTTCAGATATAAGTGCGAGAAACCATCTCAAAAAACGTTGCGTAACACGTCTTTGGATGCAGCAAAAGACGTGCTTCGATATCATGTCGTAACGAAACGAGTGAATCTGTGTTCACGTGCTGGCATCAAACCAACTTAAAACGAAGCAAACCGTGACACGTACATCAACTCATTAAATAAATAGCCAAATATGAGCTGCCAGTTTCTTTGCTCTCTTCACTAATGTAACTTCTAGTTTGAGAAATCAATGTTACAGGCAAGTTTGCCTGAAACAACTCATCTTTGTACAGAAAACAAACTTGCTGAAAAGACCTCTAATCTGAGGCAGCCAGATCAAAGATAAAAGATCATAACCAATCAAAACTGATTATTAGTCAGCTGACTGGACTGAAAACTGCTATCCTGGGACACTAACCTCAAGTCACCCCAGTAAAAACGTCACCAAACGTCAGCAGAAGTCACAAGACAATTAGCTAAACTTAGGTAAAGGTCAAACACGACCAGGAAACGATTACGACCGGAAATGTGCAAACGTAATATGAACTGATAACCAGAGGGTGAAAACCCAAGCACCAACAAGCACCCGAAGGTTCCAGAAACTTTTGAAATCAGCCAATCACCAGAGGATTCAACAAGAAGCAACCAATAGGAACACGCAGGATGAGGAGGAGTTGACTAACTCTGGAGCAACCGTCAAGTATAAATACAGCCACATTTGGACTAAAATTCAGTCTTTTTCAAGACTCACTCCGCCGACAACCAGGGGTTGCGGTTAAGCCGATACAGGAGCCTAAGCGCCAGTAATGGTCAGGAAAAACTGGCTTGTCCGGGTTAACCCCTGCCAGACCAGACTGTAAAAACTGGCCTTGTCCGGGTTAATCCCTGTCAGGTTAAATTACAGAAAGTGGCTTGT
>Ga0210059_1013623_pt1 | contig 12139 bp, 4 predicted proteins | sample Ectturendosymbi2_FD_188042 | JGI IMG/M metagenome (GOLD analysis project Ga0210059, IMG submission 188042) | Ecteinascidia turbinata endosymbiont from Florida, USA - Sample 2 (SPAdes) (version 2) | ecosystem: Host-associated > Tunicates > Ascidians > Unclassified | place: Key West, Florida...
GATATAACCTATCACACAGAAGTTTTTCAAATATCTTGTTTAAGGGTGACAACACTGATATAGGACGATAGTTGGTGCACACGTTTTCCGGCCCACTTTTATGTATAGGGGTAACTTGTGCACACTTAAAGTTCTGTGGGTATATACCTTGGTTTATACAATTGTTAAAGATTTTTGCTAAGCATGGAGATAATACTTCACTTCATAATTTTAAGATTTTTACAGGGATGTCATTTTGACGAGTACCCTTTTTCTCTGTGAGTGTGTCTATGATGTGCATGATTTCTTCAGCTGGTGTTTCATGTAAAAAGAATGAGGACTGGCAGCTAATTTTTGCAATGTGAGTCTTGTTGCTTTGGGGAAGAATTATTTTGCTGGTCATATTTTTTCCAACAGATACAAAGAAATCATTTAGGATATTTGCTATATCTGTAGGATTTTGCTTGCATTCTCCAGTTAAGGGATGGGTTAAATTGGGAGGGGTGGAGGTAGCTTTGGTGAAAGATTGAGTAGCAATCCTCTACTTTCAACCGAAAGGATGCAAGCTGAAAAATAGATTTAGATGGCTTCGTTGATGAATTTGACAGTCGACATTATAGGATTAACTAAGTTACACTGAGTTGATGTTGATATGAAATTCTGGCATAGACGGTTCAGGGATTTGTGTGAGAATCGTATTGTTAATTGTCTATTTGTCTAATTATTTCTTTTGGTTTATTTGAGGTGGTGCGTGTTTCGCTTATGAGAAGATAGTCATAACTCAGTGGTTCTCAATCTCTTCTGGCCCATGGACCATCTTTTTCAAAAGTATCGTATGGGCCGCTTTGCTATGCTGACACCTCATGAACAACCAGACTATATGTCGACTAAGTTACTACTCGAAACTTGCACATAGGTCAGTGAACGTTTTATCAAAGAATTATGGAACTCTCTGTCGACAGGTGTACCACCTGGACCCCGTTGGAAATCACTGTCATAAATTAACGCAGGTTTAAAAGTCAGCTTTTGAGAATCAGTCAGAGAAAAATTATGTGTGAATATTAAAATGAAAAACTTTGTTGGGAGTATCTGCTGAGCAAGTTTTATGCCTGCTGTTACATCTTGCTTTCAGGTACACGCCCAAAACGCCAATACACACATACCTATCTGCGGCGCGGCTTTGCTAATTTAGGCGCCACAGGTCGACCGGTGCCGAAACGTCGCTGCATAGTGCATTGAAAGGTTCTTACCCTACCCAGTACCCACGCTGCATATCGATATTACACTTGCGATAGTAATTGCATAACACTGTTATTGTTACATCACAAAGTGTTCGTAAGCTACCACAAAAACGGATTGTCATAGTCACTAATCTCTTGGCAGATGGTTTATTTTTTTAAATTGCTTTGTAGTAAAAACAGGTTGATAAATAGTTGGCTATCAACAGCCTACTTGTCTCTGTGTCAGGATAGCATTCGTCGTTGGAACCATTTCGCCTTCAATTTCATGTGAATTATTTTCACTTTCAGGCAGATGTTTTGTTCATGTGGTACCGGCACAATTGTGTACGGGAAATGGTGTTTCGTTTTACATGTGTAGAGTCACAGTGCAGTGCTGTGGAAGTTGCATGTTTAGCACAGAATATTTGACATAGCTGTGCAAGTGTGCGATTGGATCTAGTGGTGCTTAGGTGCCTCTAGTGAATAATAGCGCTAGGTCATATTTAACGATATCCAGTCCCGTGGCCACGGAGGGGCTTTGGTGGGCTTAGTCCCCTCAAAACAAATCTCCAAGACCCCTAAATTGAAATATGAAACACTGCAAATCAGTGGAGTTTTTGTCAATTTTTAGAATGTCAAGCAACCTTGCACAAACGTAAAGCCCCTTTTTGAAGACTTTCTGGCGACGGTTCTGACCTTATTCACAAGCCTATGTTGGGTTTGGTAGGGTTAATCATAGCAAATCAATCTTCGTTACAAGGGAAGTCAGCATGCAGGAGAGACATTCATGTTGGCTCCCCTACTTTTTTCCTCGGTCCTTCAGTGGCCTCCCCACTTTTTTCATTCTATAATCGTTACTGGACGCAATCCTCCGTGAAGTCCAGTCGTCTCAGCCTGCCTTGCTATCGGAACACCTTCATGGAGAACCAAGAGCGTGCGGTTGTGGCATAGGCAACCTCCGCATCAGACTAAACAAAACTGTGCCTAGGCGTGGTTGTGTTTGGGGTCTTGTGCACTATTGGTATGTGCTTATGCGTGCATTCTTGTATGTATCTTGTACCTGCGCTCGCGCTTGGTTGCATGCGCGCTGACTTCATTGCCGTAAAATGACAGGGTGGGCCATAGTAATAGCATCCATCAACAACGGTTGTAAATTAGAACTTTTAGGATAATTAACTAAGACAGTACACAGTTGTTTGCTGCTAAAATAAGAAATCACATTTTTGCATAACAGGATAAACACAACTTCAACTTGGCGGCAGGGAAATATGCAACCTGTCTTTCCGTGATTGGATGAAAATTAACTTGACAAACAACTCATAGACGTTAGCCACCAACAAGAAACGAAAAGCACTTCTTATTCACTCCACTCATTCATTTTTATACACGCTTTCTCTGGGAAGGTTCGCGGTGGCAGCAGCCCTGGCAGAGGTGTATCGTAGAAAAAAACAATTAAAAAAAATTTAAACGTGACTATCGTTACAAAAGAAGCAATCGGTTATCAAGGATGTTTACATTGTTCAGAATGAAGTTCAGGATTAACACAAAAACTTTTATTACAAAACAGCAAGCAGCAACGGAGACTAATAAAACTAAATATTACTGAACGGCGAACGTCGACATCATTACTTGCAAGAACGTAGACCGGTATGTCGGAAAACACCCCTATGACAAAGCATGAGCAAACATACTTACATGAATAATCTCGAAATTTTCTTGCCAAATTCAGAAAAAAACAATCCCATCTGACAGAGATGCTGTTCCATTCTTTTCAAAATCTAAAATCCAGCAATACCTGCTGGCATACACGTTGATGTGCCATGCACCGATGTTAAGAAGTGATAACCTTCCTGACTGTGAAGCTAGTTTCGTGGTTAGGCAAATATGAGTTGGGCAAGTCCATTTTGCATTAACAAAACAATATCAACATTTTGCTTATTATATTTACGAGAGATGTGTTGAACTCAGAAAAACAGTCCTCGGATACTTTCGAAAATCGTACAACAAATCTATCCATGTCAAAGAACTAAATCCATGCTGATCAGTGCCGGATTAAGGCAGCGCGTGGACGGAGCATATTAACAGCGCGGGACCCTAAGTGAAAAATACACTTGCACAAGTGTTGAATCATAAATTCAGTGGGCATTCATGTGACTATCACAAGGCACTGAATTTCGTAAGTACGAAAACCTGGTCATAAATACAAACCGGTGGACATTGTGGACTACATAACTTTTTTTTACCAGAAAACGTATATGCGTATATTTTTACCATGAAGGAATACATTACTGTGCAGCTCACAAGTACAGCACAGAAACAGTAATTGCTGCTTCCAGATTAATCAACAAATTTGATCATTGCTGCAGTGTAGTCAAGAAACGTCGAAGTCAATTGTCGAAAGCAGCAAACCTGCTGGTTAAGATAGCACTTTCTCGATTTTATCATAGCGAATTTGTTTATGATACTGGCAGTTTCTATTTCACATAGAACTTCATCCTCTATAATACTCTTTAGAATAAGATTGTTCGGCTTGTTTTGTCTAATGGTGCTCCTGTAATTTGTCATTCTACCATCTTAAAATTTAGAAAATGACCGTTCTCAACTGCAGTTGATCACCATGAGGGTTAAATAAATACGCATATCATTTTCCACATTTGCAAAAGAAGACTTCAAGTATGCTAACCAGTGGCTAGTGAATACATGCCAAATTCAGGGATCCCAATGAGATTTTTTAAAAAATTCCATATAGACTCACCAAAAAACACAAATTTGAACAAAATCGCAGGTAGACACAAAAGTAAGCGAATCTTTCTGCCATATCTGGGCATCTGTAAGTCACAAAATGTGCTGGCGGTGATATACTGTAATTTTGCTAATAAACTTTTGTGTCAGTTGGAATTATCATATTGCAGCAACATGGACTTGTTTGCGTTTCTGGCGGTGATCTGGCAGAATTTACAATAATTAAGTCTTCATTCCCAGTACCCTTTCGTAGCTAACCTTTGATAGCTGGATCTTTCAAACACTCTACTTTGAAATTGTTGTGTGTAATACTTACGCTTATTCAGGCTTGCTTCATTAGTACCTCTGTCACTTGAATTCATTGCACTTAGCTAATAGCTTATACGGTGTCAGCTGCTTGTACAACAGTTATGCTGAAGACATAGGCACCTTGATAAAAGAAGATAAAGAAAGATGAGACTAGAAGTAAGAAGTATAATAAAGCATAGTACCCTATCTTAAATAACCGCTACGCAGTTACATCTTAAAGAAAACAGATCTTCAAAAGAAAAAACAAGAAAGGCATTGAAACCCCAGATCTTGTGCAAAATCACAGGTTTGGTGCCTCTACGGCCAAAGCATTTGGAAGTACCGAAAAGGTAATGAAACTTATAGAACAGGTCAATGTGATGTAATATTTTTTTAATGCCATTGATAACAATACAATCAAGCAATATCTGGAAATTGCTGCAATTTCGCCTCGTTGCTTGAGTGGTCCCATATGTTTGCACATGACTGTAAAATACTTTAATTTTCAAATCACAGTAATCTAATGTGAAAGCATTCAATTGAAAACTTTCGCCTAATTGCTTATGGCAAATTTAGAAAAATAGTGACTTCTTGGACTGAAAAAGTTCTACACATGTAGCCTAATCAGGGGTGGATATTAGGGGAGGCGGTCGTCTCGGGACCCCCTTTTGAGCGTTTCGCACTTAGTTTTTGCATTTTTTTGTTAAAAAGCTTATTAATCACTCGGAAGCCACTTTTCATAAGCTCTGAAGCAAGTCGTATATTTGTCAAAATATAGGTAAAATTATGTGCAAAATGACAGAAGGGCCCCTCAACAACTTTAATGTGTGGAGAACAAATTAAAACCAAATAACTTCAACCAATTTACATTGTGAAATGAACTTTCACGCAGAGGCAAAGCCCCAGGCAAAATGAAAAATTTAACTTGCTTTCAGCGAATAAAGTTTCTGAATAGCACGTGTAAAATATAGGTCCCTCTTTCTGAGAGTTTGCCTCGGGCACCTAAATTCTAATGTCCACCTTTGCATATAATAATGAACAAATTCAACACAAAAGACCGCAGGGCCCGTAGCAATTGCTACATTTGTTACAATTGTTAATGCGGCAATGATGCTGACCACAAATAACAGAATATAGACTGCCGTCGCTTTAGCTAAAACTGTGGTGAGGTAAACGGAAAGGCGTTTTATACTTAGCACACACTGAAAGTGGCATACTGAAGTAGCACATACCGAGAGTTTATTTGCTAAATTTCTTAATCCAAACTGTGAAACCATCTCATTAAGTCATCACACTAGAATGAGTAGGCTAAGTCAGTGCCTGTACCACCAAGCCTTTATCAGCCAAATTCAATAAGACCTCAAAGAAATTGTGATGTCACATACAGATACATTGCGTGGGATGAAATATATGACCAAGCCACTCTATGGGAAAGACTTTACCACCAACTGGGCTTTGAACGACGGATTCTTTACCAACCGTACTGTACTTTTGACCTGTAGAAACACGTAACGAACCCCCTGGTATGGGATCGCCCATCATTGGGTTTACACAAATCGATTAGCGAATCCCTACTCAAGCGGCTGCTCTAGGAGGGGTTTTGGGGTCCAAGAATCCCCCAATATGACTCATAGGGAATTCCCAATAATGTGGTAATTCAAAATCAAAAGAATTTGCTAGACACCTCTCATGGCTTGGTCACTTTTTTGCTAAATATTTTTGTCAGCCATTTCCAATATTGCAGTTAACGTGCTCAGCGACGCAAGAAAAGCATAAATGTAAGGCAAATGACTTCTTGCACCTAGCGTGGAAGTAAACGCTGTCTCTCGCTCTGCAGTTGTATTGCTGTTTCCAGCAGCATTTATCCGATAGTTATCGATAACGATGCACTAATCTTGATGTTCTGCGACGGAATTAATCACAGATGGACAAAACGCTCTGCGCAAGTAAGAAAAGCAGGAAGAAATAATTGCGCTGTTACATGCGTGTCTATTTTTTCCGACTTTACGCCGGATTGTCCAACTTTCTAAGCGTTTGTTCTCTGGCCAGCCGGACGTTCATTCGTCCTCCTTTTCCAAATTTTGTCACATCATATTTATAGGAGTTATATCTGTTTATTGTTGTATTCAATAACAAACAAATAATTAGTCTTCACAAATGTGACGAAGTTGGATCTATCATCACTTTCTTTTAATAGGAAATCGATTTCATGTAACTCTACGCATCTTCAGCCCTGATATCTTATTCAAATGGGTTACAGAAATGAGGATGTGTGGAGTTACGTGAAATCTATTTCTTATTAAATAATTTGATGATAAGTTCAACAGCGTCGCCATTGTGAAGACTAATTACTTGAACACAGTTATTTGCAAGTTCGAATCATTGTAACGTGATGAAAGCAGAACCCAATCAGCTGATTCCTCAAAAGCTTGCAGCAAACCTAAAGCTTCTAATTGTCAACAACAAACAATTTTCAGTATGCAATGCTGTTTGGGACTAGTGGAACCATTGACACTGTAAAAGTGGTTATGTGTAACAATGTTGATTTATTTGCAATGTTAACTTTGATTGTTTTCTGACAAACGGAAGCTCACGTCACGTTGCTATGATGCACGACATTAACAAAGAAGTGGTCGTACTGGCTGCATATCAACTTTTTCGGCAGTAGATATGAAGTTTTACGAATGAGGTTCAGAAAACTATGATATGAAGTGAATTTGAGATATCATTCTACAGTAGTTAAAGTCTATAATTTCATTATTTTTTCTTCATGGTGGTATGGGGGCCGTTCACAGGGTCTAGGACATTTCGGAGATACCGTTTCCGCGACGATGTTTCGGCGATGGTGGTCGCAGATGTTTTATACGAAAAAAGTGTGTGTTTTGAAATATTTCAATGGTTAGACTGCAAAGGATGTTTACTTGATAAGCGTTTTTGTTATCATCCTGACAGAACCGTCGCCAGAAAGTTTTCAATAGGGGGGCTTTGCTTTTCTGCGGTGGGCTTTGGGTTTGTACGGGGGGCTTGACACTCTAAAAATTGACAAAATCTCAACTGATTTGTAGTGTTTCATTTTTCAATTTGGGGGGCTTGGAGCTTTGTTTGGGGAGCTAAGCCCCCAAAGCCCCCCTCGGCGATGGGACTGCATCCTGAGGGCAGGTGTGGTTTCTCTTCCGCCGGTAGTTCAGAAGAGTTTAGTGCGAGCGTGACCATGTGTGGAAGGAAAAATGACCTGTGACGTTTCCTTTTGCTGGTATGAAGCGTTTGTGAGTTTACACAAAAGTTAAGCCTGGACGACAATTATTGCTTCAGCTTTCGCGTAGTTATTCTTATTGCATTCCACAGATAAGTTAAATGTATATTTGTTGTTTTTTCTGTCGGTTGCCTGTCGGTACACGAATATATTCGTACTTCCAATCCCTTGCCAACAAGTTGCTTCCCGGAGTGCGAACTCCTGTTCTAGCAGAGGGGTGCCAGATATTGCCTCCCAACGAATGCGAACACGCGTTTAGCGGAGCGGAATGTCAGAGTTTGCTCAAAGGCAAACTCCAACTCACATACTTACAATCAAATGCCAAGTATGCCTAAGCTTTTTCTGTGGACGTCTGACAAATTTCCTTGGCCACCTTGGCCATGAATACCAACAGTAGAAATTTTCCTAGAGCAACTGAACAGGGTTGACACTGTGTGAAACTTCAAAAATTTGGAAGCAACAACGTTGATCAAAAGTCCATCGCCGAGACCTTCATCGCCGAAAAGGCGATCGACGGAACGTGCATCGCCGAAGCGGCTTCGCCGAAATGTCCCATTTCGCCGTTCACAAATGACATGCTTTTTGCCATAGGTGGCGGAACAGCGGGCGCATGAGCCTTGACCCCCCCTTTTAAATTTCAAATTTTGCCTAAATAAGTTTAGGTAATACAATTAGTACTGGGTCCATTGTTAAAGTTAATCGTTTAATGAAAAGAAATTCGCAGAATTTTGACAATATTTTGGCAATACTATTTGTAATATATTATTTGTAATTTGGCAGTGATTTTGGCAGGATTTCGTAAATGTTTGGCAGAATGCAGTGCACCGTACATAATCTGGTCACCATGTCGGGCTTGCTTACCGCTTTGGTGTTGTCGAAAAGTGTTGCCAGGTGGTGTAATACGACACCATTGTTTTACAAAAATGTTGTAATTTTACATGCTTGTGTGTAGGAAAAATTTCGTGCCACACCATCGAAAAATAAGTGTAATTTCAAGCGTTTCAACACCATTCTAAATAGTGAAATTTTGCTGAATCTTTGTAGAGTGAGTATTCAGTCGTGTTACTTCTGTGTTCTAGATGTGGAAAAGTTGTGATTTTGAATGTGTTTAAGACAGGTATCAATAATGTGTCATGTTTGCCTGTTTTTTAAGCTAGGCTCTTGATGTCAGCCCAGTGGCAACTCCGACACACGGGCTCCTCCGGCTTAGCCCCAGTCTTCGATTACGAGTTATATTTGAGAACGCGAGCTTGCTTGCTTTGTATATTTGTGCCTCCACCCACTCCTCTAAGTTGTTAACTCGGGCTGTTTTCACTGGGTCTTGTCACCAGTGGCGTAGCCAGCCCAAAATTGTTTTCGGGGGGCCAAAATGTTTGACTTTAGGCGAGCAACGGTAGTTTTGTTTGGGACGCCGCTTCTCAAAGCACAAAATGACTAGAGGCCTATGCTAAAAATTTGTGGGAGACATAACCCCCTGGGCCCCCTTGGCTACGCCTATGCTCGTCACTGTTCTTTTCTTTTCGTTCCACGTCTGGCCTTTCGCGTTCATGTTGTCGGTTATCTGAATAAAACAATGTTGTTCGCAGTAGGTTTTCTCTCGCCTTCGTTCGCTCACTCTTTACTCAGGCTCATCCGTTAGAGCATGAACTGACCTCTGCAATATCAGATTGAAAGTTTTTTGAAACAATGGATTTGCATAGAGCATTGGATTTGAATTCCACTCTGTGAACAGTTCCCATTTCGAGAATAATTTCAAACGAACGATGAATTGTCCAGTAACTCGGGCTAATATGAATGAGGCTTGTCAGCAGAGGACTAATTGGCGTTATCATTGTTCTGTGGCGTGCGTTACTCAACAGTGAACTAGTTATCATGAGAACTTTTCATTCACTGTTATGTAACTAAGTCCATAGAGCAACGATAGAGCCAGCCAGAATGAACGCAAATGAAAATTTCAGTGACGCAAGCCTCGAAAGATTGCATTCAGTCAGTATATCGTGCGATGAGCCCGAGTGACGCTGTTGACATGGAGTCGCCCCTGTAACAGCCTATTTGAATTTCAGGTGGTTCACCAATACGTTTTCATAGTGGTGTAATTTTGTCTAAAGACCTTCATATCGTGTAGTCAATGACGTCATATTTCAATGCTCATGACCAGGGTTTTTTTTAAGGAAATGTTAGGAACCCGGTATGGATCTGTAGGGACCGATTTCTCTGATTCTAGGGACCCGATTTTCTCTGATTTTAGGGACTCGATGATAATTTTCTCTGATTCTAGGGACCCGATTTGAAATTCTAGGGACCCGAATCGGGTCCCTAAAACGCCTTAAAAACCCTGCTTATGACGTAAAAGTTGCCAATTCAAATCATAAAAATTTTCTATGGTTTATTTGACGTGCACTTGTATCCTCTACTTTGAAATGAAAAAGGTTCTGCCACCCATGCTTTTTGCCTAAAAATCAGCCCTCCTCCTCCCTTGGCAAATATCACCCAAATATCCATAACCTCCTTCAAAAATAGCGTCAAATTTGAAGTCAAAATTTGCCCTACTGCATGTTACTCGAAGGTAGCTATCTGTTTCTGTCGAAAAACAACTCCACTTTTTTGTGGTTAAGATTTCCTTAATAAACAGTTTGATCGTCCTTTATTGTCAACTGGAGCACTCCTCTCCGTACCACAAGAATACCAGGAATTGTCCGCTGGCAAGAAACATACCCTCGCGGCAAATGATAGCGTACATAATCTTCGCCACACATGCGTGGCCGCAAGTAGTATTTCTGACGCAAAAGTGGACCCATTTGTGGTGTATACTCGGCTACTGCAAATTTTTCGTCATTTTGCAGAAGTGTTGTAGTAACGCTTGACCTTAATTTATCAAGATCTAATTCGAAATGGCCCAAGATAAAAGAATCATATCGCTAGACTGTCACTATAATGGGGAATACAAATCTCACATAGCACTTACTACGCTACTACATAGATCGAGCTTTCACGGTCACTAGACCATATAGCTCCATTTACACTTTCAAAAGACATGCAAATAATGCGATTCAGAAGTTTGGTCGGATAAAATCTTGATATTTTGGTCTTTAAAAGAGCTGCAAAGATGCGTAAATAGCACTTTTCCATGCCCGCACCACACCCAAAATAGTCTTTGCTGCACAATACTTTTGCCCAGCAAATGTATCTTTGCCAAACACAGGAAACTGTGCCCAGCAGGAAAACGTTTGCCCAAGACCTTTATTCACAAAAAAAGCATAAAAGATTTATCTGAAAATTACAGCTTTTCTTTTTCGAAGTTAACAATTTTTTTGTTATAATTGTTACATGTTTCCATGTAAAAACTGTAAATAATGAAAAATTCATGCTGTGATCCACACTTATTCCAACTTTGAGAAAACCTTATTAAATTTAATTTACCATGCAACTGATTCGTGTCGGATGCAACTCACTCCGTCAGTTTTTGCCTCACAACCACGATTTCAAGTGTTTTGGAGTCAGGTGCGAAGCACCGTCCGCTTACTACGACTATATAAATCTTATATGATATGCGCGATACAAGATCTTATGCGCGAAGATCCGCAGCTTTCTCGATGAAAACTCTGCAATTTTGGGAGAATTTCGTGTTTAACTGGATTCCAACTACTAGAAAGCAAACAAAGTGTTCTGGCAAACCATCCGGCGTCCCTAAGACAAAAGATCTCATACTGTTAGATTCATCAAAAACCGAAATGGCGTCTTACTCAACAATGCGGAGGACATCCTTGGCAGAGCATTTCAAAGATCTTTTAAATCCAGTCGCTCTCACACCATCGGACATGTTTTGCAGCGGTAGTCCTCCTTGCTGTCAAAATACTACACTGAAGGCTGGGAACAGAGCCTCAACCAGCTGATATTTCCGGGAGGGAGGCAAAGTTATTGTAACTTGTTGATGTACCTAACAACTAAACATGTTTCTCAAAATTTCGGAGTGGGGCAATTGCCCCGTTGCTCCCTCTGGTTGCGGGCCTGCCAAATCCTAATGGCTACAAAAAATAGCCCGATTCAAGTAGTTAACTTTGGAAAATAAGTGTGCATTTCAAGACCTCATGCTCATTATTGTTGTGTGATCATCACAGGCGTACGGGAAGGCATTTTACTGGGGGGCGGAAAAAATTTGCCCTGGAAGTAACAATTTGCCCTGAAACTAACTTTTTACTTTAATCCGAATGGGGCCTGAAACCTGTTGTAAATCTGTTCTATACAGTTGAATTCATTTATAACGGCTTCCCCTGTACCATCAATTCGCCCTTAACGTTACATTTTGTTCGGTCGCGATGGCATCTTTTATATGCAGTTCAATTGGCTTGTAATGTCAATTCGGCAATAACGTTCTTTATGCAATCCTCTAGAGGCCGCCGTTATAGGCAAATTCTGTAGTTACCTTGCTTGTTAACTCAAGGGGTTGAAGTTCCTTGCGTGTTGTGTTCTCCCAAACAAGAAATTTTACGGTAATTGCTTTTACTGATGCAAATATGTACGCGACTTCGATGACGCAACCCAATGTTTTAAAAGCGATGGTTCCGGATCGTATGGTCTGACTCCCGAAACCTGCCTGTGTTATCGCTGTTGTGCGCTTGAGCAAGGCACAACACATCAAGCGCCGGTTGTCTGGAAA
>Ga0210059_1013625_pt1 | contig 12134 bp, 7 predicted proteins | sample Ectturendosymbi2_FD_188042 | JGI IMG/M metagenome (GOLD analysis project Ga0210059, IMG submission 188042) | Ecteinascidia turbinata endosymbiont from Florida, USA - Sample 2 (SPAdes) (version 2) | ecosystem: Host-associated > Tunicates > Ascidians > Unclassified | place: Key West, Florida...
CAAAAATAGAAAGCTTCTTTAGAATGAAGTCAACAGCAAAACAGGAAAACAAATTTAACTTTAAAAGGAACAGTTACATCCCCAAAATGTGTGTGGACCTTGGCCCCGGGGGTCTACAACAACAGCATGCCAGTAACCAAAACTTGTCACCGTTTTCCTAAACAGACTTTCAGATTTTATGAGTAAATTAGATTTTGCGTGAAACAGTTAATTGGTCTCAACCTCAAGTTTAGTTTGCTTCTATAGATACCCATGATGTTGGCAGGGAAAGTAAAGATCAAAGATTGTAGTTTTTGAAAGTAGAAGCTCTGAAAAAATTTGGTGAGAAACTTGAAGTGCCATTTAACAAGAGGGTTAATTCACAGCAACTATCAAGCTGTTGTAAAACATTTCCACTGTTTGCATAAAGGCATGAAAATACCTTCAAAAATATGGATATATATGTGCATGTGTGCATGTAATCAGCTAAAACAAAGTAGAATCTGAGTGTTGTTTAGTAGGTGCATGAATGTTTGGTGTTTTGTTTTTTGAAAAGTGCTATGTAAACCCCATTCATATGAGAAGCGATTTTTGTTTGATAACAGAAGCTCATACATGCGCAATTGATTGAGATTTTGGTTATGATTGATCATGTGATACTTTCATCTTGCAGAAATTTGTAGCGATGCAGAAAGTGCTAAACCCATGCTACATTTGCTTGTCTATCATTCACCTTATGTTGGTTTCCTTACGGAATACTAACGATTATTGGAATAAAGATGTTTGAGACTGGTCACATTTAAAACCAGCACAGTGGTACAAAAATTTAAAACTGCAAGTTATGTTGTCATGTGCAGTTGACTTTACAATCTTAACAGCTTTTCGTGATGATGCAATATTGCTCTTGTAATAAGTAAGGCTTCAGCAAAGTTCCATGACGTCAGCAGCCTTTGTTCAGAAATAGCAACCATAAAACGTTCGATGTCATTTTTTAATCAACTCCTATGCTGTGGCTACAACAACTTCTAGAAGATCTTCAGAAAAAAGTAATCACGTGACTGATTCGCGGGCAAGGCAATATCACGCCACCCATACGAAACAGTGGAGTCTCCTTAAAACTTCTGCACAAGTTTCGCAATACCTCATAGCAGTTGGAAACTGACGCAAGATAGAAGATGCAAAGCCAAGCCCTAAGAGAGATAAGAAATGCATTTAGGGAGAAACTGCAAACCATTACAAGGACACTTTTTCGTTGTGTTTCCTCCAGGAAAGATTAATAGCCTACTAGTGTCAAAAAGAGTTGATGCTGAAAGCATGATTACAAGATGTCTTATACTTTATGTTTGTTAAAAACAATACCTGTTGTAATTGTTAGCAATAATGTTCAGTTTTGCACTTTCAATTGCTCTTGTCGTGTGGCATGGTAATACCCCCTTGCTATTTGGAAATACCAACCGTTTAGTTAAAAGGTTAAACGCATTAAATAAAATGTTTGTCCAGTGCTAAAACAGTCTTTGGTTAAAGTGCTGTAAGTAGAAAATAAGTGGTTGCAAGCAATCTTTTAGTGAAGTAAATAATAAGCTTTTTGCTTGAGTAAAGCAGTTTTGACATTTTTAAGTCTGCTCATTTGTGGTGTTTCTTAACTCGGTGAAAAATTTATCTTCAAGAAAACTTTTTGTTTAATGATAATTAAATTACTTGGGAAATAATGACATCAAAATCAGATGATATTAGGCACATGGCTGCTTGGGCAACAAAAAAGAAGAATTAAGGACTCATATATGAAGCTCGACGGAGACCCAAAATGATCGAAATCGAAGAGGAGATGGTAATGACAAGAGAAATTTTGGATTCGAATAGTTCAAGATCCGTTGGATGCTTATCTAACAGTTGATGATAGGAGAGCATTGGTATTGTTGTGTCGCTTGGAGGAACATCCTGAAGCCACAGCAATGGCTGTCAAACTTTTGCATAGTAGTGATCCTGACTATGGGGTGTCTGAGTTTCTTAAATGGCTAAACTCATGGGATAGAAAAGGAAACCATCTGAGCATTCAGCATCTAAAAGGTAGAAACTCTTGCAACCTCTGTCTGACCTGGCTCAGCAAACTTGTGAACCAACAATATGAGAATTTCTGAAATGACCTGCAATTATACTTTAGGATATTTAAAAAAACTTGTGTTGTGCATTGTTTGTATGGTGAACATTCTTTTGCTTGTTATGTGGATCTTATTTCGTTTGTTTGTTTTGTGGTAACCCCAACACTCTTCTTTTGTTCGTTTGTTTTGTGAAATTTATTCTTTCGTTTGTTTCAGGTATCTGAGTGGTATAAATCTAAAATAAAGAACATGTTAATGAACTGCATAAATGACCACTTAACCAAGCAATACCAGCCAAAAGTTTTACAATTCACACTGATCTGAATATATGAAGAGAAAGTCTTGAAACTGTTTGGAATTGGCTTAGAGGTAAGTGTGGATGAGTTTCGAATATATATGTATACGTGGTTATTACTCTCAGTTTTACAGTCAGTATCATAAAATGCATGATAGCATAGTTATTCCACTTCTTAGGAATGTTTGAAGCAGTTTAACCTACTACTCACTTGTGTTCATAAAATCTCTTGCGACCTGAGCCTGGACAAAAATGCAGTAAGAGATTTTTCTTCCTCTGCAAAATTGTGCAGATTTTAAAGGATTTTAGCTTTAATATTTCAAAATAAAGTAATTTATACCATGTGATTAGACTCAATGGTTTTCATGATTACTGTAAGGGCACCATATCCTAAACAAAAAGCATTTTGTTATTTCTCTTCAGTTTTTACCAATTATCCATTTTTGTTCATGCATGGTATTGAGTTGGGCGTGCTGTAGTCAAAACAGTAATGCACTTTAATATGTTGAAGGGAACATTTAATGCTCTTTTGCAATTAATGCCATAAAGTACTCTGTAAGATATTTATGAAGTGGTGCTCTATGCACAGCAACAAATTTCTTTCGTTTAAAGTTGACTTCATGTTCTTAGCTGGTTTGGTATGGCTGCTGCATTTTGAAAAAATGAGCAAGTGTTCAGTAGTTGTGGATCTCCAGCAACTTGTCTGTGTTCCTCTAATTTTGCACGTTTATAGTAATCTAGTGTTTAAAACTAACCCATCTTGTGTACAAGCCAGTCCGTGCCAATTTTGTGCCCTGGAACATTTATGCTAAAGCTTGACGAGTTTTATATTCAACTGGGGGAGTGCACATTTTCTTGCTATATCAACTATTCTGTGTTGAGTAACCACGTTCATGATAAACTGTGTGAAAACAGTTTCCTATAAATAGGCGTTGGCCTAACAATTAAAGGAGATAAAGATAATTGTCGATTGGTTTCCCTGAAATTTGAAAACGTCGAGGAGGTATTGAAATCAATTAAAATGTCGCCTCCACACTAGCACTCAACCAGGCGATGTATATTGAACATCGCAGCAACTTTTAAGCGTTGAGAAGGGTGGTTTCCTAATAATAAACGACCATGGGCGGAAGCCATATAGAGGTTGATGCTAAATTTACTGGTAAACGATCCATTTACACCCATGCAGTTGACTTGCGCCATCGTTCAAATTTCATACGGGGGCAAACCCACTTGTGGTGGCAATATTGTGTCAGGCAATTATTAACTCAAGATTCAACTCGTGTCCATTTCTTTGGTAAGTTAACGACTCCCAATCGTGCTCAACAATCTGACATAACAGTTTCAGACAACTGCACGAGACGACGGGAAGCGCCAGCACATATTTTTGGGTATGCTCAACAATTCTGCAGTCAGCTACGAAACAACAAAGCTGTTAAGATCGGAGAAAGTGACATGTAATCCAAAAAAATGCGCAAATGCCACGAAGAAGAGACCGATAACAGAGGTAAATGCAACTGATATAAAGACTTTGATTTTATTTCTTTCCTCTGGTGATCAGTGATCACATGCACATAAAATCAACTCCTGTGAAAAACTTTTTTCAACCTTTTTATGTTGAATTCTCTGCACATAGTAAATTTTAGGGCTTCGCAAAATCGGTCGCGGTGTCAGGAACGCAGGGTTGTAAATGAAATATGTATTGTGATTCGCGCTTGCGTCAGCGTCTTAACATTGGAGTTACCACTGTGTTTCCGAGATTCACGAAACTACGAAAAATCAGCATTATCCCCACAGTGACAGTAGTACTGAGAAACTGAATTTACCATAAAAAACTTCGGACTCCGACGGACGGCAAGCGTATGCGAGCAGATAGAATTACTACAGGCGTTCCAGGTTTGATAACTAGGGGGGCAGTCAGAAAAGAGAACTCATAAGACTTCTACATTTGCGGCTCTGCATGTGATCTCTGGCGGTGAGAGATCGAATTGATTTTGCAAACTTAAGTGGGCAAAAAGTAACGGTGAATGCTTCAAATATTTCATGTTTTGCAGAATTTTGTTATTTAAAACTAGACTGTTAAAGGGCAATCGTGCAGTAACTAGCCTCGCCATTATCTACAAAAATTTAGCCCTCCAAATGAAGCACAAGGCACGAATAGAGAAAAATGGAATTAAAAAGTAGGGCACTTCCATTTGCTTCAGTCCAAGTGACAGCACGGCGTAATGGACTCCAACACCCATTATTCTGTGTTGATCGGGTGGGATGGTGTTCTTGGTGATGCTCGAGTACTGTCTTACCAGGGCAGAAGCTTCTATTCTAAATAAACTGCGTTTGCAAAAAAAAGAAAATTTCAAACACGTATTTGCAGAAACGGAAGTCTGTGCGAATAAGAACACAGCCCAAACAATGCAATAGTGTGACTTGGGCCCATGACAAGATTTTTATTGCATACGATTAAATGTTCCAATAGGAAAAAATAACGTTCAAAATTACGTGTTTTCTACCTTTGAATTTTTCCTGAAACGCAATTTAAGTCCTACAGAGAAAAATTCAACTAACTAGTCACTACAATGGTGTTACATGTAAATCAAGCTGAAATAGTTGTAATAAAAAATTGATTTTATGCTAGTGAACGCGTTTTTTTCAGTCCTCAAATCTGCAGCGAAAACTTACAAGTGGATTGTTGAAATAGCTAATATTAGAAAGAGTAAGCAAATAATGATACGCGTTGTCAAGTAACCACCAAGAACAATGTTTTAACGGCTCATCTGTTGTGGAGTCAATTACGCAAGACAGCGATGCTGCGGTGAGGTTCTACCGTGTCACTGCGATAGTCGGAAATATGCCGAAATATCCATTGGAAAAAATATCTATCTCGACTCTTAACGTTGCCGCTTGACATCGCAATCCCACTTGCAAGTTTTAATTACGGATTATTTCGAAAATTGATCACAAAATTATTTATGAAAACTTTCAATAGTTTAATGAACCCTAATAATTGGTCAACTTTTAATGGCTATAAACTTTTTCCACATCTGTGTGAAAATCTCACGTGAGAGAAGCGTGCAGCAAATTGGCACGTAACGTGAAAAGCTTTCAAAAATTTTATCCGAGTTTTAACCAACTACCTAGACAAAAATTAAAGCATCGACATGAAGTTGATGACCGCTCAGGGTACATATTTAAAATACTCTTGAAGTGATTACATCAAGTGTTGTCAATATGTGTTCATTATGATGTGATTCTCATTGTAAAAAAGAAAAACGTTGCCCTTTATTTATTGACAATGTGTTACTTTACTCAATTCTACTTAGTATGAAATTTTAATCGAAAACGGCGCAAACGTATTCTATGCATACTTCTCTTTATTCAAAAGCGATGAAGGTCGGTGAATGACTTCAAACGCTGCAAACAAGATGGCGTGTTCTTCAATGAATGGTTTCCGTGACTGAAACCTCGGTGCGTGAGACCTGATCATCATGCAAGCAGGTGAAGCTTGTTAATGTTGAAATATTTTTCACTGAAAATAATGGCTTTACATGCTCATACTTGTAAGCCTAATACTGCTATTTTCACTGAGGTGTTTGTCGTATCGTCTCCTTGACCCAGGAACGACAAACCAAGCTAAATCGATGCCGGCGACTAAGTCACCATTGATTCTCGTCCGAAAGAACTTGTTTATTCGGTGAACGTGAACTTGGACCGATGATTGGCGCATTGTTACCACCACTATGCTTTGATTTTGATAAAACAGCTTGTTTCCATGTAAAAACAATATGACATGTCAAAGATGTTGTGCATCGGAAAAATGACCTTTTGAGGCCACAGATGTTCTTCCCTGTCACAGGAGAGAGGTTATGCCAGCAACACGCGACTTTAGTAAGAATCGAATAAAGTAAATTAATTAATGCATCATGTAATATTGTTGATTCTACGAAACTACGGTTTAATCCTGATTTGGTCTGTTACAATTTTTCTACATAAGAGTCCCTATGTGATGAATGAATAAGTTATTCCTAATCCATTCCTGTTTGAACCAAATTACTTGCTTTTTACTGCTGACATCCCTTGAATACAAAATCTGATGTTGTAATCTCCATTTCACCACATTCCTAGGTGGAAACAACTCATTCCTTTCGTTCCTCGCGTGCGACAACTCGATTTGCTTTGAAGCGAATGGAGTTGACGGACGCTACAGAGTGGACAACGACTGCGACCTGCAGAGCGAAAGGTTGTTCTGCTCGACACTCTGCTGTTGGTCAAAACGACAGCATCCGAAGTTGAAAGATGCGGATGCCAAACCTTTCTGCTTCACGACATCGAAGTGTTAATATAATCAGCGTTTCATTCGTGATCGTGCATATCCGTTAACTATAAACAGTGAATGTTTGTTTATGTCGTCGCTGAAATAGTGCGATTTCAGCTGAACAAAGTGGAAAGTAATGTGGAATCTATCTTATATCTTCCACATGGAGACATTTAAACAAGCGTTGCTAAATCTTCTGAATGCATTCGCAACGAATGTAGTCTGGTGTTTTGAATGTTTTGTCGTTTATCACAAATTTGTACATGTCAAGGCAATTGATATTTTTTGAAGCAATGCGTTAGTTGGTTGATTATGTTGTGCTCTTATTTCATTGCTCCGGTTTTACAAATCAGATCCGTTTAAATTTTTTGGAAACTTTACTGACGTCAGCATCACGGGTCATGTGACGGTTATATGATCGCCTGTCGCCAAGATAGCGTTAGAGTACTGTTCAGTGTGTTGTAAAACAGTCGCTGTGGTGAGGTTGTGCTGATGCATCTGCTGTGACAGACGACAGTGGTTAATTCGGGGATATGTAACGAGAGTAAGAATGACAATCTGAATAAAAATAAGGTATGTATGAAAACATTCGGAGTCTTGCGGTAGGCTAGTTAACTTGCAAGTAATTTAATTGCGGTAGTGTTGGGTTAACATTTAACACTACTACAGTTGAGTACAGATGTCAGACAACAACACCGTACCTTTACTGTTAGCGTACAAACGATTAACGCAATTTATTAAATGTGACATGTTGCACATTCACTGCCCTACAGTAGGAAGGGACCTTCCAAAAGTGGCTTAAATGTATGAAGCAAGTAAAATGAGTTGTTTAAACTCTTGCGGTGACACGTTATGGTAAACTATTATTGTTCACAAATGCTTGTGTTGATGTGGGTTGTCTTTTAATTAGTAATTAATGTACACGATGCACCTCACCTGTGTGTATGTGAAAAACATGTTAAATGCTTTATTGTTTTTGTGGCTATAGTATGCGAGTGACGTGCTAGTAACTAAAAGTGATATAACATGCCTGTGAAATGAGTTTGTATTCTGTAATAAGTAATATTGAATCTTTAATCAGAGTTAGTAATCTGCCCTCACACTTAAATAAGCAAAACTGCATGTTAAAGGCTGAAGGTCAAACCACCCAGAAAACATGAGTTACTGTGAACTTTTCAGTCTATGGACTTGTGCATAACAAGGTTGTCAGCATAGATACCTTAGATTGGTTTAAAGTATTACTTGGACCACAATGTTCTCTACTGTGACATTTAATGCAACAAGAATGTGTCCACTAACTAGTGTTACTCAGTTGTCAGTAGTGCTTGAAAATGTCAGTTGAGTTGATGTGTAAGTGTATAGCTGATAATGGCTTCACATCATTTAAGATGTATTAAATTGTTAGAGCTAACTGAGAAAAAGAAATATAGTCAGTGATGGCGATCAATAAAAATAGAAACAGTTTTTAATAGAAACAAACAGAGGGGATCAGATTTCAGGTCTTGGTCTAGAAAATACTAAAGGTCTTCCCATACCAGGTGAACCCATTGCTATCCCATGCCTGGTGTGGAGAGAAATAACAGCATATAATACAAAAAAGCTGTTATACCCCCACTTCGTTCATTATAGAATCGCCACTGGTGTTACTTTGTCAAAATTACGCCACAGTTTCATGTTCTTATTGAAGTCAAGCAACAACGATCATCGCAGAAGAAGCTTTGAGTAAATAAATTACGTGTCTTAACGTTGTACATGTGTGTTAGTGGTTTGCCAATACAAACAACCTGGGAGAGTACTCTTTGTTGCTCGCTTCACTGCTTATGTTTCTTTTCTGATTCACTAGAGTTTTTTCTCATGTTAAATAATTTAGTTAGGTTATAGTTGTGCAGTTCATGATATATTTACGTTTTGGTTTGTCTGCACACTACGACCACACTGATTAAAACTTAATTTCGAATAGCCTACAGAGGTTTATAGATTTTGTCAGAATTTTATAGGGTTCATGGCCCAAGGAAGGCTAAGAAACACTGGTTTAGATGGATAGAATTTATATGACATTTGTTGATATGCACGAGTTGCTTCATTGAGTCTAATTGTTTTATTTTTTATATTATGTGCTTTTGATAAATGTCCTGTTGGTTGGAGTTTCTTGTGTATCCTCATTGTGACAAATTGGCAATTTGATATTCGGACCAGGGTGGTTCATATGTTTTAACGTTTTGTGTAAATTTAATGTTATATATGTATTACCATGTGACCGTGACATAGGTTGAAAACAATTGGAGTTTATTGTAAACTATGCACAATACTAATGCTTCACCCATCGCTACTACATGACCTTGCCATTCACTGTTATTATTACAGGCTGTATTTATTTGCAATGTAGTATTGACAAAAAATGCAATTCAAACTTTTAACTGTCAACAAGGTAGGGTTTGTTGCGGAGGATTTGGTGTCTCGAAAGTCGCAACATAAACACTGAATTCCAAAAGGAGTACGAAAATCTTGATAGCCATGACTCAAACCACAGTACGGCAAAAACCGGCGGTGACCTTGCCGCTCTGCGACATTGGCTGAGCAACGATTCACCTCCAGCCGACCTTTTGGACAGGGAAGTCATAGGCGGATCCAAGGGGGCTGAAGCCCCCCTAAATTTATTCAAATACATTTTTTGATCGATGGTTCCTGACAAAGAAACGTCCGTTGGGGTGATTTTTTCGTATAGCCTTTAAATAAAACCATTTATTGCGCAGGGATAGGAACGAAAATATTAAATACAAAGCTTATTTTGCTGAATTTGGGCAGTCCGAATGTGTTTATTTCATTATAAATGAAGCTTCTAATAAACAAGTTTATATATAAAAAATATGGTCCCAATGTCATAAATACGCAAGTGTTACGTCAGTGTTTAGATGAAGTATTTACATTACATACGTTATATAAACCCCACGTACATAGGCGTAGCCATAGGGACCAGGGAGCCATAGACCCTCCAAATTTTTAGAATGTCTAGTCATTTTGTGCTTAAGAGGCATTATCTCAAACAAAATAATCTTGCTCGCCTAAAATCAAACATTTTGACCCATCCACAATTTTGGTCTGGTCATGCCAATGCGCACGTAAGTATTTAAACTCTTGTTTCATTTGGGTATGATTTTGCTTCTTGTGAACAAAAGATGATTAAGCAGCAGACTCAGAACCGCTGCTAGAAAGTTTCAATAGAGGAGCTTTGCGTTTTTGCGGGGGGGACTTGGCATTATAAAAAGTGACAAAAAAGTCCACTGATTTACAGTGTTTCATATTTCAATTTGGGGGCTTGGAGCTTTGTTTGGGGGGATAAGCCCACCAAAGACCCTTCGTGGCGACGGGACTGAGCAGAATGTGGACAAAAGTTGAATAAGCTGCAGATCACATTTTTTCCCTACAAGCTTTTATGAATTAGTGTAGCTCATGTTATTACCGTAGTATGCAAAGGCATTGAAATTACGCTACAACGAACTTACAATGCAGTTAACTACAGGCTAGGTTAGAGTGCTCAATGACAGCGCAAATTCCAAAACAGCTAACCTAACTGTAAAACGTAACCCACGTCAGGTAGGCTTGAAATGAAGCGCGCTAATTACCTGTAGGCTATGCTAAAGATGACTACTGATTAGCATCAGACCTGCCAGCAGAGGTGTAGTGGGTTGGGAACGGCGTTCCCACACAATTTCTACGTGTAGCGCCTGAAGCAGCATAAATGACAAGTTATCTCGTGTCTAGCACCGTAGCACTATAGTCAAACAGGAAGATCCAGTGTGGAAATTCTTGTAGACGAATCAGTCGTTTATGTTTGGTGTGGGAACGGAGTTCCCACCAGGTCCGTAACCAGAGGTGGCGCAGTGGGGGCGTATCCCTCCGTACAAAATTTTACGGCCCCCCTGGAGAAATATGTTGGGCGTAGTTTAAAAGTATTGGGCATCGTTTAAAAACTTTGGTCCCATATCAGAAAACTCTTCTCTCCCCCACCCCAAGCGTTTTCAGAGGCGGAGAGGAGTTGTGCTTGTTTTTGAAATAACATACCTTTTTCTCGACCTTCAAGTTATTTTCTATGGTGAAATGATTTCGATAATCAACAGCATTTTGTTTTAAATTGTTTGTGATCGATAGTTTGCCACTGATGGGCAGGTATTTTTGTAAACAAATTTCGCCATTTTGGCTAGACAATCGCGATGTGCAGGGGTGTAACGAGGTTAGACGGCGCCTGGGGCAAGTAACAAGATTGGCGCCGCCATGTTCGAACCTGAGGTCTTTCGAAAGCAAATGTACTGTTTTGAAAAATTGCTTATGACGTTGTGACTTTTAGCTCTCCGCAGTGATTCTCCACCCGGGGAATTGTTCCCGCTTGCCCCCTCGTTACGTCTCCGGTGATATGCAATAAAAATCGGAAAATTTTCTGAAAATAAACAAATTTTAATGTCCGAACGTCATGAAATTCTATTCCATTAACATCTGCAATTTTCGAACACAATACGCCATAGATATTGCACAGAGTGCAAGTTTTTGGAATTTACGCTGTCCAGATTGAAATATTTGTGGACATATTTCAAACAGTGGTAAACATAGGCGTACGGGAAGGCATTGTACTGGGGGGGCGGAAAAATTTGTCCTGAAAATAACATTTTGCGCTGAATCTAACTTTTTTAGTTTAATCCGAATGGGGCCTGAAACCTCTTGTAAATTTGTTCTATGCAGTTGAATTCGTTTATAACGGCTTCGTCTGTAATGTCAATTCGCCTATAACGTTACATTTTGTTCGGTCCTGATGGCATCTTTCACATGCATTTTAATCCGCTTATAACGTCATTTCGGCAATAACGTTTTTTATGCAATCCCCTAGAGGTGCTGTTATAGGCAAATTCTGTAGTTACGTTGCTTGTTAACTCAAGGGGTTGATGTTCCTTGCATGTTGTGTTCTCCCAGACAAGAAACGTTACGGTAATCGCCTTTACTGATGCAAATATATATGCGACATCAATGGCGCAACGCAAAGTTTTTAAAGCGACGGTTCCGGATCGAAGGGTCTGACTCCCTGCACATGCCTGTGTTATCGCTGCTGTGCGCTTGAGCAAGGCACTTATAAAGACGCGCACGGCGCACTAAAAGGGGCCAAGCAATCTGCACGTCCGTGCGTCCCGCTTCTACTAAAGATTGTACCTCACGCACTCAAAATGCATGTGCCAATGTGCCTATAGGTGTTGTATCGTATTCGTATACTGTGATTGTACCATGTACAGTACTGTACAATATTCCTATAAATGTAGCCTGTAAAACACTTTCCAAGTACCTTATACAAGTATTGTCATTTGTAAAACCGGTCCATATTGAAAACCGCCACCAGGGTTGGTCCAAATTATACACTGCATTCACGAAGCTGACTTCAAAATTTCTCTACCTCAGCCAGTCAGCTAAAATT
>Ga0210059_1013626_pt1 | contig 12134 bp, 9 predicted proteins | sample Ectturendosymbi2_FD_188042 | JGI IMG/M metagenome (GOLD analysis project Ga0210059, IMG submission 188042) | Ecteinascidia turbinata endosymbiont from Florida, USA - Sample 2 (SPAdes) (version 2) | ecosystem: Host-associated > Tunicates > Ascidians > Unclassified | place: Key West, Florida...
AAGATTTTGGTTTGTTGTCTGAACATCAGTATGGATTTCGACCAAATTCTTCAACGGCCTTGGCAGTGGAAGATATTTATTCTAACCTTTCAGCCAATCACGACAAAGACTGCGCACTTGCTCGCTATTTGCCGACTGCTCAAAAGCATTTGATACTGATGATCATGAAATCTTTTTTTTTAAATGGAAATGAATTTTGGAATAAGAGGTATACCACTGATGTTAATGAAAAGCTACTTCACAAATCAAAGACAGTTCACATTTGTGCAAAACATGGCATCTAAAATTAATAAAATTACATGTGGCGTTCCACAGGGTTCCACTCTTGGCCCATTATTTTTTATCATGTATGTAAATGACCTCCCCAAATGTTCTTCATTCAGTAATAAACTATATGCTGATGACACATATTTATGTTTGGCACATGGTGATTTAAAAGAATTAAAACTAATGGTAAATAATGAACTAATAAAAGTAGATGAATGGATGCATCTCAATAAATTATCTATAAATTATGCGAAATCCATGTATTTTCTAATGGGAAAATCATTTAATAAAGCTGAGGAAGAAAAAAGGAGTTTCAAAATTCACATTAATAATGTTCTGATACACTGGAAAACGTCTGTAAAATACTTAGGTGTTTTGTTAGATGAATGTTTGAATTGGACCTTCCATGTCAAATACTTAAAATCTAAGTTATCGTTTGCTTCAAGTATGATATACAAAATTCGAAACTTTGTACCAACTAATGCTTTAAGAATAATCTATTACTGTTTCGCATGTAGTCATCTCCAATATTGCATCGCATCCTATGGAACAAACAGCTTGTGATTCTGTGCTTCAACCTCTTAATACTATCCATAATAATGTTTTGCGCGCTCTCACATTTAGTGATTTTAAATGTCACATAACTCCCTTATACAAACAACTGGGTTTTTTAAAAATAAAATATATATATCAATTAGAGCTATCTAAATTAATGTATACATTTCATAACAATACATTACCACAATCAAATAACAGCTTTTTTCAAAAAATTACAGAAACTCATTGTCATTTCACTAGATCAGCTGCCAACCAAAATTACTTTGTCCCCAGAGTTGGCTCTTCTCTGGGAAAAAGAAATCTAACATATCAAGGAGCAGTGACATGGTCCAGCATACCACAAGAGTTAAAAATTTCTCATATGGTAGATTCTCCAATAATTATAAAATGTTTCTTATCACACTCTACAATACCTAATAAGCTTGACTATTGGTAATGAACCGCATTTTGTATTTGACTAGGATAATTTAATTCACTTTCTCAACGTTGTCAGTTACATGATACATGTTTATTTCAAACGAACTACTCATTATTTGTCTGTCATGTTTTTCTGCTGATATTGGTGCCTAAATATTACCTGTACTACAATGTCTCTGGTCTGTACTGTCTTCATGTTGGCTAAATGAATTGTATATTAGACTGAATATGCAGTTTATTGTTATTTGCAATTTATTGTTATTTGGTATATCGAATTTTTTTTTCTTTTGTTTTCAACATTTGTTTATAGATAATAGCCACATACAACTGGTTATAGTATTTTACACAATTTTTAGGGACACCTTGACAAGATAACCTTCAGGTTTTTCGGTGTATCTGCCCCAGGTTTATTCTTTTGTTGATGTACCTGTGTATGTACAATGTCTAATACTGGCGGCTAAAGCTCAATACAATACTTGAAGCCATTGCTGCAGTTACCAACATAATTTTTGGGACACAGTGCTATATGACCAATAACCAAATTGCAATTGCTGTTTGTCAAACTGTGATTCATGTTAAAATGGCATAAAATTAATTCCTTGTAAGTTAACACAAGCAAGAACACAATATTGTCAATGGCAGTATTGTGAAAAGTGGCAAATGGCAGAAGCTCTTGAAATAGACAATGACGGTGAGGAAACTGAACGAGGTCCATTGAAAAAGCTCAATTGCAACACAATGGTTTATGTCGGTGAAGTGCTGGATGATTTCCATTCCATGTTTGCACAAGCTTGCCAACATATAAATAAAAAAATACAAGCAGCAGAATTTCAGAACGATATTAAAGATTTTACAAAGCGTGTACTTCAACTTGACAATGCTATGAGCTATCAGTGTTAATGGTAAAATGAGATATAGTCTGCTCTTTGGCAAAGGTGCAGTGTTGTCCTGTTCACTATTGTTCTTTATGAAGGGTCAAATGTTAGGTTTGCAGTTATCTGCAGTGATACTGCTTCAAAGACAAAAACACAAATGCAACTTTTATTGAATACATTCACAATCACATTGTCGACCCCGGTGATTATACTGAAGAAATCATCTGGACCTAATTCCGACTTCAAGAACAAAAACATGGTCTCACTGTGTTCCATGCTATCAAGCAAATATGGTAGACCTTCTTGTTGGAAGTTCACAGCAACATCCCATGGGAAAGTAGTAGTTGACGGAGTTGGGGTTGAGTGATATCACTTGTATGAGCAAGTTTCTTCCAAAGGCAAAGACTGTGTTCTTGTTCAAAGGGCGGAAGACTTTGCAAAAGTGGCAGCCCAGCTGATGAAAGCAAGATCAGTATTTTATTTGAGTCAAAAAATGATTAATTCCTTTGTTGACCTCAATCCCTGGCATGATGTGTGTAAAATAATTGGAATTTTGAAATGCCGTGTCATTTTGGTGACAGGCCAAGCAGTGAAGTGTTGGGAGAATCGTACCTTTGATGTTCCATGTACTGAAATATTGCTACCAACTCCATCTGCCACCAAAATAAAGAATAGCTAAACCAAAATTGCATCCCATGTTGAGTGTGAAAAATTGGAGATAAAGTGAGAGTGGGAGATTGGGTAAAAGTGCAATATGAAGGAGAGCTTTTCATAGGAATAGTTGCGAAAGCCAGTTCTGCATGCTGTGTGCGATGTCTCAAGATGCCTTGTCAAGCTAGATACAACTGAACACCATTTGAAAGAGAAGAGGATGCTGGATACCACAATTCTGTTTATGCAGTTAGAAACCATCCAGTCCTGAGGAAATTAAGACAGTTTCTTTGTACCTACGCAGTTGATTGACTTTGCATACATGTCCACTGCATTTCTAGATGCAGAATGCATTGCAAACACAGAATAACTGCTTTTTTAAACATTTTGTTGTTGAAACTTCTTGTCAGTTTAAACCTGCTATTCAATATATTGCTGGCTAGTCAGGTGCAATTGTGTTATCGCTTGATTGTTTATTGTGCATTTGGCTTAAAAGTTGCTTCTGGAAACTAAAATGTACAGCGTAAAGCCAGCATAATGCAATTTTTGCTCTGTTCTTTGATTAGGTTTTGTACAAGAGTCTTATCAACAAGCAATCCTTTGCTAATACATGCAAGGACAAATAAGTTGTGCACGCGAATGTAACAAGGAAGCATTGCAAACTACTTCCTAAAAACTGTATACACTTCACACACAAAACGAATTCAATTTTTCAAATTGTTCACTTATGCATGAAATTAAGATGTGTCACACATGTCACATCATAGAGTGTGAAGTGTGTGAGCAATTTACTTTTTTGTTTCTATGCAAGATCCCAATAGTAGGAAAATTATTAAGGGGATAAATGTGTTCAGTGGAGGTAAATTAAAGATAATTTTAAGTATAATTAAGAAGTACCTTGTAAAACAAAAAACCGAAAGCAAAAAAACGTAATGTGTTTGACATAAATTTTTGCCAAAAAAAGCTGTAATATTTCGGAGAAAACATGCAAAATGAAAATTTCAACCCTTTGGCGACCGGCTGCTTTCGGGGATTTTCGGAAAAAAACGCCTAAACGCACGTCGCTTTGCGCAGCAATTTCTCCGGTCCGGTATGCTTTACAGACCCAGTAAAAGTCTCAAAAGACGCGACAAGTCTTCTAGTCTGCACTTGTAAAAAAAATTTTGCTTGGGGGGTTCGGCTTGTCTGTGAGTGACATCATAAGCAGAGGACTTTAAGACCACCTTGGCCCACTTTGCCTCGCCCTGGGCGCCAACCGTTAGGTGGTAGTATTTCGCTGAAGTTTTTGCTGGAAACTAGGCTACAATCCGAGTCTTTTGATACTTTGGATGACCTGCTAGGGTTTCGGGTTCAAAAGTTGTGATGCAAGTTAGTAAAAATATTTGACTAATTAGCTAATTAATTAATTTGTTTATTTTATATCATAACTTGTGAACCAGAAACGCTAGAAAGTTGATCAAAGGCTCAAAAGACTCGGACTCGAGTCTAGTTTCCAATGAAAACTTCAGCAAAACATTTTGGTCTAGCGGTTGGGCCCTAGGCCAGGCAACATTAGCCAAAATGGCCGCAAAAATGCTTCACTTATAACGTCACTCACAAAAAATCCGCAACCCCCAACCAAAAACATTTTTTAAGAGAAATGTACTAAGACTGGCCGATCCGTTTGAGCCCTTGAACAGCTCTCTAGCGCAATCGGCCGAGGAGCTATGGCATTGGTAAGGCAACCGAAAACTGCTGTTTGTTACTTTGTTAGGCCGAAATCGAAGTACGAATATATCATACGCCGGTTCTCAAAGTGTTAACACTTTTAGAGCCGCCTGGTTTTGGTGATTTTCGCAAAAAAAACAGCAGTTTTCAGTTGCCTTACCAACGCCCTAGCTCCTCCGCCCATTGCGCTAGAGAGCTGTTCAGCGGCTCAAACGGATCAGCCAGTCTAGTAGTTTGCAATCGAAAAAAATTTTTTGCTTGGGGGTGCGGTTTTTTTGTGAGTGACGTCATAAGTGGAGGACTTTTTGGCTACCTTGGCCCACTTTGCCTCGCCCTGGGTGCCAACCGTTAGGTGGTAGTATTTTGCTGAAGTTTTTGCTGGAAACTAGGCTACAATCCACGTCTTTTGATACTTTGGATGACCTGCTGGGGTTTCAGGTTCAAAAGTTGTGATGTAAGTTAGTAAAAATATTTGACTAATTAGATATTTAATTAATTTGTTTATTTTAAATCATAACTTTTGAACCAGAAACGCTAGAAAGTCGATCAAAGGCTCGAAAGTCTCGGACTCGAGCCTAGTTTCCAATGGAAACTTCAGCGAAACACTTTGGCCTAGCGGTTGGGCCCTAGGCCAGGTAACATGAGCCAAAATGACCCCTAAAACTACTTCACTTATGACGTCACTCACAAAAAAATCCGCACCCCCAACCAAAAAATTTTTTTTCGATTGCAATCTACTAGACTGGCCGATCCGTTTGAGTTCTTGAACAGCTTTCTAGCACAATCGGTGGAGGAGCTAGGGCGTTGGTAAGGCAACCGAAAACTGCTGTTTTTTAGGCTGAAATCCAAGTACGAATATACTGTAGACCGGCTCTCAAGGAGTTGAGAGCAGCACGGGAAAGTGCCACACCACCAACCCAGTTTTGTGTTACCCCTGCTGTTTGTCTCCCGTCTGGCTCAGTGCTATCCTGTAGTCTGTGGGTAGCACTGAATAGACTAAGAACTGGCGTCCGCTGCTTTGGTACATGCCTGTACTGCTGGGGCATGCTAGATACACCCAAATGCATCTGTGGCGCTGAGGGGCAGTCAGTCAGTCATGCAATCTTTGATTTTGACATCCTCCACCCTCCGAACTGTCAGGAAGACCTGCGGTCCTCTGACATCAACAACACTGGATGATATGAGGACCTTGCGGATATTTTCTGAACTGCTGCTCACACGCAAGAAGAATCTAGCGGTTGGGGTCCAGGGCCAAGTAACCTGTGCCAAAATGGCCTAAAACCTACCTAACTTATGATATGACACAAAAATCCCAAGACCCAAAACCAAAAAAATTATTTTCATTGCACACTAGGAGACTCGCCAAGTCTTTTGATGGTTTGAACAGCTCTCCAGCACAATCACCTAACAAGTTATGGAGTTGCAAAGTGGCAAAAATTGCAGCTAATGTAGAAGTTCAAAGTACCAATATTTCATACACCAGCTGTGAACATGTTAAGAGCATTTCATGAAATAGTCAATTTCACCAAATGAATATCCAGATTTTACATCTTACATCATGAACAACCATATCTTCTTGATAAGATGGAGCAGAAGTGTTTTTGATTTTGCGTTTGATCCATACATATTCTTTCAAACTGTTCCAATAAGAGAGTAGCCCTTAAAGATATAAACACAGAATTTTGTTGCAGTTTGACAAGATACGTATTGCTATTCATATTATATACAAACTAGTAACTCATTGTGAAATATTACAAAAATATTATATACATGTTTTCCATTTTAATACACCCACTACTATCTACTATACATCCACCATGTACCTGTACAGCATGGGCTTTATGGAAAACATACAAGTAATTTAGCTTCTGTTGGATATTAACCGCAATCATTTTCTTATGAAAGTTTATACATTTACACACAGCAGATTATGCGATTGAAGCACTTGTTTGCTTCAAACAAGGTGTCTTAGGTAACTGCCAAAAATACAGAAAACTTGTAAAAACTGGTATCCAGTTTGTTTTCCCAAACAAAACACATGTACCAAAAGTACTAAAAGCATGTGTTTGCTAGAGCTGCACAATTTAGGTAGAGGTGATGGTGCCAGGTAAACGTTTGCTGTTTTAGCTTTTAAAGCTGGAAAATGCCTAGCAGTATCTACCTTCAGGGATTTGAATTTCCCACCAAGACTGTGCAATAACAAGTAACAAGAATATCGCCAGGGGGAACCACCCAGTATCAAAGGTGTTGATACTAACCACTCAAGAATGGCCAATACCATCCAGCATTTGAGCATTAGCCAAAAGCATCTACTTGGAACTTTTGCAACATACTCCGCCACCAGCCTCTCACAAGTGGTGGCCTTAATTTGCATGTGCTACGCATCTAGATAGAAAAACGGACATATACCATATTTATTCGATTGTGCACCACAGTTGTGGTGATTGTGCACCACCACAGCGCATCCGTTACAGGAAGGATAATGATGAACAGAAAGCAGTTGTAGTGGTGTAAACATCATTATCAGGGTTGCCAAAAACGCGAAACATTCTAGTATGCAAAAGCATCACAGATGTTTAGGTAAACTAACCTATGTTCGAGTGCGGCTTACTATCAAGGGTGGCTTGCATTAATTTTTAGCACCATTTCGTGCAGCTTACAATGAAGTGCAGCTAACAATCAAATAAATACATTGTACCTCAGTGGAAACTGGCTAAGTGGTACAGCTGGTTGAACATGCACCACCAAGGCTGGTAGACAGGATTTGATTACCAGTCACGTTATAACAAAGACTTGAAGAACACTATTATCAGCCTGTCCAGCCTCAGGCTCAGGCTCAGCATTGATGGGTGAATGGATGGGAGCAAGGGAATAGTTCTCGCATAGTGCTGCCACTGATTCACCATCAGTGCAGCATTCACTGCAAAAGCAGCGAAGTCCCACAAGGCATAAGCAAGTGGAGATGAGCCCCATAGACCACTTGTGACAAGAGTATAAATAAACCTGAACTACTACGCATCAAGGTCACAAGCTTGCAAGAAGTTGTACTTAAAAAATATTTGACATAGTTGAATACAGAAGCAACAAACAGTTAATTTAATTCATATGAACAATAAAAAGCACACTAGGTAAATAAAATGTGTTTGTGATTATATCATTATAAAGCATATCATATGTAGTATTACTTCACCAATCAAAAAATAAGAACTAACCTTTCACAAAATTATCTATAGTAGGGGAGAAATTTATTAAAATTTCTACTCCATTCTGCTTCAAAAGTTTAGCCTGTCGCTTCCATGGTTTGTATTTTGCTGTAGTCAACCCAGAACCACTAGATAACAGTTCATTTTGATTCAAAGCACAAGCAACAGAAATAAGTCGATATTGTTGCACAACATTCCAGGGTTTATCCAAAATATTTTGAGCAGGTTTGTGACCATTCAAGAATAAGGCGTCACTCATATGCTTCCCAGTACAAGGAAATGTGCATTTTGTAAGACTTCTGTCACACAAGTGACGAAACAAAAAAGCAGATGTTCTGAATGTCATCACTGGCATTTACACTTGACCTCAACAACAATAGAGTGAAGCAGACAAGCCACTACTTACTTACGTTTCTTTTGAAAATAGCTGTAATACGCATAAAATTGAAACAGCATAGATATTACATCAGGTAGCACCCAGCACATGCTGAATTAAACTTAAAGATTTCAGATCATCTTGCAAACTCCATTAAAGCCATCTTTTTCAACTTTTTTGAGCCATGGAACATTTTTTGTGTTGCTCTCATATAGTGGCACATCTAATCTATCAAAAGCAGGCCTGTCACAGAGCTTGTGATTTGACTTTACAAAAGAAAAGCAGACCTTCCATAGGTTTGGCATCCTAAAACCCAATCAAAAACATTGTTGAAAGGCTTGCTCAAACTAGCTGTATTGATAGTGACACTAGTCACATGGCCCAAATTCACAAGAAACAATGACAAGGTTGTCTTGGCAAGCTGCAGCTTTGATTTTGCAATTTTGTTGATCACAGCCTATTTATTACATCACAATAACTTTGTGCTTGTGTGAGCATATGATAATGAAAAAGCATGTAGCTTGTGGAACATAAAACAAATGTAAACCATAGAGTAATGAGAACTGTGTTCTTAAATTCAAACATACATTTTGTTATCAAAATTATACTGATAATCCCCTGCACAACTGCATTCCCAACAATGCAGATTGATGAAAAGAGACATAAAAGAATGATTAATAGCGAGGTTGGAGGTAGAACGACAGGGTTACAGACACTTTCTTAACACTATATTGTTCACTAACCCGTAACACTTGGTACAACACTACATCCAGAGTAGAAAAATGAGTCCAACCCTGGTCAAGGCCAGGTAAAGTATCAAAGTAGTGTGGCATGTACACATCCCCAAACAAACAGTGCAACATCCTAGCACTCAGTCATGGAAGTAAAATGCTGTTCAACTGTTCAAAGAATAAGAATTATAAACAATCGGACTGCATCAAAGCGCAGAACCATACATTGTTATACTTTCTGCATCATTCAAGAAAGAGGTACATATTGCAAGGTATGAATGTTGCATTGAACCCAGTGGCGCATATAGCCTGACAAAAGGGTGTTTGTTGGGCAGCTTTTGGCAATACTTATCAGAACAAAAACAGATTTTCCTCAGGTTTCCCATGACCCAAACAAACTTGGCTAGTACCCTAGAGCAGTGCTCCACAACTGGTGCGCCATGAACACCAGTGTTCCACGAGACGATGCTTGGTGTGCATTTTATCAGAAAATAAGCATCAAAGTTCACTAACTCAAACCGTATCTAGACTTCCACTGTGCATTAATGTGATTTTTGTTGTGATAGTTGCAGTTTTCACAACCACATGGTAGGCCTGGCATAAAGCAATAATGGTGGGCAAAGGAAGACGATTTGCAGCATGAGTGCAACATCAAAATCCAACCATTCTAATTATGCATTGATATTGGCATAGGGAAACCAGGCCTATAGTCAGTATTTAAAGTTTGGGAGAAAATACATTTTCAAAGGGAGGAAAGATTTTTGTTTTTATTATATGTTTAAAACAAAATTTTCTGGGCAAATTCCAAATTTGGGAAGCTATGCTCCCCATGGATACAGGTCTGAGGGAAGGCCTGATGATAGAATGTTTTACCAGAGGAATTGTCTGAAACGATGAACGGCTGTATCCACATTGTCAACTTTGTTAAACCAAGAACCTTGAATTCACAAATTTTTTCATTGATGTGAAGAAATGGGATCAGAACATCAATCAGTGCTGTTTCAAGTGCTTTCAAGACTCTTCAAGCTCTGTCATGAAATAAGTCTGTTTGTCTTAAGTCAGAACAACCATCATCTGTATATTACCTTGAAGATGGTCATTGGATTGCTAAACTTGCATTATATACTGACCGACATATTTGAACACTTGAATGAACTCAACATTAAAATACCAATCAAAAATGAAAATATACTGACATGTTCTGACAAATAAAACATTTTAAAAGGCGTTTGGTGGTACAAAACTTGAAGATGGCGTGAAGTGAGAGATTCATCCCAAAGCTTTTAGTCTGACACTCTTCAAGGGACATGGTCAGAATGGAGTGGAGATACAACCGAACTGGTTTGTAAACAGAAAAGCAGAGTTCTCATTGGTTGAAACAGTAGCCAATAAGAAAGGGTTTAGGAGATCGGAAAAGAAGAGTTCTCGCTGGTTGAAACAATTAGCAAATGGAAAGAGTTTAAGAGGTTTAGGAGGTCTTCAAGGAGCAAACGAATTGTTTTTGTTTGCAGAGAAGGGAATGTCTATACTAGCTAAAAAATCCGTTAGCATACTTCTGGTATGTCGATGACACGTTCACCATATTCAACAATGAAGATGACTGCAATGCGTTTCTCTCGCATCTCAACTCCTTTCACCCCTCCTTATACTTCACCCATGAAAAGGAATTCAATCACTCCCTCCCTTCTTGGACGTGTTGGTAGAAAGACTCAGTTCGGAATTTTCAACATCAGTCTACAGGAAACCTACCTACCCTCACTGATCAGTATCTACGCTGGAATTCCGTTAGCCCCCACGAACGGAAAATCAATTTTATTGGTACTTTGGTTCACAGAGCTTTTATGATCTGTTCAAAAGGCAAACTAGATCCAGAGCTTGACAAAATCCGCTCAATCTTATTGAAAAATGGCTACCCGGTACATTCAATCAACTCTACTCTCAAACGAAAACTTCAACAACTTAACTCGAACCCAGTCCACACAGTGAAAAAATGCCCAGTCTACCTACACGTTCCATGGATCAGAAACGTTTCAACGAAGTTCGAGAAGCAGATCACGACTGCCAGGAAACGCTGCTTCTTTTCCGTCGAACCACGTGTTGTTCTTACGACCCGACAGCTCTTACCAACAACCAAGAAAGACATGCTACTTTCCCATCATCAAAGCAACGTAATTTACCAATTTGTGTGCCACTGCGACAGACAGTACGTTGGTCGAACGTCTCAGTGTTTAGAAGAGCGAATCAAACAACACATTCCAAAGTCGATTGCCAATCCTCCCACTCCACACATCTTTCAAACCCTTCCCCGCCCCAGTAAGGCCACCAATCCCCCCCAATTTCACCAATCCGCCATCGGTCAACATCTTCTTGACAACGCCCAATGTGCCTTACATTACAATCAAGACATGTTCTCTGTTCTTGCTCAAGCTCACACTCCATTTCATCTCTCCGCCCTAAAAGCTACTTTTATCAAATCTCTGAATCCCCTTCTCTGCAAACAAAAAGAATTCATTTACTCCTTGAAGATCTCCTAAACCTCTCAAACGTTTTCCATTGGCTAATTGTTTCAACCAATGAGAACTCTTCTTTTCCGATCTCCTAAACCCTTTCTTATTGGCTACTGTTTCAACCAATGAGAACTCTGCTTTTCTGTTTACAAACAAGTTCGGTTATATCTCCACTCCATTCTGACGATGTCTCTTGAAGAGTGTCAGACGAAAAGCTTTGGGATGAAAACATTTTAAACAGAAAATAATACTATGGAAAAGTAAGTTAACACAGGGATTGCTGGAAATGTTTCCAGGCAAGAAGCAATCATGATAAAGCTATTGACAAGAACTTGTGTTGGATTTGGCCCATGAACCAGTGGCGTAACTAGAGGTTTGAGCCAGTGGGGACAAAGCTTAGTTGAAGGGGGCCCACTGGTCACCATAGGGGGGACACTAGCCAACACTCAGAAAAAAATTTAAGAAATGATAATTAATCTGGAATGTCTATACTAGCTAAAAAAATGAAATGTTGTGGAATGTCTATACTAGCTAAAAAAATGAAAACACCCCAAAAAATGCAAAAATACAATAACCTAAAGAATGCTAAATATCAAAAGGTCAACCAAAGCGGTCCATTTAGCTTGCTAGGGCTGGCAGAGCACCCCCTTGCCCCCCAGTCAGTTACGCCACTGCCAAGAACACTTAACTTTCTTACATCGGAAATATGACCGTTACTTTTCAAAATTAATATGGAACAATATGGCTGGATCCAAAATCTTTTTTGGCTAATGGGCAATTCCACATGTAAGGTACTCCAGGGTAAAAAAAAATAAAACCATAAGATTGAAGCAAACAAAGGG